>Ga0315285_10001710_pt1 | contig 23045 bp, 19 predicted proteins | sample YL17G09_36_MG_FD_203698 | JGI IMG/M metagenome (GOLD analysis project Ga0315285, IMG submission 203698) | Sediment microbial communities from Yellowstone Lake, YNP, Wyoming, USA - YL17G09_36 | ecosystem: Environmental > Aquatic > Freshwater > Lake > Sediment | place: USA: Wyoming | collected... | reverse complement strand
CATCGGTGCGCGCGGGTAAGACACAGAAGCGCGTGGAACTATACGAAGAAGCAATACACCTGAGGGCACCTGCATGAGCGTGCATGCCACGTCGCTGTCCGACGTGCTCCTACCGGCTCTCAAGAAAAGAGCGCAGCCTACCCAAGACAGCGTCAGCGTCTTCCGCTGCTTCAAGCCTCTCCGCCCAATGCCTGCCCGGGTGCACGATATCCCAGCGCGGCCGCTTCATCCCCCGCCTGCCTGCGCCTGGGTCATGGTTGCCGAACCCGTCAATGACCACGTTCCAGATCGGCTTGAAGTGAGCCACAAGGAAGCGCTCCGCCAGCGAAACCCATACAGGCACGACGACAAGATAACGACAGGTGAAGTCGCCTGCGCGAAGATTGCGAGCGGCCTCGATGCTCTCTGCATGTTCCCTGAGCCTGTTCCAGAGCTCACGCCTCGCGCTTGACGGCGAGCCGACGCCGCCTTTCCGGGCGCCGACTGGAACTGCCTTGCCAACGTAGATCGGCAGCGGCGGTTGTCCGCCCACTATCGGCGCATACGGCGCAAAATCACCGTGATAGTAGACGGCATAGACCCCCGCCCCCTCAAAGGCATCCGTGGGCGGCAGCGGCACCTCATTGCTGTCAAGCAGGGCCTGGACGACATTACGTGCGAGATTGTCGTAGTTGAGAGGGTCGTAAGCAACTGTCATAGTCCGCTCCCGCTTGTAGTGCTTGCCCACCTGCCACGCCCTAAGAGTATTGTTTCAGCGGGCCAATGTCAAACATCTCGGCAGGCGACCAGATGCACCTGACAAAGGCCCCCAATTGCGATCAGTGGCCACTTGCGCTCTGCCAGCCCTGTCCCCACGTCGATAGCCGGACGTTGTGCAAGCCCGCTTGAAGCTGTACATTGTCCGCCGCCGTCGCAATCACAGGAAGGGGTCATGGCAATGGCGAAGGAACTGCTTTCGATCAATGTTCGGAACGCCCTGGACAAGCCGATCAGCCACCATGCGGTGACGTACGGCGTCCCGCTGGCCGAGGGCGTGCTGCGCGAATGCGATAAGCTGGCGCTCAGGCTGGCAAACGGCCAGTTGGCCCCGGTCCAGACCAGGGTGCTGGAGCGCCACTTCGACGGCTCCGTCAAGTGGCTGCTCCTGGACTTCGACGTGCCGCTCGAAGCCAGCCAGACCAGAAAGGTCGCCCTGATCCAAGGCAGAAGCGTTGCCCCGGCCGAGGATCTCCGGGTTGAGGAGACCGACGAACGCGTGACCGTCACAACCGCCAACCTATGCGCGGCGATAGGCAAGAGGCGGTTCTCGCTGTTCGAGTCGTACCTGGTGAACGGCAAGGAGATGACAGCGCCGGGCTCCGACATCATCGTCGAGACATTGAAAGGAAAGCGTTTCTATGCCTCGGACTCGAAGGGACTCGACGTGCGGGTCATCGAGTCCGGCCACCGGCGGGTCGTGGTGCAGGTTACCGGTCGGCACACGGCCGGCGACGGCTCGGAGATGCTCACGTTTCGCGTGCGCTACACCTTCCGCCCGCACGAGCCGGGCGTGGCCGTTTCCTACAAGTTCACCAACGCCGAGCCGCCCGAGAGGGGCGTGCACCTGGGAAGCATCCGCATCGTCCTGCCGACCGCCCTGGGACGCGAGACGACGAAGCACGTCCGCCAGCGCCAGACCGGCGAGCACTGGCTGCCGCGCATCGTTGAGATCAGCGAGAACGTGGAGATGATCGCAGGAGATCCAGCGGGCGAGGAAGGCAGAAACCGGTACGGTGAAGCCGCCGGTGGGAGCGTCGTCATGCGCGACCTGGACACGCTCCGCGAGGACCTTTCGAAGTATTCGTACTACCTGCGCCCGGACAATCCGCGCGCCGGCATGGGCGGCGGCCTGCGGCAGACTTACCCTTACCTCGCCGCCGACGGCGAGGGAGGCTCGGTGGTCGCGTGGTTCTGCGAGATGAGCCAGAACTTCCCCAAGGGCATCTCGTGCGAGCGCAACGTCTTGACCTTCGACGTATGGCCCGCCTGGCCCGGGGAGCTGCACCTGCGCCGCGGAATGTCGAAGGAGCACGATCTCTACGTCTCGCTCGCGGACACCCGGAGAACCGCCCTGGAAATGGAAGCGATCTACTTCGAGCGCGAGACCGCGTGGGCCGGAGAGCCGAGCCCCGTGGAGCTGACGCTTGACCCCGACTACGTCCGCTCAACGCGGGTGCTGGAGCTGCACCGATGGCTGCGCTGCGACGAGGAGCGCTACATGCTCGTGGAGGCAAAGCTCAGCCCCGTCCTGAAGGGCCAGGGACCCCTCGGCAGGGGCATGCTGGACTACGGTGATTACGTTCCCGACCGAAATCGCACGCACAACAATGAGAATGATCCCATACTCGACCTCGTGCGCGACTACTACAGGCGAGGGGAGCATAGAAATCTCCTCACGGCCATCGTCGAAGCGCGCCACAACGCTCACGTTGATTTCATTGCCTACGATCCGAACCCGCTTCGCCAGGGGACGATGCCTGCCCACTGCCCGGAGCACACCGACGGCGCGACCTATCCGTCGCACATGTGGGCGGACGGGCTGATGGCCGCCTATTGCGTGTCAGGCGAGCCGGACTTCCGTGAGGCGGCGCTGTCCGTCGGGGAGAACATGCTCCGCTGGCAGAAGGATGACCCCATCATATTCTACGAGACCAGTCGGGAGAGCGGCTGGCCGATGCTGGCGTTCCTCCGCCTCCACGAGCACACGGGCGAGCAGCGCTGGCTGGACGCGTGCCGCGAGGTCTTCGAGTTCTACAGGAGAAAGGCCGAAAAGGACGGCCGGATCACCTACCACCTGCCATTCGGCGTGGGCCTTTTCAGACAGGGTTACGGCGAGTTCATCAGCTGGCGCGCCTGCTTCTTCTACTACGAACGCACGGGAGACGCGGAAGTCAAGGACTTCCTCATCAAGTGCCTGAGCGACGTCGAGGTCTACAAGAGAGAACTGGCTTCTATCGAGCGCGGCGGCGGCTGGGCCTGCAACGACCTGTTCCCCGCCTGGGCGGTGTACACACTCACGGGGGACGATAGGTACATCGAGGACAACTACAACTTCTTCCGCGTCCTCATGAGAAGCGAGGGGAAGTTTCCGTTCAGCGGCGTGGACGTTCATTTCTACCTGAACGAACTCGACCGGCGCGGCGTGCTCGAAGAGCTTCAGGCGTAGCGGCTTCCTGCGCCGACACTTAGAGGTCCTTGCGAAACCGGCGGCCGCGGATACTGAAGGCGGGCGGGGACGCCCGCCCTACCCATATTTCGGGTAGGCGCGGCGTGCTTGAAGAGCTTCAGGCGTAGCGGCCTCCGGCGGCGACACTTGGAGGTTCCTACGAAACCGGCGGCCGCGGATACTAAAGGCGGGCGGGGACGCCCGCCCTACCCATATTTCGGGTAGGCGCGGCGTGCTCGAAGAGCTTCAGGCGTAGCGGCTTCCAGCGCCGACAGTTAGAGGTTCTTGCGAAACCGGCGGCCGCGGATACTGAAGGCGGGCGGGGACGCCCGCCCTACCCATATTTCGGGTAGGCGCGGCGTCTCGCCGCGCTGTGCAAAACCCGACAGGCGAGCTTTTGAAAGAGGCTTTTGACATCGCGTTGGGGGTTTCCGTGCCTCCGCATCTCGTGTATAATCCTGCCGTGTCGCCGTGTGGGGCGACGCGGTGGCAACGCTCTTGGAGGAGGAAGAGATGGCAACGGCAAAGCAGTTGTCGGTGCTGCTCGGCAACAAGCCCGGCAGGCTGGCCGCGCTGTGCGGGCTTCTGGCCGACGCGAAGGTGAACATCGTTGCGCTGAGCGTGCTCGAGAATACTGACATGGGCGTCGTGCGGCTGGTCGTTGACAAGCCGAAGGAGGCGGCCAAGACGCTGAAGGAAAACGGGCTGCCCGTCCAGACTGATGACGTCCTGGTGGTCACTCTGCCGAACAAGGTGGGCATTATGGCAAAAGTTGCAGCCAAGCTCGCCGCGAAGAAAGTGAATATCCATTACGTCTACGGCAGCACCGGCTCGGCCGGCGGCAAGACGACGGTGGTGCTGAGCGTGGACAAGAAAGCTGTGGCTGCGAGGGCATTGGCGCGGATCTGACCGACCTGCCGGCGCGGACGTGGTGCACGGAAACATGGTGGAACTGGACGGCTCATACCTGGAAGGCGGCGGGCAGATACTGCGAACCGCCGTGGGGCTGTCCGCCGTGACGGGCCGGCCGTGCCGCATATTCAACATCCGCAAGGGCAGGAAGGACCCCGGCCTCCGAGCCCAGCACCTGCGCGGCATCGAGGCAGTGGCTGCGCTCTGCGGGGCGGAACTCGTCGGGGCGGAGATGAGTTCGCAGGAGATCGAGTTCCGCCCGCACCAGCTCTCGCCCGAGCCGTCGTTCTCCGTGCACGTGGGCACTGCGGGGGCTGTGACGCTGGTGCTTCAGGCGCTGACGATCCCGCTCGTCAATTCGCCGCAGCCTGTCACGATTGACATCACCGGCGGCACCCACGTCCGCTGGGCGCCCGTCATTGAGTACGCGCAGCATGTCTTCGCAGAGAACCTGCGCCGCATGGGGCCAAGGCTCGACATCAAGGTCAAGGGCTGCGGATTCTATCCCAAGGGCGGGGGCAAGGTCCGGGTGAGCGTCCAACCCTCCGAGTTGCACGCGGCGGACTGGTCCCTCAGGGGCGCATTCGAGGCCAACGCCGTCTGGAGCGTGGCGACGGAGGACCTGAAGAAGGCCCGCGTCGCCGAGCGGCAGGTCGAAGCCGCGCGCAAGCGAATGGATTTCGAGGACGAGCACGTCAGCTACGTCCCCTCCCCTTCAACGGGATCGTCTATATTCATCCTTGCCCGCTACGAGAACTGCGTGCTCGGCGCGTCGGCGCTCGGTGAGCGAGGTGTGGCTGCGGAGAAGGTGGGGCGCGGGTGCCTGAAGGCGCTCTCCGACCAGACGCGCACGGACGCCTGCCTGGATGAGCACATGGCCGACCAGGTCCTCCCCTACATGGCGCTGGCCGGCGAGGATTCGACCGCGGCCGTCGCGGCCGTGACGGACCACTGCCGCACGAACATCTGGGTCATCGAGCAGTTCCTCCCCGTGCGCTTCACGGTTGATGAGGAGCAATCCACGATCAGTTGCCGTCACCTGTGAATCGTTCTCGTTCTCGTTCTCGTCGTCGTCCTCGAAGTCCTCTTCATGGCGGCGATTACGAGGACGAGGAGGACGAGGAAGTGGCCGACAAAGTCAGAGTGGCAATCATCGGATGTGGCGCCGCCGCAGCGGGTGAAACGAAGCTTGGATGGCACGCACGAAGGTCGCCCGCTGGCGGCCTTGACAGTGGTCCGTGAAGCTGTATACTCGTGCGCCAATGCGCGGGCGTCGCCCGTGCACGAAGAACTGAGAGGTTTCTTGAGCTCAGCAGTGTGACATAAGTCTTCTCGGTTTATGCGGCCCCGACGCATGTCATTCTGAGCGCCAGCGAAGAATCTCTTGTGCCCCAAACGGCGAGATGCTTCGTTCGCCGTAGGGCGAACTCAGCATGACAGGAGCCGGAAGCATAGAGGAGTTATGTCGGACCGCTTAGGCCCGCATCTGCGGCCGGTCGCTCCCCCGCAATCGGAAGCAAGACTGCAATGGATGCCACTCGCGTACACCTCAACATGCCCCTGAGTAATGTCAGCCGCGTCCTCTCGTGGGACCAGGAGACCATTGACTCGCTGGTGGCCAAGGCGTGCGAGGTCGCCCAGAAAGTGGGGCTTTGCCTGGAAGACGACAGCCGAGGCGTCTACCTCAAGGAAGCGGAAAGCAAGGGGCTGAAGGTGGACTGGCCTGCGCGTGCCGTCATGTTCACCGCGGGGGACATCGCAGAGACGATCGCCGCGATGAGACAGACGGCGCCCGCGCCCCAACCGCTTAGAGAACCGCCGAAGGCGACGTCGCGAGAAAGCCGCTTCACGGTCGGCAACTCCGCGAACATGCTGTTCGACTGGGACAGATGGCAGGTGAAGCAGCCGACGCGGAAGGACCTGGCCGAGGTCTGCATGTGGGCCCAAGGCTGCGACGACGTCGAATGCCTCTGGCCTCCCGTCAGGATCCAGGACGTCGACCTGGCGCTTGCACCGATGTATAGCTATGCGGTCATGGCCAAATACTGCCGCAAGGATCTGCTTCACGAGCACCCGACGCTGCCCATCCACGTGGTATACCTCGACAAGATGGCCCGGGTGATTGAGAAACGCCGGGGCTTCCTCCAACCGATGCAGGAATGGGAGTACGTCAACGCGCCGATGAAGATGGGCTTCCGCGCCATCGAGACGGTGCTGCTGCGCTTTGACCTGGGCATCTGCAAGAGCGTCGGCGTCGGCTCAATGGCCATCAAGGGCATGACTGCTCCCGTTGCGATCGCCGGTCTGGCTGTGATGGCTGTAGCGGAGTCACTGGCGGGGCTGACTCTGCTGCGCGTCCTCAGACCGGGCATCGGCCTGCGGGGCGGCGCGGCAACCGGCACCCTGGACCTGCGCACGGGCAGGGTCAGCTACTTCGGCATGCAGGGTCACCTTCAGAACATCGCCGCCTGGGAGCTGTTCGTGCGCGGCCTGGGTGTGGACGCTACCTGCTTCGGTTTCTATCGCGAGGCGAATGAGCCCGGCATGCAGGCCACCTACGAGTTCGGCATGGCCCAGGCGTTGTTCTCCGGCCTGGTGGAGCCTGTACATGCCGAGATCGGAGGGCTGGGAAACGGGTCCGTCTTCTCGCCCGAACAGGCCGTGCTCGACATGGAGCTCGCCAAGGAGTTCAATGAGCTTGCCGACGGGTTCGAGGTCAGCGAAGAGGCCATTGGCCTGGACGATATCGTGGGATACAGGTTCGAGTCGGCGGCGCACATGGCGTCCGAGCGTACACTGGCCCACATGCTCGATGGCGTGCCCTTCAGCAGTTTCCTCTTCCGCGGGCTCACGGGCCCTATGCAACACGAGAAGGGCAATACGCAGACCGACCAACTGATGGCAAAAGCCGCCAAAGCGGTGAAGACCGACAGGGAGAAGGGGCGTAAAGCCGGACCCGACGCCGAGATTGCGAACGAACTTTACGAGCTGGTTGAGCAGGCGGCGGGCGAGCTGGGAATCGAGGCTCCTCCCCTGCCGTAGGAGCAAAGGAGTATATGCGGAGCAGCGCTTTGGGAGGCTGTCCACTGAAACAGGAGGCGAGAGCATGGCCACGTTTGAGAAGGACCGCAAGCGGCGCATCATCTATAACGATGACTCCGACCAGCAGTACGAGGGATACGAGGGCTACAAGTACGTAATCACGGACGAGCAATCATTCATTGACGCACGCACCACGCCGACGTTCGACACGCACGTGGACACCTACTCCTGGTGCGTCGGGAACGGTTGCGAGCCCCCGTGGAAGGGAACCAGCAGGCTCAGGGCGTGCCTGGGCTCCTACGAACACGTCAACGACGTCATCGTGGAGGCGTGCCACGCCAAGGGGATGGAGGTCTGGGCCTCTTTGCGCATGAACGACATACATGACTCGTTCATGGCCAACTGCTACGAGGAGACGAACGACCCGCTGAAGGCCGAGCACCCGGAGTACCTGATCGAGCCGGAGAAGAGTCGCAGTCTGACCAACGACGTGACGGAACGCTTCCTGTGGTCGGCCTTCAACTTCGCGCGCCCCGAGGTGCGGGAGTATCGGCTCAACTACATAAGGAAGAACGCCGCCGCGCATGATTTCGACGGCTACGAGCTGGACTTCAGCCGCTTCGTCTGGAACTTCCCGCTCGGGGAGGACCGGAGGGATGCGCCGCTGATGACCCAGCTCATCCGCGACGTGCGCAAGTCCCTCAGCAAGATCGGCAAGAAGCGCAAGCGCCCGTACACGTTCGCCGTCCACGTCATGGACTCGCCCCGCACGTCCCTGGAGCTCGGACAGGACGTGGAGACCTGGCTTGCGGAGGGTCTGGTGGACGTGATAGTGATGGGCATGGGATACATGCCCTACGTGATGCCGGTTGCGCAGTGGGTCGAGCTGGGCAAGCGCTACGGGGTGCCCGTCTATCCGTCGGTCAACACGAACACGTACGGCACCGGCTGGGAGAAGCTGCACGGACGTCCCATGCTTCACGAGGCCGTGAGGGCCAGCTCCGCATACTACTGGCAGCAGGGCGCCGACGGCCTGTATCTGTTCAACCTGTTCTGCGCAGAGGACAGGACGATCGGGGCATGGCCTCGCGACTACATCTACGCTCCGCTGAAGGAGATCGGCGACCCCAAGCTCATGGTCGGGAACGACAAGTTGTATACCATCCAGCCGTCCGCCGACAGCGGGTTCTGCCACCACGGTTCGGAGATGACCCCCCTGCCCGTCTCCCTCGACAGCACCGAGCACAAGCTTCCCCTCCAGATGGGACCCGACGCGGAGGACGCGAACGCGAAGGTTCGGGTGCGCGCCCTGACAAGCGGCGGCAAGGAGGACGCGAAGGTCTACTTCCGCCTGAACCACAAACTGCTCCAGGTACAGCGCAGGGGCGAGTGGTGCGAGGCGCACGTGCCGGCAGGCGTCACCCGGCCGGGGTTCAACGAGCTGAGCATCTGGTGCAGCGCCGAGCCCGATCAGAGGGGCAACCCGATTGTCGTGCACAGGCTGTTTGTGCCCGTAACCTACGGCTGACAGAAAGAACCCGCCGTCCTTGCCGCAGACACCTTGCCCCTGACGCACGGATTTTCCCCTTGCAAAACGGGCGAAGGCGAGTATAATATGTATTGGTCGTTTAATGCCTATTAAATGCAAGCGCGCTTTACGCGGCGGAACCTGGACCGTGCCATGCACGAGGCAGAGGGAGGCAGAACGATGCCAGACGAGGAAAAGCTGACCACGAGGTTTGTTGACCAGGTCGGCGAGATTGCCGCCAGTCTCGGCATGAGCCGGTCTGTCGGCCAGCTCTACGCCGCGCTGTACATGAGCCCCGAGCCGATGTCGCTCGACGACCTGGCCGAGGTCTGCGACATGAGCAAAGGCAACGTCTCTCTCAACATCCGCGAGCTCGAGCGATGGGGCGCAGCGCGGCCGGTCTGGGTGCGGGGAGACCGAAAGGACTACTACGAGGCCGAACGGGACGTGCCCCGGATCGTGATACGGCGCCTCAAGGAAGGTCTGGGGAGACGGCTGAGCACCCTCGAAACTGCACTCGATGCTGCATCCGAGCAGATCAAGCAGACGAAGACCAACTCCAAGGCCAAAGCTTTCCACAAGGAGCGCCTGGCCGAGATCCGAAAGCTGAACCGTTCCTTGCGCAGGGTGCTGGACAACCTGGACAAGTTCTACGAAATGGGCAAGCGGTTCCTCTGACGTGCGCGCGCGTCTGAGGGCGCCGCTAAGCCCTGCGAAGAGGCCGGAATGAACATACCGTTCACCGATCTGCAGCGGCAATATCGGGAGAATCAGGAAGCCATCGACGGGCAGATCCGCGAGGTTCTAGACTCCTCGCAGTACATCCTCGGCCGCAAGGTGCAAGAGATCGAGGAGAAGCTGGCGGACCTGGTCGGCGTGCGCGACGCCATCGGGGTGGACAGCGGCACGCACGCGCTCCAGCTCGCGCTGATGGCAATAGGGCTGGGGCCCGGCGACGAGGTCATCACGACGCCTTTCACCTTCGTGGCCACCGTCGAGGTGATTGCGCTGCTGGGCGGCGTGCCCGTCTTCGCAGACATCGAGCCGGACACATACAACATAGACCCCGAACAGATCGAGGCCAGGGTCGGTCCGCGCACACGGGCGATCATGCCGGTGGACCTGTTCGGGCAGTGCGCGGATTACGACCGTATAGAGGAGATCGCAAGCCGGCGCTCGCTCGCAGTGATCGAAGACGCGGCGCAGGCCTTCGGCGCCCGGCAGAACGAGCGGATGGCCTGCTCGTTCGGCGGCATCGGATGCACCTCCTTCTACCCTGCCAAACCACTGGGGTGCTACGGCGACGGAGGCATGATCTTCACCGATGACGATGGGACGGCGGAAGTGCTCCGCTCGCTGCACGTGCACGGGGAAGGCACACAGCGTTACGAGCACGTGAGGATCGGACTCTGCGCGCGGCTCGACGCAATCCAGGCCGCCGTGCTCCTGGGCAAGCTGCCGGCGTTCCCAAGGGAGATCGAGATGCGCCAGGAGGTAGCAGAGCGCTACACGGAGATGCTGCGGGGGATTGTGATCACACCGACTGTGAGGCCCCGCAACAACTCGGTCTGGGCGCAGTACTGCATACGGGTCAAGGATCGGAAAGCGGTCATCCGCCACCTTCAGGAGGCCGGCGTGCCGACGGCCGTCTTCTATCCCATCCCGATGCACCTCCAGAAAGCGTTCGCCTACCTGGGCGGCAAGGAGGGAGATTGCCCGGTGGCTGAGGCCGTGTCACGCGACATCATGGCGCTCCCCCTTCACCCGTACCTGGATGTCGAGACGCAACAGGCCATCGTCTCACGCGTCCGGGAGGCCGTGGGCGCATAACAAGTGGGAAGGGAACGGATGAACTCAACCGCAAAGGCCGCGTATATCAGCCCGCAGACGAGGCGAGGTCAGCTCGACAAGTTCAGACGCTTGCTCTGGGCCCTGGTCGTGCGGGAGTTCAAGGGGCGCTACCGTCGCTCCGTGCTCGGTCCGGCATGGGCGATCATCCAACCCCTGTTCCTGATGGTGATCTTCGTTTTCATCCGCAAGATGCTCAACATTTCGAGGCAGGGCGTGAACGATGCCCTATACGTCTACTGCGTCATGGTGCCCTGGACCTTCTTCACAAACTCGATAATGCGCTGCGGCCCAAGTATCTACTCCAACGGAAGCATACTGAAAAAGGTTGCCATGCCGAGGGAGGTTTTCCCACTTAGTGAAGTCGCTGCCTCGTTCGTTGATCTGTTCGTCGCCTCGTTGATCCTGGTGGGAATGATGATCTGGTACGGCGTTGGGGTTGGCTGGTCCTTGCTCTGGGTGCCGGTCCTCGTGCTGCTGACGGCGCTGCTGGCTATGGGCATAGGGCTTGCCGTCGCCGCTGTCGGCACCTACAAGCAGGATATCATCTTCGGCGTCCCGCTTGTGCTACAGGTCTGGCTGCTGGCCTGTCCCATAATGTATGAGCTGGCTGACGCGCGGAATAAGTTGCAGGGTCCGCTCTACACGGTTTATGTGCTGAACCCCATGGTGGGGATCGTCGACGGATTCCGTAACGCACTGCTCTTCGACAAGCCGCCCGACCTGAACCTTCTCGCAGTCTCGATGGTCGTCACAGCCGTTGTCTGGCTCGTGGCGTGGCCCCTGTTCCGTTACACGTCCCAGTATTTCGCAGACGTGCTGTAATAATGAGCGATAAGCTCCTCATCAGGATTCAGCAGAGGCTGCGAACCGCCCCCCTCCCCCGGCGCACAGCAGGGAGTGGGGATGGAAAGGGCGGGCTGAGAGCATGATGAAGGTATCGAGCATCGTTGGGGCACGGCCCAACTTCACGAAGCTGGCGGCGCTTGAATTCGCGTTTCGCAAGCGGCCGGAGATCCAGCACGTCATCATTCACACGGGCCAGCACTACGATGAGCTTATGAGCAGCAGGTTCTTCGAGGACCTGGAGATCCGGGAGCCCGACTATCAGCTCAACGTCGGCTCCGGCAGCCAGGCCGAGCAGGTGGGGCGGACAATGATGGCGCTGGAGCCGGTGCTGGCGGAGGAACGGCCGGACTGGGTGGTGGTCATGGGGGACGTGAACGCGACGATAGCCACCGCCGTCGTGGCGAAGAAGATGAGCCTGCGCCTGGCGCACGTGGAGGCCGGCCTGCGGAGCTTCAACTGGGCGATGCCTGAAGAGATCAATCGCGTGGTGACGGACCGTCTCGCCGACTTGCTGTTCGTCTCGGAGCCGTCAGGGCTCGATAACCTGAGGGCCGAGGCGGTCGAAGAAGAACGGCTCCGCTTCGTGGGCAACGTGATGATAGACACCCTAATGCGCTGTCTACCGATTGTGGAACGCCGAGACGTGGCGGGGCACATCGGCGTCAGCAGTGGGGAGTATGTGACTGCAACGATACATCGCCCTTCCAATACGGACTCACCGGAGCGCCTCCGAGCCTGGATGCTGGCCCTTGAGGACGTGGCTGCGAGGCTGCCCGTGGTCTTCCCCGTGCACCCCCGGACGCGGGAGAAGCTGGGAGAGCTTCGCTATGAGCCACGCAGCGCGGAGCTGCGACTCATCGAGCCGCTCGGATACCTGGACATGCTTGCCCTGATGAAGAACGCCAGGGTCGTGCTGACCGATTCCGGAGGCATGCAAGAGGAGGCGACCGCGCTGGGCGTGGCGTGCCTTACGCTGAGAGATGAGACCGAGCGGCCGGTCACGATCCAGTGCGGCACGAATCGCCTCGTCGGCAGCAATCCGGACCGACTGCCGGTATTCCTGGACGAGGCGCTCCGAGCGCCGCTCAAGCACCGCATGCCTGAGAAGTGGGACGGCAAGGCTGCCGAGAGGATCGCCGAGGAGCTGCTCTCGTGCAGAGCCCTGCCCCTTAGAGGGAGATGAACCTTGAAGGTCTCTGCCTCACCGAGGATGGCTTCACCCGGGTGCTATAGCGATGGCGGATGACACGATCATAAGGGTGGACGGCCTCTGGAAGCGCTACGGGCTTCCCCTGGGGCCGGCCGTGCGCCGGCTCGGGCGCAGACTGCGGAGCGGTCCGTTTGGGGCGCCCGTCGCGGGTGGTCCCGAGGATGACGGTCCGTGGGCACTGCGGGACGTCAGCCTGGAGATCAGGCGCGGCGAGACGCTGGGGGTTATCGGGCGCAACGGCGCAGGCAAGTCCACGCTGCTCAAGGTGCTCGCCGGAGTGACGCCGCCCACAAAGGGACGCGTGGAGGTCCTGGGCAGCGTCTTCCCCATGATCGAACTGAACGCCGGCATGCATCCAGAGCTGACCGGGCGCGAGAACGTTCGGCTCCTCGGCGCGGTCATGGGCCTGTCCCGCCGAGAGGTCCAGAGATTGGCGCCTGAGATCGAGGAGTTCTGCGAGCTGGGCGAGTGGTTCGACCAGCCAGTGAGGAAGTACTCCACCGGCATGCTCGCCAGGCTTGGCTTCAGCGTTGCGGTCAACGTGGAGTCCGAGGTGCTGCTTATCGACGAAGTCTTAGCCGCGGGCGACATAACGTTTCAGAACAAGTGCCTCAGACGAGTCAAGCACCTTAGACACAAGGGGCGAACCGCCGTCCTCGTTTCCCACAATCTTGAGCATATCCATTATCTGACCGACCGTTGCGCAGTGCTGGAGGGGGGCGCCTGCGTGGCCCTGGACTCGCCCCAGCGCGCAATCAACCGCTACGAGGAGATCGCCTTCGGCAGGGAGGACAGGGCAGCGGTCGAAACCCGGTTTCGTAACCGGCGCACCAGTGGCGACGTTGATTTCCGGAGAGTGCGTGTACTCAATGAGGCCGGCGAAGTGGCCGAACAGCTCAACAGCGGAGAGGAGTTCGCCATAGAAGCCGAGTTCCTGATGCGACGGGAGCTTTCGGATCCCAATTTCACCATTTCCATCGTGAACGCCTCAGGCATACAGTGCATCTGGCACTTATCCCGCGAAGACGGACTGGTCCTGGACCGCCTGCCGCGAAACTGCCGGCTGCGCGCGGTTGTTAAGAATGCCCGGCTTGCAAACGGCGCCTATCAGGTCAACTTCGCCCTGCGTGACGCCAGGTCTTTCGAAACGGTAGAACGCTTCTACAATCTGGCTTCATTCGTCGTGAAGGGCCACCAACTGCGAGTGGTCGGTGGAGAGCATGGAATAGCAGCACGGAGGCAAGCCTTGAAGGTCCTGTATCTCACGGACGATCGCTCCGAATACGGTCAGGGTTTCTACTACATGGATTGGCTCAGGGCCTTTCAACAGCATCACGACGTGCAGGTATGGGGGCCGGGCTGTGAGGAGCCGTCCCCCGAGGCCGTCCACGGCGCGGAGCTGGTCATCGTCGGACATGGCGCGATCAACGTGCTGTACGGCAGCGAACCGAGATACGCGTTCACCCCTTGCCGCTGGTGGCAGGTACGGCGACGACTGCGACGCCGGCGTTGCGGCTACTGGGATATTGACTTGCGGCACTTCAAGTGCCCCAAGGTGCTCCTGTCCAAAAACGACTACAGTCCCCTGGAAGGGAAGGTGACCTTTGCGCGGAACGAGCGTATTGACCTGCTGATCACGCACAGCCTTCAGGCTCTGCCCCAGTTCCGCGCCGCCGGACTGGATGCCGAGTGGATTCCATTCGGAGTGGACACGGCGAGGTTTCGACACTACGGTGAGCCCAAGGATATCGACATCGGGTTCCGGGGCAATCTGCACGAAAAGTGGACCTCCGGCCTGCGCAGGAGGCTCATGGAGGCCGTTCAGAGAGAATGCAGCGACCTTCGCCTGGACATCGAGGGCAGCACCCTGGGCGAGAACTTCCTGGCAGGTGATACCTACGCGAGGTGGCTCAGTCGGTGCCACCTGTTTCTCAACACCGTCTCAGCTATCGGCACAGTGGGTCCCAAGTGGTGGGAAGCAATGGCCTGCGGATGCGTGACGCTTGGGCCCGTGGACGAGTACGAAGGGCTCCTGACACCGGACGTGCACTACCTTGCCCTTCAGCCGGACTTGTCCGACTTGAGGAAGAAAGTCGATCGCTTTTTCCAGGACGAATCGTTCCGCCGGCAACTGATCAACGGCATCAGCGAGATGGCGAAGCAGGCCGACATGACGAACCGATACCGGCAGTTGTGGGACATCTTCCGGCAGCACGGCCTGGTTTAGGAGAGCACCAACATGCCCAAAGAAGACTGGATAGAGAACACCGTCCAGCGCATCTTTGAGCGCGAAGGCCTCTATCCCACCGGTAAGATCCGCACGGTCCTTGACGTGGGCTGCGGCCTGTCGCTGAAATCTCAATATATCGACGCCGACGTGAGGGTCGGCGTAGACATCTACCGACCGTTCCTGGAGAAGATCGAGGCGGACGCGCCGTACGCAGTAGTCAACGCCGATGCCCTGGAGATCGGTAATCTCTTCCTTCCCCGCTCATTTGACCTGGTCCTTCTGTTGGACATCCTCGAACACATGGAGAAGAAGGACGCGCTTCGCGTGATGGACATGGCGGAGCAGATAGCGCGCGTGGCTGTCATAGTGGAGAGCCCGAAAGGTTACGTGCCGCAGAATATCGACATATGGGGACACGGAGGGCACACCTACCAAACCCACCGCTGTAGCTGGGAACCGGAGGAGTTCGCTGCCCGCGGGTACCACGTGCTTCTGCGCGACTACACGATGTCCGACGTCAAGCGGCACACGGAAATGGACGCCGATCCGCACATAGTCCTCATTGATGCAATACGACGGTTTGACCTGGTTGACGAGAAGGAGAGCAAATGAACGTCCTGGTGACTGGCGGATTGGGAACAGTCGGCCACGTGCTGGTGCTCGAATTGCGCTCGCGAGGGCATGATGTCTGCATCAGTGACTTTACGCATCATCACGATCCGTCGTATTACCGTTGCGACGTCGGCAGCTTCATGCAACTCGAACGGATCTTCGGCGAGGAGAAGTTCGACTACGTCTACCACCTCGCGGCCGAGTTCGGTCGCTGGAACGGTGAAGCCTACTTCGACAACCTGTGGCGGACCAACGTGGTAGGGACCAAGAACATGATCCGGCTGCAGGAACGCCACGGGTTCCGCCTTGTCTTCTTCAGCTCCTCCGAGGTCTACGGGGACTGGGAGGGCGCGATGTCCGAAGACGTCATGGACAAGCACGAGATAAAGCAGCTCAACGATTACGCCATGACCAAGTGGGTCAACGAGATGCAGATACTGAACTCCGCGGCGCAGTTCGGCACGGAGACGGTCCGCGTGAGGTTGTTCAATACATACGGACCAGGCGAGTACTACAGCCCTTATCGGAGTGCCGTTTGCAGGTTCATCTACTATGCCCTGCATGACATGCCCTACACGGTCTATCTCGGCCATCACCGCACGTCCACCTATGTGACGGATACGGTAAGGACCCTGGCCAACATCATGGAGCGCTTCAAGCCGGGTGAGGTCTACAACGTCGGCGGTGAGGAGTATCATGACATGAAGAGCGCCTCAGACATCATCCTGAACTATCTGGGGAAGACCGACGACCTGGTCGAATACACGGAGCTGGAAGCGCATACGACGAAGGACAAGAAGGTTGACGTATCCAAAGCCGTCCGGGACCTCGATCATCGTTGCGAGGTGAGCCTGGCAGAAGGGATACCCAGGACGATCCGGTGGATGAAGGCGGTTTACCTGGGCGAGACTGACGAGCCGGTCCGTCCCGCTCAGCTCTCGGCTTTCCTTTAGAAGCGGGTGACTGACGGTTACGACAGATATGGCGGACAACACGGTTTCGTGCTGCGCAAGCGGGGATGAACGTAGTGGCTCGTCCCGTGCTGCACGACGCCGACTGGGAAGGACTGAGAACGTGCCGCTGAGGATCAGCATCAACGCAAAGCGGATTGAGGCACCTTACGGTGGAGGTAACCGCTTTTGTACCTTGCTGGAAGAGAATCTTCAGGCCAGGGGGTGCCACGTCTTCCGACAGCTGGCCCCGAAGCTTGACCTCATCTTCATCCTCGCTGCAGAACGTCAACTGGCCATTACCGCCTATGACCTCGAAGCCATCGGCGAATACGTCACGATCAACCCGAACACGGCGGTTGTACTGCGTGTCAACTCATGTGATGAAGCACGGGGCGCTGACCTGGGATGCAACCGGCAGACTCTGGAAGCGGGCCGCATGGCTGACCACGCGGTCTTCGTGAGTGAGTTCATACGACGGCACTATGTTGAGCGCGGCTTCGACCCGGCAACGCCCGACTCCGTGATCCTTACCGGCTCCGACGAGCGGATATTCAACCCAGGTGGCCGAGCTGAACGTCAAGGGAACGAGAAGCTCAAGATCGTCACCCACCACTGGTCAGCGAACCTGCTGAAGGGATTCGACATCTATCAGAGGCTGGACGAACTCCTCGCGACAGAGCCTTTCAGAGACCTTTTCGAATTCACGTACATCGGCAGACTGCCGCTTGGGATGCACTTCTCTCAGACGCGCGTCCTGCCGACACTCGACGGAGTCGAGCTCGCAAGGGCGCTCAAGGAGCATCATCTGTACGTGAGCGCTGCCAGATACGAAGCGGCCGGCAACCACTACATCGAGGCGATGCGCTGCGGGCTGCCCGTGCTGTACCTGCGGTCGGGCTCCCTGCCCGAGTACTGCGCCCCTTATGGCGTCGAGTTCACCCTGACGGACTTTGAGGAGAAGCTTCTTGAGATCCGCGACCGCTACCCGGAGCTGCGCGGGCGCGTGCTGGCCTGTCCGTATGGCGCTGCTCCCATGCTGAACGCGTACTGGAACCTGTTCCAGCGGCTGGTCTCCGAACGCCGGGCCAATCCCCGCCCCGCCGCGCCGATCGGGGCGCGGCTGCGGCACGCGGCAAGACTGCTGGGCAGAAAGATCCGCAGCGCGGGAGGCAAGTTGTTGGAACCGCTAAGAGGCTAAGGAATGGATCGCGTCACGTCCTCTCAGATTCCCGAGTGGGTCGCTTCTCTCGCCGATGACGTTTGGCGCTGGTTTCAGACTGTCAGGATACCCGGCCATCCAGGATGGGTACGGTACTGCACGGAGGGCTCGCTTTTCGAACCCGGAGAGCGTGCCGGCCTTGGGCTGAGCTGTCTGGCGCTGAAATTGCTGCATATGCTCGGAATGCTCAGCCGTCTCGACACGGCCGAGCGGGGGCAATGGCTCGCGCACATTCAGTCCTTCCAGACCGCGAGCGGGCGCGCAGCAGGCTATTTCGAGGACGAGGCCGTCCTGCGAGTGATGGACCGATGGTGGCGGAAGGACTGGGGAGTGCGCCGCGCAGAGACGCGGCAGGCATGCGCGGCGCTCCTGTCCGCCGGCTCGCAGCCGCTCACTCCCCTGCCGGTCCTCGCATCCACTCCGCGGCAGGTTCGACGCTTTGTGCGCAGGCTGGACTGGCGCAATCCCTGGGCAGCCGGATCCCACGCCGGACATCTCATGTTCTTCCTCCATGCCAATGCCACGTCCTTCGGAAGCGCAGCGGCGCGTGACTCGCTTCTTCCCGTGGTCCTGGAGGAACTGGATTCCATCCGAGACATGGAGACCGGCTGCTGGGCCGTGGGGAATCCGTCGCCCGCAAGGCTCATCAACGGCGCAATGAAAGTGATCACGGGATACGATTTCGCCGGCATTCCCTTCAGCCATCTCGAACGGCTGATTGACTTCGCGCTCTCGTTAGCCAACGAACGGGACGCCTGCCACCACGCGGACATCGTGTACGTGCTCCATCAATGCAGCCGTGCATCGCCCCATCGACAGAGCGAGGTGCGCGCCTTCGCCGTCTCTCGGCTTGAGCAGCTTGTGCCCTTCAGAAAGGAAGACGGCGGATTCTCCTTCAATAAAGAGGGCACTGGAAGGACCTACTACGGCCTGCCCGTTGGCCAGGGAAGGCCGGTCAGTGACATTCACGGAACAACGCTGTTCGCATGGACTGTGGTCATGCTTGCGGATCTGCTGGAATGGCGTGACAGGCTCGCGTGGCGACTGCCCGTAACATAAGCATGTGGGCCTCTGGCAATGTTCTAAGCTGGAGGCCCAATGGCGGCGGCTGGAAGGGAGCGAGGAGTTATGAGTATCTTAGGCCGCGTCCGCTCCGACATCACGAAAGCCAGCGGACGGCTGGGTTTCGTCGGCCGCGCGCTGCTCGGACGCCTCAGGGGCGCCCGAGAGACGGGGCTGTATTACGTCGTTGAGAAGGCCGCCTGGTCGATCCGCCATGACGGGGAGTCAATAGCGCGGAGTCTGCATACTATTCAGCCCGATCTCAACTGCCGCGTGGTCGAGAGTGCGCGGCACCTGTACCATCAGGTCGTGCACTTCGGCTCGCTTTGGACGTTGTGCAGCAACATCCGAGTGGTCCACGAAAGCAATCACCTTGTCGCAACGGTATTCCACGGCCGAGAGGACATGAGCGAAAGGTTCAGAGGGGCGTTCTCGCGCCTGAGGGAGTTCCTGCCGCGCCTGAGAATCATTGTCACACCGTGTAGCCTGATGGTGGAGCGGCTGACGGACTGGGGTGTTCCAGCTCAGAAGCTGCGCCGGATCCCGCTCGGAGTGGACCTCGACATCTTCCGGCCCGTTGGCGCCGCGGAGCGCCAGGAGATCCGGAATCGCCTGGGAATCCCTGAAGACGCCGTCTGCATCGGCTCATTCCAGAAGGACGGCGTCGGATGGGAAGAAGGACTACAGCCGAAGCTCATCAAGGGGCCGGACGTATTCCTGGAAGCGGTGAGGCGTCTGTCGGGGATGTACCCTGTCTACGTTCTGCTCACCGGCCCTGCGCGCGGATACGTAAAGCGCGGCCTGGAGGCGGCCGGCATTCGATTCCGCCACGACTATCTCCACCTCATCGAAGACCTGCCTTCCTACTATAATGCGTTGGACCTGTATCTCGTCACCTCCCGCGAGGAAGGAGGACCAAAGGCATTGCTGGAAAGCATGGCCACGGGAGTGCCCCTGGTCACGACCAGGGTCGGAATGGCCCCGGACATTGTCCAGCACGGACGGAACGGAATGCTTGTTGACGTTGAAGACGCGACGGGCGTGGCCGGCGCAGCTTCACTCCTCATCGAGGACGGCGAGTTGCGGCGCCGTGTGGTCGGCGCCGGCCTGGAAACGGCGCAGGCTTATGACTGGAAGACCATAGCGAAGCAATACTACGACCAGGTGTACGAGGAGCTTCTGTGCGGGTAGCGGCCCGCTCTGCGGAACCATGGCAGAACCGACCCACAAAGCAGAACGACGTGTCGAGAACGGCCGGCTGGTCTATTACCTGCGGCCAGCCGATATTCCGTTCTGGGAGCAACATTGGCAGACGCACTTCTCACCGGACGTTTACCGGTGGGCTGAGAAGGGCGCGCTGGGGACGTTGGAGGAGCCCCTTGCCCGCTGGCTGCCGAAGAAGGGACGCATCCTGGAGGCAGGCTGCGGACTCGGATGCATCGTTCTGGCCCTGAGGGTAAGGGGATACGATGCCGAGGGAGTGGAATGGGCTCGGGAGACGGTGGAGGTGGTGCGCTCGGCGCGGCTCGACCTGCCCATCCGGGTGGGCGACGTGAGAAACCTGGATGTCCCGGACGGACACTACGCCGGCTACGTCTCCCTCGGCGTCGTCGAGCACCAACGGGACGGAGCGGAGCCGATTCTCCGCGAGGCGTGGCGCGTTCTGGCACCTGGAGGGATCGCATTGGTGTCGGTCCCCTGGTTCAATCCCCTGCGTCGCTTGAAAGCACGCCTGGGATTCTATCGCGGCAATGCGGAAGACCTCGACTTCTACCAGTTCGCACTCTGCGAAAAGGAGCTTACCGGAATCCTTGCGAGCGCCGGATTCCAGATCGTTGACGTCACCGCATACGGCGCCGTGAAGGGCCTAAGGGACGAGGTCCCGTTAGTGAAGTGGATGCTTGGGTTGCAGTATGTTGGGCCGCGCCTTGACGAGTGCATAAGGGTGTCGCTCAGGCGATTCCCGCGGTTGGCACAGCGCGTGGCGCACATGTTGTTGGTTGTGGCCCGAAAACCTGCGTAGCGAGCTGCAAGGTTATGGCGAGTTTAGCTGAGCTTCAACTTGTCCTATTCTTCACCCGAGGAGTATCGCTCCGCACGTGGGCGGAAGTCGGCATGCTCGAGCGAGAGATAGCGCTCTACCGGGCGCTGCGTCCGCACCTGCGTTCCATCACCATAGTGACCTATGGGGACGAGAGGGACTTGACCTATGGCGAGGCGCTGGGTGACATACGTGTGGTCTGCAACCGATGGAAGTTGCCGAGCAGGCTGTATGTCCTCATGATTTCCCGGCTCCACCCTCTGCGATGGAAAGGGCCGACCGTCATCAGAAGCAACCAGGTCGCTGGGGCGGACGTTGCGATGCGAGCTGCGCAGCGCTGCGGTGGGAAGTACGTTGCCCGTTGCGGCTACCTGCGCTCCTACGTCATGGAGCAGCACCATGGCCTGCGCTCCCCGCAGGCCGAGCAGACGCGCGCGCTGGAGCGAACGGTCTTTCGCGCCGCCGACATGGTGGTGGTAACCACTCCCGAGATTCGCTCGGCCGTGCTGGAACGCTATGGCGTCCCCGAAGAACGCGTGAGGGTTATACCGAACTTCGTTTTGACTGAGATGTTCCGCCCTGAGCCCAGCGCCAGTCGCACTGGAAGGCGGCTGTGCTTCATCGGCCGCCTGCACAACGAGAAGAATCCTCTGGCCCTGCTTGAAGCCATCAAGGGGCTTGACGTGGAGCTGGACATGGTCGGAGGCGGAGAGCTGGAGGAGCAGGTGCGCGAGAAGGTACGGTCGGATGCGCTGCCGGTTCGACTTCTGGGGCAGGTGCCGCACCTGAGGCTTCCGGCGATCATCAATGCGAGCGACGTCTTCGTCCTGCCCTCTCTATATGAGGGTCATCCGAAGACCATTATGGAAGCCATGTCGTGCGGGCGGGCCGTGATAGGGACGAACGTGCCCGGCATACGCGAGCTCATCCGCCATGGCGAGACGGGCTATCTCTGCGGCACATCGCCGGAGGAGATTCGCGCAGCCATCGAGGAGCTGCTGGCTGACCCGGAACTCAGGGCACGCCTGGGAGAACAGGCGCGCGCCTTCATCGTCTCACAATTCGCCCTGGAGCGAATCATGGAGCTTGAGCTTGCTTTGCTGAGGGAGCTGGCCGAATGACTGATGAAGAGGAGAACTCGATGGAGCAGGGCTGCGCCGGCGGTTTGCCGGCGATCGGGCTGAGGCTCATCACCAGCATCCTGCTCAGGGTGTTTTCAATCCTGCCGGCCAGCGACCGGGAATCATTCGTCAAGACAGTGATCGCCCGGCGGGCGGCCGACCTGCCGCCCGGCGAGGCGCTGCGTTTCCTGTTTCGACTGGATGCCGCTCTCTACCAGCTCGAGGGGAAGAAAGCCGTCGAGTACGGCGGCGGTACGCACACCAAGCATCGCCACACGGGCTACCACGACTTCTTCGTCGCGCGTATTCGCAGGGGCGAACGCGTGCTGGACGTGGGGTGTGGCATCGGCGCGCTGGCATTCGACATTGCCGACAGGTCCCACGCCGCTGTGCTGGGCATTGACCTTGACGAGAAGAACATCGCCGACGCGCGCCAACGTTACGCCCACCCTGGGGTGGAGTACCGCGTGGGCGATGCAACCAGGCAGCTTCCAGAGGGACCGTTCGACGTTGTGGTACTGTCCAACGTGCTCGAACACCTGAGCGACCGAGTGGAGTTTCTGTGCCGCCTGAAGGAATCGGCGCACCCTGCTCGCCTTCTCATTCGCGTGCCGTTGTTCGAGCGCGACTGGCGGGTCCCGCTCAAGCGCGAACTGGGCGTCGAATGGCGGCTGGACGCCGGGCACGAGGTGGAGTACTCCCTGGAATCCTTTGCCGAAGAGCTGGAAGCGGCAGGGCTGAGTATCACCCACCAGGAAGTGCGGTGGGGCGAAATCTGGGCGGAGGCGGTGCCGAAAGATGTCTAAGCCCATGGCAGATGCTGCACCGACAGTCACCGTCCTGATGGCGGTGCATGACGGCCAGGATTTCGTCAGGGAGGCCGTCGAGAGCGTACTGGCGCAGACCTTGCGGGATCTCGAGTTGCTTATTATTGACGACGCATCCACAGACTCAACACCTGAAATCCTCGCATCGCTGACGGACCCGCGCGTGCGCATCTTGACAAACAGCGTCAACCTGGGCCTGACGCGATCGCTCAACATCGGGCTGCGCGAGGCACGGGGCGAGTTCATTGCGCGGCTCGACCACGACGACGCGGCTGCACCCGACAGATTTGAGAAACAACTGGCCTTTCTCAGCGAGCATCCGGACTGCGTCGCCGTCGGATGCCGCTTGGAGCTGCGAGGAGAAGGGGAGAAAAGCAGGCTGAGCC
>Ga0315285_10001709_pt1 | contig 23047 bp, 15 predicted proteins | sample YL17G09_36_MG_FD_203698 | JGI IMG/M metagenome (GOLD analysis project Ga0315285, IMG submission 203698) | Sediment microbial communities from Yellowstone Lake, YNP, Wyoming, USA - YL17G09_36 | ecosystem: Environmental > Aquatic > Freshwater > Lake > Sediment | place: USA: Wyoming | collected... | reverse complement strand
TGCAAACCGGAAGCCATCGACCCGCACGTGCGAGAAGCGGTCGAAGCGCTCGGATCCCCGCAAGGAGGTCTGTGGCTCTCGGCCGAGTGCGGGCCCGATGTTCCTCTGGAGAACATCGAGGCCATTTGCGTGGCGCTGGAGAAGTACCGCGCGTACTATGCCCACTGAACCCCCCGCTGGGGTCGATTGTCTTTTCGGGGCGGCTGAATGAGAAGAAAACACTCGATTCTGATTGTCGAGGACGAGAAGAACACGCGCGAGGGACTCCTTTGGAGCCTGGAGGGCGAGAAGTACGACGTGGCCGCCGCCGCGAACGCCGAGGAAGCCCTCGAGCTGATCCGATCCCGCGAAATCGACTTGATCATCACGGATCTGAGAATGCCCGGCATGGACGGCATGAAGCTGCTCGACATTGCGCGGGAAGAGTATCCATCGATCGAGGTCATCATTCTCACCGGCCACGGAACCGTGGAAGGAGCGGTCGAGGCCATCAAGAAAGGCGCCTTCGACTACCTTCTCAAACCCGTGAACCTGGACGAACTGCACCTTCTCGTCGACCGCGTGCTTCTGCAGCACGACCTCAAGGAGGAGAACGAGGCGCTGCGCGAGGAGCTCGAGGAGCGCCACGGATTCGGGAACATAATCGGCCGCGCCCCCCGAATGCAGGAGGTCTTCCAGCGCGTGCGTCAGGTGGCGCCGACCCGGGCCAGCGTTCTCCTCACCGGCGAGAGCGGCACGGGCAAGGAGGTCATTGCCGGGGCCATTCACTACAACTCGCCCCGCAAGCACAAGCGATTCATCAAACTCAACTGCGGCGCCCTGACGACGACGCTTCTCGAAAGCGAACTCTTCGGTCACGAAGCGGGCGCTTTCACCGACGCCCGCAAGCAGAAGATCGGCCGTTTCGAGATGGCCGACGGCGGCACCATCTTCCTCGACGAGATCACCGAAACCGCCCCCGAGTTCCAGATCAAGCTCCTACGCGTTCTGCAGGAGCAGGAATTCGAGCGCGTCGGCGGCGCCGCAACCATCCGCGTCGACGTTCGCGTGATCGCCGCGACGAACCAGAACATCGAGGACGCCGTGAGCGAAGGGCGCTTCCGCGAGGATCTCTACTACCGCCTGAACGTGGTCAAAATCGAGCTGCCTCCTTTGCGCGAGCGGGAAGAGGACATCCCCCTTCTCGCCCAGGCGTTCCTCAAGGAATTCTGCGAGGCCAACGGCAAGCCTCCGATGAAGATGTCGCCCAAAGCGCTCGCCGCCTTGCGCCAGTACGCGTGGCCCGGCAACGTGCGTCAGCTGCGCAACGTCATCGAGGGCCTGGTCGTCATGACCTCCGGCAAGGAGATCATGGTGAGGAATCTCCCGGAGGAGATCGCGCCCCGCGGCGGGGCGTCGACCGTCTCGCGGCGAGTGGTCCAGCTGCGCGCCGGCGCTTCCCTCGCCGACATGGAGCGGGAGATGATCCGCGTCACGCTTGAGGGGAACAACGGCAACCGCGCCGCCACCGCTCGAGCGCTCGGCGTAGGCCGCAAGACGCTTTACCGCAAGATCGAGGAGTACGGGCTTTGAAGATGGGTGGTCGGGCTTCCTCAGAGAGCGCGCCGGGGGCGTCGTCGGCGAGTGTTGCGGCGGCCGGGCCAGACGCGTGGCGCCGCCCCGAGTTCCCGCTGACTGGCGACGTGGACCTTGCCGGCCTTCTGGGAACGGAGGTCGAGCGCTTTCCGGAAGCGGAGCGGCGGTGGATCGTGCGGGCCTACCGACGGGCGGAGGAGCTGCACGCCGGCCAGAAGCGTCTGTCCGGAGATCCGTACCTTTCCCATCTGGTCGCGACGACCCGCAGAGTCCTGGAGATGGGCCTGGATTGGCAGACGGTCTGCGCCGCGCTGCTCCACGATGCTTTCGAGGATACGCCGTGCACTTACGCGAAACTGAAGGAGGAGTTCCCCGATCCCATCGCGGACCTCGTCTCGGGAGTCACGAACATCTCGTCCCTGTCCATTCGGTCGAGCCGAGAACAGCAAACCGAGAATTTCCGCAGGATGATCCTCGCCATGGCGCGCGACATCCGGGTGGTGCTGATCAAACTGGCCGACCGGATGCACAACATGGAGACTCTTCGCCACCTTCCGCCGGCCAAGCAGAAGGAGATCGCTCGCACAACGATGGAGATCTACGCGCCGCTGGCGGGGCGCCTGGGCATCTACCGCATCAAGTCCGCCCTCGAAGACGCGGCGATGGGCTGCCTCTATCCTGAGGAGTATGAGGACCTGAACCGTCGGATCGCCCAGAAACGCCAGGATCGCGAGCGTCACATCGCGAACTCCGTCGCTTTCCTGAAAGAGGATCTGGCCCGACACGGCATCCAGGCGGAAGTGACGGGCCGTTCGAAGCATTTTTGGAGCATCTTCCAGAAAATGTGCAACCAAGGTCTCTCGTTCGAAGAGATCTGCGATCTGAACGCCCTGCGTGTGATCTGCGAGACCCGCAACGCGTGCTACGAGATCCTGGGCATCATCCACTCGATCTGGAGACCCGTGCCCGGGCAATTCGCCGACTACATCGCCATGCCCAAGCCGAACATGTACCAGTCCATTCACACGAAGGTGATCGGCCTGGATGGTCAGCTGGCCGAGATTCAAGTGCGCACCCGCGAGATGCACCGCGTTGCCGAAGAAGGCATCGCCGCCCACTGGCGTTACAAGGAGGGCGGCAAGACTCCGGCCGACACCGAGGGGAGACTCCTCTGGCTGCGCCAGATGGTCGACTGGCTGCAAGACGCAAACGATCCAAGCGAGATCGTGCGCGAACTCCGGCGCGACGCCTTTGATGAGACGATCTTCTGTTTCACGCCGCGCGGCGACGTCATCGAAATGCCCCGCGGCGCGACGGTTCTCGACTTCGCCTACCGCATCCACACGGACCTCGGGCAACGGTGCGCGGGAGGCAAAGTGAACCGCAGATTCGTGCCTCTCCGAGCGCGGCTCCGAATGGGCGACCTGGTCGAGATCCAGACCTCGAAAACGCCCCACCCTTCGCCGGACTGGTTGAGGATCGTGACCACGGCGCGAGCGAGATCGAAGATCCGCCACCAACTCAAGCAGGTCAACCGCGAGAAGAACGTCCAACTGGGGCGCGACATGCTCACGCGCGCACTCTCGGCGGTCGGCGTTCAGGTCTCCGCCCCGAGTCTGAGTGAAGCGCTCGAACCTCACCTGGCGGGCTTCAACTTAGGTTCCAGCCAGGACTTATACGCGGAGGTCGGCTTTGGCGCCATCCCGACTTCCGCCGTTGTCGCCCGTTTTCTTCCTCCGCCCGCCGTTCAACATCCGCGGCGCAAGACAACGGCCGCCGCTCCCTCCGCAAAGGCCTCGGCGATCCTGGTCGACGGCATGCCGGGGGCGCTTACGCGTTTTGCTCGATGCTGCAACCCGCAGCCCGGAGACCCAATCAGGGGATTCGTCACGCTTGGCCGAGGGGTCAGCATCCACCGCCAGGATTGCCCGCAGCTGGCGCGTCGGGTCCGCATCGACCCGGCCGACGGCTTCCGGTCGGATCGCGAGAGCCGAATCGTCCCGGTCGACTGGTCCGAAGAGGGCCGGAAGCCGTGGTGGGTGGGTTTGCGGATCAAATGCAAAGACCGCAAAGGGATTCTCCGCGACGTCACGGAAACGATCGCGTCGATGAACCTGATGATCGTGGCATCGCACTCGCGCAGCAACATGCGCAGCGGCAGCGCGATCGCTCGCTTCACGGTTCTCATCGACGACCAGACCTCCGGACCGCCGGCGGGAGTTCTCAACGCCTTGATGAACCGCCTGCGCGACATCCCCGGCGTGGAGTCGGTGACGCGCGACTCAAAAACTCCATGGCGTCCTTCCCTATGATCCGCAAGGCATGCCGCTTTCTCTTGGCGGGGGTTCTTCTCTTACCCGCTGTTCCCGCATCAGCCCACGTCGGGCTTCTTCCTCTCGATTTGAAAGCGACCGCGCACGTGGATGCTTGGCTCGTCTTGGGGCCGTTTCCCGGGACGGAAGATTCCTTTTCGACGGAAAGCTTGGCGATGTTGGCTGAGAGTCTTGAGGCCGTCCCTCGCGGAAGAAGTCCCGCCCCCACCCGAGGTCTGGGCCGTCCGTTTCTGTGGTTCCCCGCGCAGACGAGCAAGGACGGCCGTCTCTCCATCCCCGCGATCTTCGGCCCGGGAAGGCGGGGCGAGGTCGTCTGCCTCTACCGACAGATCGAGGCGGCCCAGAGTTCTCGGGTCGCTCTCGTCGTCGGGAGTCACGGGCCGCTGGAAGGCTGGGTCAACGGTGTGCGCTTCTCCCGGACCGCGTGGGCGCCCCCTGGCGAGGATTGCCTGATCCAGGTTCTCACGTTGCGCGCCGGCCTCAACCATCTGATCTTGCGCAGCGGCAAACCGGTCGCCGGGAGTCCCTGGTTCGTTCGGGCGCGTCTGTTGGACGCCGCGACGTTCCGGGCGGGAAACGTGGCCTACCCTCGCTGGCAATTCTCGGCCCCGCCGCCGTACCGTCCGGGCGTTCCTCCGCGCTGGGCCCGTTGGGGCGACCCCGCGGTCCAGGAGTTCATCGGTCTCGGGTCTCTCACTTGCGAAGCGCAGGTTGCGTGCAACGGGTCGGCCGCCCCCGCCCTCAAGGAAAGAATCGCCGTCGGACAGCCTCTGAGATTGGAGTCCCTCGCCGGGGACGCCCCGGCCGTGCTGACTTTCCAAGCCGCGGTTCTCGCGCCGGTCGGAGCGAAGCCGGAAGGCGGCCAAGAGACCCTTCTCGCAACTGCCGCCGAGGGGAGCTGCACGCTCGTGGTTGGATCGCCCAAGGGGCTGTCTGTGGACGGGTCTTTTGCGAAGTCCTCCCTTTCCGCGAAACGGACCCGGGATCTGGCGCGGGACTTGAAGGCCGCCTTCGGGGCTCTTGAGCATCCCGCTCTTCTTCACAACGACCCGACGGGGGAGCGATTGGGAATCGTCCGAGGAACCTTGGGTTCTCTTCTCCGCGGCGAGACTGTCCCTCGGACCGGTTCCTGGCCTTCGCGATGGCTCTTGCTGAGCGCGCCCGCGATTGATGAAGACGGCGGGAGCGTCCCCTACCTCCTTCATCTCCCCGCGTCCGCGAAAACGACCGGAACCTTGCCCCTTGCAGTCCTTCTTGGCCCGTCCGAAGCGGACGAGTTCTATGCGCCTCTTCATGAGAGGGAGCTGAGCGAGGCCGCGGACAGATGCGGCTGGGCTCTCGCCGCTCCCCGGCTGCCCGATCCGTGGGGCGGTCTTGACCGCTGGCGCAGCGCCTTGGAGGCGGTGCGGCGCGATGTCGCCGCCCGAGTCGCCGTCGACCCATCGCGCAACTGCGTGATTGCGTTCGACGACGCGGCGCCCGGCGCTTTGGTCGAGGCGCTCGCCCGTCCCAGGCGGTGCGCCGCCCTCGCCGCGATCGAGGGACGATGGGACGGTCCCTGCGCGGAGCGCCTTCGGAGCGCACTGGGAGAGCTCACGCCGCCCCCTCTCTTCATTGCGGCCCAAGCCGGATCGCCGCCCGACCCGCTGGTCGGACGCGAGGAAGAGGGCGGGGAGCCCCTTTGCACGCGAGCCAATGTCGAGGCCGCTCGAAGAGCGGACGTTCTTGACTCCCTTTTCCGTTTCCTCGATCGGCATCCCCTTCCTCCGACCCCGCGTCGCGTCGTGGCCGCCGGCGAACCATCGGGGGCCGAGCAGAACGCTTGGCTCCATTTGCGCCGGCCCGTGCGACGCGAAGACCCAGCCTATCTCACGGCGGAAGTCGCCTCCTCGAATACCCTCGCCATCGTCCCGAGAAACGTGGCGGCGTTCGATCTCCTGCTGAAGGACGCCCCCGGAATCACGGGCGCGTCGGCCGTCGTCCTGAGAATCGAGGCGCAGGAAGCGTCGCCGGCCCAAGAGAGACGCGTGATCGGGGAACGACCTCCCGAAGCGCTCTCGCTCCGCTTGGTCGATCGGGACGGTCAAGGCTGCTGGATGGTTGTCGGGGCGGATCGCGAGGCTTTCGGGAAACCGGAGAAGGACGTCCTGCTGGCCAACGCCGCGGCCGATATCCCCGCTTGGCCCGATGGCGATGAGGGAGGCGTTGCCACGCTTCTGGCTCGCGCCGCTCTCGAGGCTGCCCGCGCCCAGATAGCCGTCGTGCCTGCCCGTGGCGTCGAGAAACGCCAAACCCAAGGGGCGATCCACTTGCGGGACGTGCAGTCGTGGGCGCCCATCGCGGAACTGACCACGGCAACCGTGCCGCTGGCCTCCCTTCTCGAGGCCCTCGAACGCGACTACTGCGGTCCCGGTCTCCTGGTCACCGCCGGGATCCGGGCCGTCGTCGGGCAGCCCGAACCGGACTTCCCCGCGGATTCCCCAGATCCCACCCTCGAGGCAGTCGCGCCGAAGGACAAGGGGGAGACCGCGGCGCCAGCGCCGTTGACACTCGAAGGCGCCACGACGCCCAGTGTCTCTCCCGCTCCCCCGCCTGCGAGCGGGGCGCCGCTGGCCTTGCCCACGAAGATCGCAGGGGTCGCGGACCGCGAAGGGGGCGCCGATCGCAGGCCCCACGGCCGGCTGTTCCACTCGGGCGCCCTGGAGAAAATGGGGGAGACGGTTGTGGTGGCGGCCTGGCGAAGCCTCTTTGAGCGGTCCGACGAATGGCTCGGCATCCGCGCGGGCCCTGGTCCTGCCGATCTCGAGCTGCACCACACGGGAATCACGCAACGCGAGGCCGTCATTCGTCTCTTGGGGGCGGAATCGAAGATCCAGCCCCCGCGAGCTGACATCCGTCCACTGCCCCGCAAGCAGGCCGTTCCGATGAAGGAGCGCATGTGAGCCCTCTGCTCGGGACTCCACCCGCCGGCGCGGGACGACCCCGAAGAAACGCCGATCTCAGCATCGGCCCCTCGCCGCGGCCTCGCGCCGGACGGCGAAGGCCGCTCAGTGCGTCGAGCAGGACACGCAGGGATCGTAGGCTCGGACGAGCATTTGCAGAAGGAACTCGATCCTCTCCTTGGGCTGACTGACGATAACTGGCGCAAAGGCCTCAAAGTCGCCTTGGATGTTGGCGTGGTTCTGATTGGTCGGTATGACGCAGTTGGCTTTCGCGCACCTGCCGGTCTCGTCGAAGGTGTAATCGTGGAACAGAATCCCTCGAGGGGCCTCGACCGCCGCCACGCCTCGGCCTGCTTTCACACCCACATGGGATTCTTCCTGCGTGGTCCCGCGTTCCAGGAGTCGGCTGATGATCTTGACGCTCTCCTCGATCGACTGCACGCACTCAACCGCTTGCGCGACGCTGTTCATGAAAGGATTGCGGCACGGCGTCGAAAAGCCGAGCTCCCCCGCCGTTTTCTTCGCCGTCTCCGACAACTGATCTCCGCTGATGTTGGCGCGCGCAAGGGCCCCGACCATGTAGGAGTCCCTGTTGTGCTTTGTCCACTTGGCCGTGGACCAGGGAACAATGTACTCATTCGCCACGGACTCGTAGTCGGCGACGGGGCGCCGGCCGGTGTCCGTGGAGCCGATGAGGCCGTCATAGAAGGCGTACTCCTCATCCGAGGCCAACGCGACATACTCCGTTTCGCGCTCAAACGCCGGGATGCGATCCGCGACCGACTGAAGCACACGGGCAACCGCCTCGATCTCGCCCATCGCCCCCTCGAGTCGCACGAGAAGCCTGACAAGCTCGCCCGGCGTGGGCAGGGCGGAGAACCCGCCGACCTGCACGCGCACCGGGTGCGTGGTCCTGCCGCCGACGACGGTGCAGATGTCGTTCCCCAGCCGGTGGAGCCTGATAACCGTGTGCAAAGCATCCTTATGGGTTGCCTCGAGCGGGAGGGCGCTTCCGGTCCCCACAAGATCCGGAAGCGCCAGGTACCCTATGTGCAGGATATGGCTCTGAAGGGTTTCCCCGTGCTTCAGAAGCTTGCGCAAGAGAACGGTCTGCTCGGAGACGTCCACCCCGAAGGCGGCCTCGATGGCTTTGAGCGACACCAGCGAGTGAGACACCGAACAGATCCCGCAGATGCGCGACACGATCGGCGAGACCTCGTCCCACGGTCGGCCCAGAAGCATGGCCTCGAAGAAGCGAGGCGCCTCGGGAACCTGCCACTGGCAGTTGAGGACCTTGCCGTCCTCCGTCTCCACGACGATGTTGCCGTGACCCTCGATGCGGGGCACGTGATCGAGCCTTATCGTTCTGGTTGGCATTGCAATACCTCCAGGCAGCCGCCAAAGATCTGGAACTTCCCGAGCGCGTCCTCGAGACTCAAGCCGTGTTGGGTCAGGACTTCCATTTCCGCCTGAACCGCGGGATCATCCACGGGTCCGCGGCAACCCAAGCATCCTCTTCTGTTCTTGGGGCAAACCGCCCCGCAACCGGCCCGTGTGACGGGCCCCAAGCAGAAACCGTCGTGGTCAAAGAGGCAGGGGTTTTCGTCGAGCTTGCACTCCACACACACCGGATAGCTGGGAATCTCGGGCTTCAGACCCATCAGAAGGGCCTTGACGACGGAAAGGAACTCCTCCGCGTCGATCGGACACCCGGGAATGCAGTAGTCCACCTTGATCACGGCGCCCGCCGGACGAGTGGCGTAAGTCTCGAAAAGGTGCGCGCTGCTCCCATAGACCTCCCTACGGACCGCATCCAGGTCTCCCAGGTTCTTAAGGGCGTTGACTCCCCCGATGGCGGCGCAGGCCCCAAGCGCCACGACCGTCCCCGCGTTCTCTCGGATCTTCCTGAGGCGATCCTCGTCCGACTTGCGCGTGATCGATCCTTCCACAAACGCAACGTCGTAGGGCTCCGAATGCTCCGACATCGCTTCCCTGAAGGAGACGATGTCGACCGCGTGGGCCAGCGCCAGCAGATCCTCCTCCAGGTTGATCACCTGGAGTTGGCAGCCTTCGCAACTCGCAAAGTCGAAAAACGCTACTCTTGGCTTCATCAGAAGGCCTCCTTAAGGTCCCGGACCTCACGCAGACTGAATACCGGACCATCGATGCACACCAGTTTGGACCCCATTGCGCAATGCATGCACTTCCCCACGCCGCACTCCATGCGCCGCTCGAAGGACAGGAAGATCCTGTCGGCCGGAATCCCGATGCGAACCAGCTCCTCGACGACGAACCGGTACATCGCGGGGGGGCCGCATACCGCGGCGTGCGTGCGTGGGACATCAACCTCGAGCCCCCGGAAGAGCGTCGTGACCACGCCGACGTTGCCTTGCCAGGACGCATCGCCTCGGTCGACGGTCACACGAACGTCGAATCGAAACTCCTCTCTCCATGGGTCGTACTCGTCGGTGAACAACAACTCCGCCGGGCAGCGAGCCCCGTAAAGGATGAGGACCTTCCCGTAATCGACCCGACGCTCGCCGACGTATTGGATGAGGCTGCGCAGGGGCGCAAGTCCCAACCCGCCGGCCACGAGGATCACGTCGCAGCCGCGCATGCGTTCAACGGGGAAACCCCGGTTGTAAGGCCCGCGAACGCCCACGACGTCGCCAGGGCCAAGCGCATGGAGAGCGTCCGTCACGTTTCCGACCGCGCGCACGCACAGATCGAAGGCCCCGCGGCCATTGGCGGCGGAACAGATGGAGATCGGCGCCTCCCCGACGCCGAAGACCGTGACCTCGACGAATTGCCCCGGGCGGTAAGCGAAGGCCTGGCCGACCCGCTTGTCGCTGAACGCGACGCGAAACAGCTTCTCCTTCTCGGTCAGGGGCGAGACCTGCTCGATCACGGCCATCTGTGGGATCATTGGGTTATCGCTTGTCACCATTGCTGCCTCCTTGAAGGGTCTTAACCGCCTCTGTGATCTCGAGCGTCTTGACGACCTCTGTTATCTCGATTCCGGCCGGGCAACTTCTGATGCAGCGCCCGCAACCGACGCAGCCGACCAGTCCGTGAGTCTCGCGCAGGCCTCTGAACTTGTGATAGTACCAGCTCCGCATGCGGCTCGCCCGCGTCGCGCGGAAATTGTGGGGTCCGGCGACGAGAGCGAAGTCTTGCAGGATGCAGGAATCCCAGACGCGGTGGCGGCGTCCGTTGGATAGGTCGAGCGAGACGCTGTCGAGCACGTTGAAGCAATAGCAGGTCGGACACACGAGAGAACAAGAGCCACAGCCGAGACACTTTTCGGCGATCTCGCCCCAGACGTCGTCGTCGAACCGGTTGTGGACGATCTCGCCGATCTCGTCGCGGTCCAGTGAACGCCCGATCTTGCCGCGCTTGCGGTCGGAGAAGTGACGCACCGCGCTTATGTCGCCCGCCGTTGCATCCATCGTGTCAGCGTACTCGCCAAGAAGTCGCTCGCCCGCCGGAGAACCCATCTCGACAAGGAAGCGCCCGTCGAGGGGTCTGAGGAACAGATCGGTTCCCTGGGGCGGCTCATTGGCGTCCATGGCGGAGCAGAAACAGGAGTCCTGGGGCTCGCAGTCCACGCCGACCACCAAGGTTCGCTTCCGCTCGCCTCTGTACACGGGGTCGTCACGCTCGGAGGTAAGCACCACGTCCAGGATCCTCAAGGCGTGGAGGTCGCACGGGTGGATTCCCATGACGACGCGTTGTTGAGAATCCTTCTCGGGGATTCTGATTGTGGGAGTGGTTCCCATCGAGTAGCGCATAAGGGTTTGGCGCTGGGGGTAGAAGAGCTTCTTGGGCGGCAGAATCGTCGTCGAGTAATCCAGGGCGAGCTCCGACGCGCTGCCGATCCGGTCGAAGGCGACGCTTCCTCCTTTGTCTTTGGGCCCCCAGACCTCGAAGTTGCTCAGCAGGCGTTGCACGAACCGAGGCAGCTCATCGCAGGTCATGACGCGGCATTTCTCCAAACTGGCGGGGCCAAGGCCTGATCTCTTGTGCTTCAGGGCTTCCCTGACAACGTGGCAGAGCTCGTCGGGAGTGAAGGGCTTCGTGACATAGTCGAAGGCGCCCATCTTCATGGCTTCGGTTGCCGTGGCCACCGTGGAATAGCCCGTAAGGATAACGACCTGCAGTTCGGGCTTCTCGTCCCGTATGCTTCTCAGCAGATCCATGCCGTCGAGACCCGGCATCTTGAGATCCACCAACACCACGTCAAAGATCGCCGAGCGGCACTTCTCCAGTCCCTCCAGACCGTCCGAGGCGCAAGTCACGGTCTGCCCGTCCCCCCTCAGGACTCTTTCGCAACTCTCTCGAACGACTCGCTCGTCATCTACGACCAACACGGCAGCTGTTTCTGGCATCGTTCATCGCTCCTCATGAGAAGTGATTGGCGGCTCCCGACTGTCGCTGCAATCCCTCGCGGCCGCTCTGTGCGGCGTTGACCGCGACGCCTTTCTTCGAGTCTGCGCGCGCAAGAGGTGGCGTCTCCTCTTGATCCTCAGAACCGGCCTTGGCCATGAGGGCCTTGCTGAGGCTGACGAATGCAAGCCGCTTGCCATGAGTGACGGATCCATGTGGCTTTGTGCAGGCGCCTGATTCTGAAGGAGATGCCTGGGCGCGACGCCTTGGTCCTCGCAGGGAATGGCGCAAACGCAGAAGGCTAGCTGTATGCCAGCAGCGGACAACTGTATCTGCGGACGATACGCCCCGGGTCACTCAAGGCGCACACCCACATGCCATCGCCCAGGACGAAGGCGCCCACGGCCCTACTTCCGCATGGTCGTCCACAGCGCCGCTCGCCTTTGAAGCCACATCCGCTCCTCCAAGGTCAGATTCCCGCACCTCTTCTCGATCCAGGCGATGTCTCCGGACACGATGGCCATTTTCGCCTCAGGACTCAGAGGGAACCCGTAGAGCACCTGCTTGCCCTCGAACAGCAGCCTCTTGCCGAACTGAGCGTCCCTCGATGCCAGCCGCAACACCTCCTTGACCTCTTCAGCCTGGACGTAGGTTTCCGACCCTTCCTCCACGGGCGGGCAAACGCGGCTCACCACGGAGGAGATTTCGTCGGGAGTGAAGGGCTTCTGAATGTAGTCGAACACGCCGAGTTTGGTGGCTTCGATGGCCGAGGGGATGCTCCCGTAGCCGGTGATGATCACGATTGCCGTCTCGGGCCGCTCCTTTCTCAACGTTCGGACCAGCTCCATGCCGTCCAGGTCGGGCATCTTCAGGTCCGTCATAACGAGATCGAAGTGCTCATCCAATGCCCGCTGCAACCCTTCTTGTCCGCTCTCTACGGTGTCGACCTGATAGCCCTTCTCGGCGAGAATGCGACGACAGCTCTTGGTGACCACCGGCTCATCATCGACGACGAGGATTCTTGACTCGTGCATTGTTCCATCCCCCTTCCTCTCAACGGTGACTGGCCCAAAAGGCCTTGCACGGATTGCAAAAAGCAAGTCCCGTGCCGCACCCTGGATCTCCGCACTGAGGATTTCACAGGTGGTTGATTTAGAAAGAGATAGTCTCTCAGAATCCGTCTCTTCTCCGTGAAGAGACCCCCGCGCGATTGGCTGCGTTGTGTGGGGGGGCTGGACAACTGTATCCGGGGTAGATACGCCCAGGCGCCGTCCAGACCGCGCGAGGCCGTCGGGCTCCGGCAACTTTCCCGACTAAAGTCTTTGCAAAACGACACGAAAGCGGGTAAGTAATGCATGCCGCGACGGGGGAGGGCTGCTTGCATGCAGCTGAGACACCGAGTCCTGCTGAGTATGCTGTCCGTGGTTGTCATCTCGGGCGGCGTGTCGGCCTTGGTTGGCGGGGTCTTGCTCTCGCGGCACCTCCGGCAGCAGGCCGAGGATCGGGTCCGCGAGAATCTGGATGCTGCTCTGGTCTTCTACAACCAGCGTTTGGGGAAGATAGAGGACTCCTTGGCGTTCACCGTGATCGGCGCGACTTTCGTCCAGGCTGTGGCGAGAGAAGACATTGGTTACTTGCAGCCCCGCTTCGACGCCATGCGCCGCAAAGCCCATCTGGACATGCTCTTGGCCACAGACGAATCCGGACGGGTGATCTTCCGGGTTCACCGTCCGGATCTCGCGGGCGACTCCGTCGCGCATGATCCTCTGCTGGCCCAGATCCTGGCGGGAAAAGAGCTGGTGTCGGGGACGATGATTGTTTCTCTGGAGACCCTGGGAACCGAAGACCCCGCCTTGGCCCAGAAAGCGAGGATTCGAGTCCTCCCGACGGAAAAAGCGGCCCCCTCCGAGCGGGAATGGCTCGACTCCGCAATGGTGATGGGCTCCGCTGCGGCGGTGCGGGATTCCCAGGGCAAGCTGGTCGGCGTGTTGTGGGCAGGATCCGTACTGAACTGCAATTTCGACCTCGTGGACCAAGTCAGGAACACGGTATTCCGGGACGAGCAGTACAAGGGAAAACCGGTCGGCACCGCAACGATCTTCCTGGACGACGTGCGCATATCCACAAACGTGCAAAAGGAGGACGGCTCGCGAGCGGTCGGCACGCAGGTCAGCGCCGAGGTCGGCCGCCGCGTTCTCCAAGAAGGCCGCATTTGGCTCGGTCCGGCGTGGGTCTTCGACGACTGGTACATCTCAGCCTACCGCCCCATCCACGACATCCACGACAGAATCGTGGGCATACTCTACGTGGGCGCGCTTCAGAGGAAGTTCCAGCCCATCATGATTCGGACGTTCGTGATCTTCGCCCTCGTCACGTTGGGCGGCTTCTTGCTCGCGACGCTCCTCGGGTGGAAACTGGCCCGCACCATCAGCCGTCCCATCGCCGGTCTGGCCCAAGCATCCACGGCCGTCGCCCAAACCGGTTTCTCCCACGAACTGCCGGTGCGCTCCTCCGACGAGATCGGTTCGCTCACGCGCTCCTTTAACGTCATGGTTCGATCGATCAAGGAACGCGACGACCTCCTGAAAGAGCGAACTCGCCTTCAGTTGACCCGCTCCGAACGGCTGGCGGCCGTCGGCCGGCTGGCGGCGGGCGTGGCGCACGAGATCAACAACCCCCTCACCGGGGTGCTTACTTTCGCCCATCTCCTGCTTCGGGACGCGCCCGAAGGCTCCACCGAGAAGGAGGACCTTCAGACCATCGTGGACTCGACCGTTCGCTGCAAGGACATCGTGCAGGGCCTTCTGAATTTCTCCCGTCAGAATGAGCCGCACAAGGCGCTGGCGAATCTGAATGACGTGCTCCGGAAGGCGCTCAATCTGACAAAGAACCAGGCAAGAATACGGCAGACGAGCGTCGTCGAAGAGATGGACGACGGTCTGCCCCAACTGGTGATCGACCCCAACCAGATCCAAGAGGTGGCGGTCAACGTGATAGTCAACGCTCTCGATGCCATGCCCGAGGGCGGAAGGTTGGCCGTGCGGACGCGCCGGGTTAGGGAGGACAGATCGGATTGGGCCGAGTTCGAGATCTCCGACACGGGCTGCGGGATTCCCGAGGAGAATCTCGAGCACATTTTCGATCCCTTTTTCACAACGAAGAGGAGCGGCGAAGGCACCGGCTTGGGACTGGCCGTCAGCTACGGCATCGTGATGGAGCACGGCGGTCAGATGAACGCCTCCAGCACGGTCGGTCAGGGGACGACGATGACGGTCCGATTGCCAATCGCCTCAAAGGACTGACTGTATGGAGCCAAAGATTCGAATTCTCGTTGTCGATGACGACCCCGTTGTCAGGCGCAGCTGCGAGCGGGTCCTCGGACAGGCGCACGAGGTGGTGTTCTGCGAGACCGGCCATGAGGGTCTCGAGCAACTGGCTTCCCAGTCCTTCGACGCCGCACTTGTGGATCTCAAGCTGCCCGACGTGAGCGGAATGGATATCCTCGCGCAGGCGCCGGATCGTTTCCCGGACGTGCCCATCGTCATCATCACGGGGTACTCCACCATCAAGACGGCCGTGGACGCCATCAAACTAGGGGCCTCCGATTACGTGGCCAAGCCGTTTACGCCCGATGAACTCGAGGCCGCCGTCGAAAAGGCCATCCGGCAGCGGCGGCTGTTGACTGAGTACCGCCAGCTTCAGAACGCTCTCGAAGATCACCGCGGAATCGGTCCGCTGATCGGCGAGAGTCGCGAGATGAAACGCGTCTTTGCGCTGATCGACCAGGTCGCCCAAACGGACAGCACCGTGTTTCTGACCGGCGAGAGCGGCACCGGCAAAGACCGGGTGGCTCGCGCCATCCACTTCTCGAGTCGCCGCAAGAGCGCTCCTTTCGTCGCCGTGGACTGCGGCGCGGTTGCGCCGACGTTGATCGCCAGCGAACTGTTCGGGCATGTGCGCGGGGCGTTCACGGGCGCCACGGCGAGCCGCAACGGACTGATCCGCACCGCCGACGGCGGCACCCTCTTTCTCGATGAGATCGCCAACCTGCCCCTTGACTGCCAGACGAGCCTCCTGCGCGTCATGGAAGAACGGGAAGTGCGAGCCGTCGGCGCCTCGGCCTCGCAAAAGGTCGACGTGCGATTCATCGTCGCCACCAACCAGAATCTCGAGGACCTCGTCAAGGAGAACTCCTTCAGGGAGGACCTGTTCTATCGTCTCAACGTCTTCCCCATTCGCCTTCCCTCCCTCCGCGAGCGTCCCGGAGACATCCCCTTGCTGGCGCGGCATTTCCTGGCGGTTTTCTCCGCAAGAATGCACAAGAAGATCGACGGTTTCACGCCCGAGGCGCTCGACGCCTTGAAGCAGTATGAGTGGCCCGGCAATGTGCGCGAGTTGTCCAACGTCGTGGAGCGCTCGGTCATCCTGACCTCAAGCAGCCGAGTCGGAGCGGCGAGGTTGCATGATTCCCTCTCCTTCGCGGCGCCCGTCTCCGGCGTCCCTCAAACGGTGGACGAGCTGAGCGAGGCGAAGAGGAAACTCCGCGATCATGCCGTGATGGAGATTGAGAGAGCCTTCCTCACCGAAGCCTTGCGCCGCAATGACTACAACGTCACCAAAGCGGCGCAGGAAACGGGCATGCAGCGCACCCATTTCCAGTCTCTTCTCAAGAAACACGGTCTGCGCATCAAAGACCTGGTCACGCGCGAGCGGTGAGCGCGCGCGTCGGAAACCAAACCGGCTCTGGCGCAGCGAGGTTCAAGCACCGTGAGAATTGTCGTCGATGCGCGGGGCATCCGAGCGGGAATGACGGGCGTGGGGCATTATACAGCCCGGCTCGTGTCGGAGCTAGGCGCGGCGCGGCCGGACGATGCGTTTGTTTTTCTGGGCCTTCAGGGCGAGCAGGCCGCGTTGCGCTCTCCAGTCCCGTCTCACGCGCCCAACGTCGACTGGCGCGAGATCGACGTGGATCCCGAATCGCATCCGAGGGGAGACTGGTGGATGCACCGCGTTCTTCCCGGGCTCCTGGATGAGCTCGGGGCGGACGTGTTTCACGGTCCCGCCTATGTCGTCCCCTTTGGCCGCCGACGGCCGCGCGCGGCGCGTGTCGTGACGATTCACGATCTGACCGCCTTCACCCATCCGCGAGCGCACCCGCTCAAGTTCCGCCTTTACCTTCGCCATGCCATCTCCCGCAGCATTGCCGCCGCGGAACAGGTGGTCTTCGATTCCGACTTTGTGCGACGCGAGGCCTTGGAACGGTTCCCCAGCCTCAGCGAAGACAAGACCGTGGTCGTTCCTCTGGCGCCCGCGCCTTGTTTCCGTCCGGCGGCCGAGGACGAGGGCCTGCCGGCCGTCCGCCGGCGCCATGACCTGCCCGAGTCCTATATCCTGATGGTGGGGACGCTCGAGACGCGCAAGAATCCGGGGTTTTTCCTTCGACTGAGCGAGGATCTCGAGCGCCGTCTTGGGTCGCGGGCGCCCTCGGTGGTGTGGGCGGGTTCGCTGGGCCTCGCCGGGCGGAGCGCGTTGCGGATCTTCGGAGGTCTCGAGAGAGCAGGACGGTTCCGGTTCCTGGATTTGCGCGCGTCCGAGATCCTTCCCGTCGCCTACCAATGCGCCGAACTCCTGGCTTACCCTTCGCTCAGCGAAGGCTTCGGCCTGCCGGTGCTCGAGGCGATGGCGTGCGGCCTGCCCGTCGTGGCCGCGGACGCCTCTTGCCTGCCGGAAGTGGTCGGTGACGGCGGCCAAGTCCTCCCGCTGGACCGCGTCGGTCTGTGGGGTGAGACGATCGAGGGCCTTCTTCTCGATCCCGCCCGCCGGACCGAAGCACGGCGGCGCGCTCTGGCCTGGGTCGCGCGGTTCTCCTGGAAGCGCACCGCGGACGAAACGGCCCGCGTCTACGAACGGGCGGCGGGGGGATGAGGGCCTATCCCGCCGCATCGGCGCAGCCCTTACCGCCTTCCCGGCGCGGCAGGGCGGCGCGGCCAGGACGCTTGCCTCTCGCGCGCGCTTGCGCTACGCTCTTCCCCGCTCTGAGAGGGTGTGCGGAAAGGGCGGTTGGGCAATGTGGCGCCGGCGCCTCGCCGCGGCGCCCTCGCCGGCGAAATGCATGGGAAAAGGCGAGGGAATCTACGCACATAACAGTCGAGGGCGGCTGTTCCACACAGTCGAGGGCGGCTGTTTCACACTTTCCACACGCCCTCTTATCCCCGGAAGAGGCGCCCGGCCATGATCGCAATCTGCGCGTTCTGTTTTCTTCTCCTTCTCGCCTTTCTCATCGGCTCCATTCCGTTTGCCTTCATCCTCGTCTGGCGGATCAAGCGGATCGACGTCCGCACCGTAGGGAGCGGCAACCCGGGCGCCACCAACGTCGCGCGGGTCCTGGGCAAACCGATGGGTTTCCTGGTCTTGTTCCTCGACATTCTCAAAGGCGCGGCGCCCGCCTGGTTCTTCCCTCTCATTCTGCAGGCGCCTCCTTTCCAAAGCCAGATCCCCGTCGTGTTAACCGTGCGGGGCGCGGAGCTCTGCATGGGGCTGGCCGCGTTCCTTGGACACTGCTATTCCCCGCTTCTTCGCTTCAAGGGAGGGAAGGGCGTGGCTACCGCCCTGGGCGTCTACCTCGTCGTGGCCCCCAAAGCGACGCTCCTGACCCTCGTCGTCTGTGTCCTGATCATCCTGACAACGCGGATGATCTCCCTGGCGTCCATCACGGGGGCCGTTCTCCTTCCGGCGGCGCTCCTGGCCTTTGACTGGCACGGGAAAGCCAGCCCTTGGGTCCCCTTCGGCGTAACGGCCCTGTTGGGCGCGGTCGTTCTCTTCCGCCATCGGAGCAATATCCGTCGCATTCTGGCTGGCAGAGAGAGCAAGTTCACGTGAAGGAAGAATGACGAGACCGCCGCGCCTGCGACAATGCGGCAGCGAAGAACGGGAGAGACTATGGCTTCCCAGAAAGTGACGGTTCTCGGGGCCGGGGCGTGGGGCGTCGTTCTCGCGGCGCATCTCTCACGCAAAGGTCACAGCGTCGTGGCGTGGGATTACGCTCCCCAAGTCATTGGCGCGTTGCGCGAGACGCGCTCGCACCCGAAGCTCCCGGCTTTCGAAGTCCCGCCGGAGGTGCGTCTCACGGCGGACCTGGGGGAGGCGATGAAGTCTTGCGCGCCGCACTGCGTCGTCGTCGCCGTGCCAAGCCACGGCATGCGCGCGCTCGTCGAGCGCTGCCGTCCTCTCGAAGCGCGCATTCCCGACGTTGCCCCTCCGTGGGTCCTCTGCTCGAAAGGCATCGAAGAGGAAACGCTTCTTCCCATGACGGGGGTCGTCCAGTCCGTGCGGGGCGAGGCGTGGCGCGGCCGGCTCGCAGCGCTTTCCGGCCCGAGCTTCGCCGCCGAGGTCGCCGCGGCCAAGCCCACGACCGTCTGCGTGGCGTCTCATGACCCGGGGCTCGCCCGCTACGTCCAGTCCCTGTTCATGACCGACTTCTTCCGAATCTACACGCAGGACGACGTTCTCGGCGTGGAACTCGGCGGCGCCCTCAAGAACGTGATCGCCATCGCCGCCGGCGCGTGCGACGGGATGGATCTTGGGGACAACGCGCGGGCCGCCCTGATTACGCGAGGTCTGGCGGAGATCGTGCGACTCGGCGTCGCGATGGGGGCACGACCGGAAACCTTCGCGGGGCTAGCGGGCCTGGGGGATCTCATCCTGACCTGCAACGGCGCGCTCAGCCGGAACCATCAGTTCGGCGTGCTCCTAGCCCGGGGGCGCACTTGCGCCGAGGCGCTCGCGGAGATCGGGATGGTGGTCGAGGGCGTGCGGACGGCCCGGTCCGCTAAGGCTCTCTCCGAGCGCCACGGCGTCGAAATGCCCATCACGCGGGAGGTCTCGGCCGTTATCAACGAGGGTAAGAGCCCAGCCAAAGCCGTTAGAGACCTCATGCGCCGCGAAGCCCGCCCCGAACGGGACTGAGGCGCCGTCTCGGGATTCCGGTTTCGCTTCGCGCGCTTCCTTGGCGGACCCGCTCTGTGTGGCATCGCCCAAGCAGGCGGGGATCACGCGCCGGCCAGAGTCTCCTGGCGGATCAGCAGGAACTCCTTGACCACGGGCCAATCGACCCCGACGTCAAGGACGATGCGGAAGTATTTGTTCTCCATCGTGATCTGATTCGTGACGTGGTCGCCCGCGGAGCGGGACGTGATCCGGAAAGTGTCGAACGGGACCATTTCCTGATCGGGGAACTTCCGGTCCAAGGTGCGCAAGGGAAGTCGGGTCGCTCCGGTTTTCGGCAGTTGCTCCAGCAGTTTCCGGACGGTCTTCTTGTCCACCTGAACCACTTCGCTTGCCCCCGCGACTTCCGCTTCGAAGACCAGGGGCTTGGTCCTCGAACGCTTCCCCGTCCACGCGACGTTGACTTTGCCTTCCAGCGCCAGCTTCCCCACGTCGAAATTCTCGGTGAACGACTTCAGGTCCAGATTCGAGACGCTCCCCCGCGCGCTGAACGTCGGGGGCCACGAAGAGAAGTCCACGTTCCCCACGGCTTCGCCCGCGCCGCCGTACGCCCGCACGGATGAAACAACCAGTTCCGCCGTCGCGTTCGATGCTTTCCACCGACAGACCAGATCTCCCAATCGCGCCCCCGCCGCGGCCACTTCCGCGGCCTGCAACGCCCCCGAGGCTGAAAGAGTCCATCTCGGGAAGCGCAGCAAGTCCGAAGCCGTCGCGTCTCCCTGGAGGTCCAAGCCCTTCCAGACCGCCACCGAGTCCGGCGCCTTTCCCGAGGGGGACTGAATCCGCACGCGCGCCGTCCCGGAAGTCGACTCTCCCTCCATGGCAAAACGCCCGTCGTCGACGCGAATCGCTCCTTCCATCTCCACCGCCGGCAGATTGAGTTCCCGGCAGACCTTTGCGATGTCCGTGACGTCCAGAGAGAAAGCCGCGTCCACCCTTTGGCGGAGTTGCCCATCGGGGCGGGAAGCCGTCTCAAACTCGGCGCGGAGCCTCCCGCGACACTGGGCCGCTCCCCAAAGACCGAGGGCGAATCGCTCCATCTCCAGAACGGAAAGCGCAGGGGCCGGGTTCGAGCCCGCCGGCCCATCGGCCCCGCCGACTCCATCGGCCCCGCCGACTCCATCGGCCCCGCCGACCGCATCGGCCCCGCCGACCGCATCGGCCCCGCCGACCGCATCGGCCCCGCCGACCGCATCGCGGTTTGTCCCGAGTTCCGTCCGGAAGCTCCCATCGGTCTCGACGTCTCCCTCGAAGAACCAGAAGTCGCGTCCCCAAAGGGCGAGGTGGTTCGCCTCAACGTGCGTGGGCTTCAGACGGAAACTCACGGAGAGACTCGGTTCCGCGGCGGGCGCCTCACGCGCCCCGCGCGCCGCCTCCCCCGTTGAAGCCCAGCGTCCCTCCAACTCTAAAGGCAGCTGCGCCCGAGCGCCCTCCGCCACGATCCCGCCCACTGAGGCCGTCGTGTAGAGATCGCTTGCTCGGATGGTCCCTTGGTAAGAGAGGCGCGTCACTTCGTTTTGATTCTCCCACTGAAAAACCCCGCTCTGTTCAAGGCGACCGTCCACTTCGACGGGCAGAGACCGGGGGCTTGATGATCCCGGGCCGCCCAAGAGACTCGCCAAACGCCCAAGACTCTTAATGGTCGCGGAGGATTGCATCCGCCAGCCGGGATCCCGCGACCCTCGGGGCGCCAGTTCGTCAACGGTGAGAGTCACATTGTCGTCGGCTTCGACGCGGCCGTTCAGGATGAGTCCTTGGCCTCCCTCTTGCACCGGCGCACCTTCGGCGCCGCGCGCGGCTCTGGCGCAAACGCCCGCGTCGAGGTTCAGCGGCCGCGCCAGAAGGCTTGCCTCTGATCCCGGTCTGCGGACCGTGAGCCCCTCGACGCGCAAGGCGCCGGAGGTTTGCTCTTCCCGGCCGCCGGTTTCATGGCGAACGGCGCAAGCGAGTTCCCCTTCCAAGATCAGACCGGGCGGCGCGACGCCCAGGAGGCGGGCGTTCTCCACAAGGCGCTCGATCGACGCGCCTTCGAGACCGACCGCCGCCACCGTCGCGGAGCTCTTGTCCTCTGCGGTCCGCAGGCTCAACGCCAGATGACCGCCGCCGATCTCTCCCTCCGCCGCCATTTCCATGCGGTTTCCCGATTGCCCGCCGCGCGACGCCACTCGGAACGCGCCGCTCAGAGGCAGGCTGAGACTTGTCCCGTCTGGGTTGTCCAGGCGCGGTTCGAGGGAGAAGCGGGCGTCCACGTCGAAAGGGGCGCGGCGGGCAGAACCTTCCGCGCGCCCGGCGATCTCAAAGCCGGTCCCCTGCGGCAGTTCGGGTCCGTGCTGCTTCCATACCACCTGCGGGGGCGCCACAAAGGAGAGGCCGGCCTTCCAGTCGATCCGCTCGCGGTTTCCCCTGAGTTCGGCGTCGCAAACGAGAGCCAGATTCTCCAGAGACAGCTCGGGACTTTCCAGGAGGTCGGCGTTCAAAGCCGAACGGAAAGCCAGCCATCCTTCCCCGCACGCGGGGAGGACTGCCGCTCGCAGGTCGAGGCGGCAATCGCCGGCGGCGTTCCAGCCCGGCAGGAAGTCGGGCCACTGAATGAAGAAGGGCGCGAAGCGCACATCGGAGAAGAGGGCGCCCGGACCCAGTCCTCCCGTTCGCTGCGACGCCTGGTCCGCCCGACCCAGACGGATCTCCGTCGCGCCGAATTCGAGGCGGACGTTCTCCCCGAGAGGGAGCCGGAGGATCTCCCGCCACCGGCCCAGATCGAACGACGGTTTTCCCAGCCGGAAAGCGGCGAGTTCCGAATCGCCAAGCGCCGCCTCCTCCCCCTTTTCGGTCTCCAGTCGCAACAGGTCGCCGACGCCGATCTTGAATCCTTCGATCCCGAAATGACCGGCGCCGAGAACGCACGCCGCGCCGAGAGAAAGGGGCTCGGGTATCTCCAGCGGCATCATGGCGGCGAGGGGGTCGCTTTCCAGTTGGACAGCTATCCTCGTGCGGCCCTTGGGCGCCGGGGAGATGGTTGCAGCCAGGTCTCGCAGACCGTAGGCTCTCCCCTCCCCTATCCGGTACTTCGCGCCGGAGATCCTTGCGTTTGCCGGGACCCAAGGCGGGAGCGTTCCAGCGATGGGGAGAGCGGCGGCTCGCGGCTCGGGCTTCGCCCGTCCAGAGGGCGCGGGAGCGGACACAGCGGCCCGGAGCGCGCGGATCTCGGCGTCGTCGACGTCGACGCCTTCCAAGTCGATCCCGCTCAGATGCATGAAACGAAGGTCGCGCAGCTTTCTGTAAGTCAAGCGCGCCCGTCCGATCCGGGCCGCCGGCGTCTGGGCGCCCGGCCGCCTGACTTCGACCTTCTCGAGGACGATTCGGCCCAAGGGGAGCAGATCCAAACCCCCGATGGAGACCTCGACGCCAACCTGGCGTCGGCTGATCCACGGTGCGAGGGGAGGAATCCAGAGGCTCGCGGTTAGGAAGACGAGGCCGCAGCCGGCGACGATCCCCGCGCCAAGAATGAGGAGCCGCCGAAGGAAACGCGAGCGGCGGCTCTTCTTGTCTGGCGCGGGTTCTGGAGTTTGGGGATTTCCGGAGACCGCCGGCATTTCACCGATAAGTCGCCTGACCTGGGAGAGTGACCGTCTCACGGACCCCGCGTCCGCTGCGCCTGTCGCCCGATCAGGCTCTCATGTTCCGGTCTTGGTGTACAGCATAATCCAGAGGCCGAGATAGGGGACAGCAATAGGGGACATGAAAGAAGGGACAGAGATAGGGGACAGAGATACAGAGATAGGGGACACGAAATAGGCAGGAGTTTCC
>Ga0315285_10001708_pt1 | contig 23048 bp, 15 predicted proteins | sample YL17G09_36_MG_FD_203698 | JGI IMG/M metagenome (GOLD analysis project Ga0315285, IMG submission 203698) | Sediment microbial communities from Yellowstone Lake, YNP, Wyoming, USA - YL17G09_36 | ecosystem: Environmental > Aquatic > Freshwater > Lake > Sediment | place: USA: Wyoming | collected... | reverse complement strand
TACTGCCCGCAAAACCAGAAAAGATAAGAGGTAAAAGCAGAAGCAAAAATAAAATTAATGGCTTGGCAATATTTTGAAATTTAATTTCTTTTCTAAAGATGAAAAAATAAGCCAAAAGAAATAAAATCGTAAAAACTCGACAGCTATTATAAGTATAAAAAGTTAAAGCAAATAATGGCAAAGAAAAATAATATAATAATGTTTTTTCTTTGGCTTTCAATAAAAAGAGAGCTGCCAAAACGGTTAAGAAAAGTCCTAAATTGGCTTCTAACGCCATTCGACTAACCTGAATATGCCAAGGAGAGATGGCCAACAGGAAACTGGCCAAGAAAGAGGTTAGTAATTGATAATTGGCACTTCGACTTCGCTCAGTGTCCTTCGGCGAAGTGTCCTGAGCTTGCCGAAGGATAATTGGTAATTTAATTTTTGAAAAAATCATTTTAACTAGAAAGAATAATAAAAGCACTGTTAAAGAGCCAAAAAGAGCTGAAGGCAATCGGGTGGCGAATTCGTCTATGCCAAAGATGGCCACCGAAGGCACGACTAAATAAATATATAAAGGCAATTTATATTCACCAAAACTTTTAAAAGTTAAAGGCAAAAATTGACCCCATTCATCTTTGCCGGTTTTCAAAATTGAATAGGCATTATAGCCAATCGAGGCCTCATCGGAAATAAAAGTAGGAGTTTTATCAATTTGCCAAATGCGCAACAAGAAAGCTAATAAAAAAATTAGAAAAACAAGGCCTGACTGCCAATTTAAAAATCGTTTCATTTGCCAGTGACTAAATAGAATAACAGCTGATTATAAGGATCGGTGGTAGTTAATAAAACCCTAATTCCCGGCGGCGGGCTTTGGCGCCAATCCCAATCACCCGGGACTTCCTTAACTTGAGAAACTAAATATAAAGTTTTGGGGGTTAAAATTTTATCTAAACCCCCCTCTTTATTAAGAGTTCCAAAATAAAACTTATCTAATTTAAAACCATCAAAGCCGGCAACAATATTTTCTTGAGCAAGATCGCCCTTGAAGTTTTGATGAAATTGAGCCGGTGGATATTTAGTCCAAAAAAGAAAACGCACCAGTGAGGGCTCATAAGTATTATTAAGAAAAACTTGATCATATTCGCCTTGATGCTGACCAATATAAATCATCGCTTCTTTATAACCATATTGCCACCACTGCCAAGACTCCTTTGAATAATGAACATCATATTGATGAAAATAGAACGTGGCTTCGACAAGCAGAAAAATAAGAACCAAAAAGACACCAGTCGTTTTAAGAAGTTTATTTTTTATCTGTAAAAGGGAAAGGCAACCTAGAGCTATTAAAATCATCAACGGCGGCAACATTAAAAATAATCTTGTCGCATGACTGCTCCCTCCTTGAGTTAAAGCTGAAGGAATAGGCGAAAGCAAAAGCCAAGCCATAACAAGCTGAGATGATTTTTTTCCAATATCTTTCAGGCTAGCCCAAATGCCGATTAAAAGTAATGGTAAAAAGATTAAATAAAGTTCACCCATGCTCCTCACTCCTTGACGAGGATTGGGATCGCCAGAAAGGAATAGAAATTGAGGAGCGAGAGCAGTTAAATAATTGGTGGTAAAAACTTTACCATAAGCAGTCGCTTTATTATGAAAAATCCGTTCCAAACTGGCTCCTTGGTTTCTCTTAATATTGATTTCGTCAATCAACTTTTCATCAGCAAAGATGCTAATTTGGGAGAAACGATGAGTGGCCTGGCCAGAAACTAAATTAACCACAAATGGCAGAAGAATAATAAAAGCAGTGATGAAGGAAATCGCTAACCATTTTTTATCAACTTTAAAAATTTCCTTTTTAAAAATTAAAAACAAAGATAAAAGCAAAAGAGGTAAAAATAAATTAGCCGTGCTGTAGGCATAAGGCGTCAGTGCCAAAAGGATGACGCTGAATAAAAGTAGCGCTGGTTTTTTTATGCCTTTCAAGAAAAATAGGGCTCCGCCCAAAAATAAAGACAAAAGCAAGGTCACCTCAAAGGCAGCCCGACTGTAGTGGAGATGCCAAGGGCAAATCGTTAAAAATAAAGCAGATAGTAAAGCTAATTTTCGATTCTGAAAAATTTCTATAATTAAAAGATAAAGTAGAAAAATACTCAAAACGCCAAAGAAAATGGCTGGCGCCCGAACTCCAATTTCGTTTAGGCCAAAGAGACCAATAAAAGGCACCGCTGAATAAATGAATAACGGCGCTCGCCATTCAGCCAAAGAATGGATATAAGTTGGTAAAAATTGTCCGTAATAATCCTTGCCTGTCTTTAAAATCGAGTAGGCATGATAACCAACATCCAGCTCATCGCCAAAAGGTCCTGGAGGCACTCTGCTAATTCCCCAAAATCTTAAAACAGTCGCTATTAAAAGAATTAAAAATAATAAAGATAATTTCTTCATGTTCTAACAATTAACCAGCCAAGTTGGCCATTTTTAAAATAAATCCTTTTCAAAATTTGAGACTCGTCGATATCTTTCAATGGTAAACGCCAAGGACTGCCGATAAATAAGGTATTTTCTTTAAAGCGATCCTCCGGCCAATAAATGGTCCTAAATTTAAATTTATCAAAATTCTCCAAGTCAATCCTTCTTTCTGTCTGCAACAGCCTAGGATCATACTTACCATAGAATAACATATAAAGGTGGGGTGTGCCTACAATATATGGTCCTTGAGTCCCGAAAATATTATCAACCACAATTTCTTTGTATTCATCTTTGTGCGCCCACGCAAAAAGTGACGCTTCTTTCATGCCATAGTCATAATATTCAGAAAATTGAATCGGAGAGTGTACAAAATATAAGTCTGCAACATAAATTATGTTGATAACAATAATTACCAGAGAACCGATTAAAATCATTAGTCTCTTTTTAATATTTATATGCCCAAGATAATTCCAAAGATATGCAGCGCCTAAGGCAATTAAAAATTGAAGGGCCGGGATGACGATCAAACTACGTCCAGAATGCTGCTCATTGTTGGTTAAAGAAGCAGGCAAAGGGCCAACCAAAAGCCAAAAAATAATTAGATACCTGATTTTTTTATTCGAGGGGACACCCTTGAAAAAAAATAACCATAACCCTAACAGAAAAAATGGTAACTCAAAGAAGTAAAATATACCACTGTCAGGAGCTCCCGGTAAGCTAAAATTCATCCCCTTAAAAAATAAAAAAGACGGGTCCCAATAATTAAGATATCTCTTAATCCAAAAATTGCCCAAGATGATAAAATTATTATCAAAAATTTTCTGGTTTAGATTCAACTTTTCATTCGAATTGTGCAGTAAATACGAAATATTCTCATCTTGACCAATAAATGTCATTTTCATTCTTCTTTGGCCTTCAATCCCCATCATCAAGTTTATTAACGGCATGGCAATGATAAACATGATGACCAACATCTTCAATAAAGCGGTTTTATTCTTCAAAAGTTCTTTTCGAAAGATGATTAGCAAGCCTAAGAAAAGAATCGGAGCAAAAAGCTTCTCTGCATGATAAGCATAAGAAGAAAAAACAAAAAATGCTCCCCCCAACCAAAGTAATTGTCCTTTTCTTTCTAGACCTCGCAAAAAAAGCCAGGTTCCTAAAAGAATAAAAAAGAGAGCGACCATAGCGTCATACGACCACCTCGAAAAATTTATATGCCAGGGAGAAATCGCCAAGGAAAAAGCAGAAAAAAATGCCCAGCTCCTATTTTTCGTTAACTGAAAAATTAGGAAATATACTAAAGGGATAGTTAATGTGCCCAAAAAAGCTATCACAAATCTTACGCCAAACTCGTTTAATCCAAAAACCAGTATCGAAGGGGCCATTAAATAAAACAAGGCAGGTGATTTGTAGTCTCCAATTGATCTAAAACTAAGAGGCAGAAAATCCCCAAAACTGTCTCTGCTCGTTTTTAAAATTGAATAGGAATCATATCCCACCGCCACCTCATCTATCGTCAAAGAAACAGGATAAGAAGAAAGTTTCCAAAATCTGAATAATCCTCCCAATAAGGTAATCAAGAGCAATAAAAGTAAAATTTTATTACGAAGTAACAAGCCTTGCTTATTACGAAGTAACAAACTTTGTTTATTTTTCATATTCTTTGCACCAAGAAAAAATTAAAAAAAGTGGTTCACTATTTAGGTCTCTAATGGCTTCTCTTTTATCGGGATTACCTAATTTCGATAATAATTCTTTCTCCTCTGGAACCATAACAAAAAGATTAAACTCATTGGGTTCCCAAGAATCTGTTTGATCAATAGTTATTTTATCGACTTGTTTTATCCAATATCTATAACCAAAATCTTCTTGATTATTTTGTATAAATTTTTCTGGGGAGTAATTAAAATAAAAAAGTAATAATGGCCCGGGATCAGAGCCGTAACTGTCGGTAAGAAAAATCTTTTTACAACCTTCTAGATTTCTATTAAGAAAAATAGCTAAGTTTTTATACCCGTATTGCCATTTTTCTTGAACACGCAGTGGCTCTTTAATCATAGCGTCAAAACAAACTATCGAGACATTAACAATTAATAAAAACCAAAAGGCCACCAAATAAATTTTTTTAAGTTTTGCAAGAGCATAGGCGCTCAAGATGGCTAATACTGGCAAGACAAAAATACTTTTTTCTTCATCTGGGGAAGGCAAACTTAACACCGAAGGAATTATCCCAACTAAAAACCAAAAAAATAAAAAATAAAAAAAGTTTTTTTCTTTTTTAAACATCAGCCAGACGCCCATCAAAGTAAAAGGCAAAAAGACAAAAAGAATTGGCCCAAAATTAGTCAAACCATGCAAAGGATTACTGTCTCCGGAGGCAAAATAAAAACGAGGATTAAAATGTCTTAAAAAATTTTCAGCGAGCTTTTCTATATAAAAAGTTTTATTGTAAAAAATTTTTCCAAAAAACGGATACCCCACCTGAATATCTTCGCCCCTCATCATGTCAATCTTGCTAGTGATGGTCGTGTCACTAAACAAAGTTAAATCATGTTTTAGAAAATCCAATTTCGCTTGAGGAACTTTATTATATAAGAAAAGCAAGGGGGCCAATAATATAATGAGGGTAAAAAAAGTAATTAGAATCTCTTTTTTTCTTTTAAAAAACCATAATATAAGCAAAAAGAGAAAAATGAAAAACCAAACTAATTTAGCGGTATATAAAGAAAATGCCAGAAAAATAATCGAGATTGGCAAAGACCAATTTTTTTTCATCGCTAAGAGCAAGAAAAAGAAACCTATTAAAAATAAAGAAAGTGATAAATGAGAAGCCGAAGCTATTCTTGATTGCCATAAAGACCATGGGTTGATGGCAAAAAAGAATGTTGCCCATAAGGCTAATTTTTTTTCTTGAGGTAAAAGTAACCTTATAATCCCAAACAAAGACACTATCGCCAAAATTCCAAAGAGGGCAAAAGTTAATCTCACCGCGATTTCATTTAAACCCAAAATTTTTACGCTAGGAATTAAAAGATAGGTTGAAAAGGGTAATTGATATCCTTCAAGAGAAGAAAAAATTAATGGTAAAAATCTACCCGTCTCATCTTTACCAGTTAATAAAATGCTTTGTGCTCGCCAACCCAGAAGAGCTTCCTGCGAATGAAAACCTACTGGATAGCGGCTAAGCCCATAAACTCTTAAAAAGATACTGACAAAAATAATTAAAAGGAGAAAACTGAAAGAAAGAGGTTTTAATTTTTCCCAAAAATCTTTTGCCATTTTTGGCCGAACCCAATAATTAAGGTCAGTAGATTATATTTAAGCCGGCCATTATATATTTTACTACTTTGAAGAAGATATTGATAAGCCTTTGGGCCTGCCTTAACCGCACTCTGACCATGACAATGAAGAATCTCAGCTTCAGGCAAATAATAAACCTTAAGTCCTCCTCGTTTGACCCGCTGGCAGTAATCCAAATCTTCAAAATACATAAAGTACCGCTCGTCTAACAGGCCAATTTTCTCAATTGTTCTTCTAGGAATTAACATTGCCGCTCCAGTAACTGCTTCAACATTAACTACTCTTTCTCCGATGGGAGCGTATTTCTCATATTCTCCTTTCTTGTCTAGCCAATATTCCTTTATCGCCCGCCAGAGAGAGGGAAAATGATAGACTGAAGGCTGGATTGAACCGTCTGGATTCAAAAGCCTTGCTCCAATTACTCCTACTCCAGAATGACTTTTGATAAACTCTACTAGCTTCTCCAAGACTCCAGGTTTAACTTCGGTATCGGAATTTAAAAGGAAGACGCTTTCGCCTTTTGAAGCTTTAATTCCCTGATTATTAGCAGTGGCGAATCCCAGGTTATGTTTATTCGCAATTAGCTTTACCTTTGGAAATTCTTTTTTTACCATTTCTGAAGAACTATCTTTTGAAGCATTATCAATAACAATCACCTCACCATTAACCATTAACCATTGACCATAAGTCATCAAGCTTTTCAGACAATTTTTAAGAAGTTCTTTGGTATTAAAACTGACAATAATTATCGAGATATTTATCATTTAAACTGCTCAAAAATCTCTCTATCTGAAAGTTTTTTCTCTCGCCCTTCCTTCATTCTCCTAATAAAAACCTGGGGCAGTTTTACTTTTGCGGCCATCAATGATTTTAAGAGTCCTGGTTTGATAAGCTTGGGTAGAAGGTAAAATTTATGCTCGATTATCATCTGCCAATCAGTAATATTTTTCCAAATAAACAGCAATCTGTTTCTTTCGGAAATATAACTAATATATTTCTTTGAATAGTGCTTACCAATAACAGCTTCGTGTTGATGCTGAACAACTGCTTTTGGTTCCCATAAAACTTTGTAGCCTCGTTTCCAAGCTCGATAGGAAAGATCAATATCTTCCCAGTAAAAGGGTTTATAAATTTCATCAAAACCACCAAGCTCTTCCCAAATTGATTTTCTGAAAGCAGCACTGCCACCATTAGCCCAGGCTGAAATATGAGTCCTCGTTGATTTTGGCCCTGGTCCATGCTCTATCGTACCATTGCGCCAGAGAATTCTCGCCCAACTCCATTGAGGCTCATTAAAAGAAACCGCAAAAACTTTTTCGTCATTGAAATTAGGCAAAATCTTTTCTAAAGCCTCTTTTCCCGGCACGACATCCAAGTTAAGTAAAACCACGATCTCACCTTTAGCGGCTTTGACCCCTGAATTACAACCGGCAGCAAAACCGCGATTTTTTTGATGTTTAATCAGTTTGACTTGAGGATAATTTTTTTCTAAAAAAGCGTTGGAGTCATCTGGGGAGGCGTCATCAATAATAATGACTTCACTTGGCTTAATCGCTAAGACGGCCGGTAGATTCTTCTCTAAGAGTTTCCGTCCGTTCCAATTAGGAATTACCACTGAAATTTTCATTTTTCTTATTCTCTAGCTTTGATAAGCCGATACATTCCCAGCATAAATTTTTTTTCATCTAAATTCTTAAAACCTGCGCTGGCGATCATTTTTCTCAACCCATTTTTACTAAAATCATTAATATGAGTGCCTTTCCAAATCCACCCCCTTGTATTTTCCCAAAAAAACCAAATAGCTCTAAAAAGCAAACTGTTGGTATGGACCAAAATCAACAGATAGCCACCTTTTTTTAAAACTCTTCGAATCTCTCTAAGCACCTTTTCGGGTTTTAAGAAATGTTCTATCGAATCGAAACAGAAAATCGCATCAAACTCTTCCTTTTCAAATGAGAGATTCTCGGCATCTGCCACCATAAATTTTAACTTCTTGTTTCCAGTGAATCTTTTTTTGGCAAAAGAGATAGAAGAAGGCAAAATGTCAATCCCAATGACTAGATTGGCTTTTGAATAATCAAGGATAATCTTAGTTAAAGTACCATCGGCACATCCAATGTCTAGTATTTTTCCCCCAGTAGGTTCAATTAGCTTTTTGATTTCGGAAAAACGGCGATGATGCCAAAACCTCTGGAAAATATTCTCATTAATTCCCCGTTTGTACCAATCAGGTGGAACGTTTCGATGAAGAATGGCTGCTTCTGATAACTTCATATCCAATCAATCCCATCAAGGCCAAAAAGGCTAGAATGGAAATTCCTGCTCCTATTTTAAATGATTGGGGTTGAAAAAGAAACTTTATTTCGTGTTCGCCCTGAGGAACAAAAACCGCTCTGAAAGTATAGTTAGCCCGATAAATTTTAGTTTCTTTGTCGTCAACATAAGCCTTCCAACCTGGATAGTAAGAATCAGAGACAAACAAGAAACCATCTCCCTCGTGATCAACCAAGATTTTGCTCTCCCCATTTATTTCTCCCAAATATTCTACTTGTTTAATCTTACCTATTTTGGGACTATCGGAAATTTTTTCTTCTAAAACTATCTTTTCTTTCAAATTAAAACTTGGGTCAAGGAGAACATCGAAAATTTTTCTCTTGTCTGTTTCAATTTGATAGTCGTAAACCAAAAAAGCCCGAGGTAAGACAGTCGTATTTTCCAAAACAACAACAGACTTATCCTCAAAAACTGGGTTGAGTTTGGGTAACTGAAATTTATAAGAAATATTCCCCTTCTGATCAACATTGCCAGATTTATCGTACTTTAAAGCTAAAATATATTTGCTGTTAGTCAAATCGATTAATGGCGTATCAAATCGTTGTATATTCCCATAACGACTGACAGGATTCTCCACCTGACCTCCGTTCACCACGTTTAAAAATTGGCCATAGCGCAGGGGATAAACCGCATCATATCCGGCGGGAGATTCAAGCTCAAATGCTGACCACATATTCATAGGAATAACATCTCCCCCCAGAATTCTAAATGGTTTTTCTTGGCTAGTTAAAAAGTCAATTACTGGCGTTTTAGGGAAAAGCAGTTCTCTTTTAGCAAAAGGAGTATATTTCCAGCCAAAGCGAAAAAGCTCAAAAACTGTTAACAGAAAAAGGGCTAAAAGGGCAAGATTTTTAAGAAATTTAATTTTTAAATTAATTAAAATGAGAATAGCCACAGTAAAAAAAGTTAGTCCCAGTGGCAAAATAAGATTCCTTAGACCAACTTTAAGATTAGGTAGCCATTGATTCAAAATCTTTGTAGAAAAAGGGTCATTCGCAAAGCCTGCTAAGGAAAAGTTTTTATAAGCAAGAAATGTTCCCAGAAAAATGCCGAGAAGGACAATTAATGGCAAATAGGCAGCTCTTATATAGTCCAAATTTCCTCTTTTTTTACTTAAGGAATCAAAAGCAAACGCCGCTAAACAAGCCAGAGAAAAATTAGCCAAAAATAGGACCCTGTGGGCTGCCATGGCAGAAAGACCCAAAAATTTAATCTTATTTATAAAAATTGTAATCGGGGTTGGTAAAGAAAACAGAAGAGAAAACAACAAAAGAAATATGAAAAAACGAACTATTTTTCTTTTCCTTAAAGAACCGATTGCAACCGTTGCTAAAATAAACGTTATCACCCCTGTATATCCAACATTGTTGGTATAGTTTGCCTCCCCCCAAAAATTACCGGTTGCATGATTACCAAAATAATCGGGAGCAAAAAAACTAATTAAATTTTGCCAGGGTAAGAAGGCAAGCTCTCTACTCAAAACTTCTTGTTGACGTTGTGAATTTAAAAGGAACTCGCCGACTGGAAAGACCTGAATAGCGGCTAAACCTATTCCTAATAAAATCCATAAACACCAAAAAAGAGTCTTTTTATGGATAAGGCGATGTTGAGAGAAAATAAAAGCTACTAAAGCAAAAATTGTAAAAAAAACGATTTGGGGATATCCTGAAAAAATTTGCAAGGCTAAAGCTAAACTTATCAGTATTCCCCAGTAAATTTTCCTTTTAGTAAAAAACTTATCCGTCAGAAAGAGTAAAATTGGTAAGAAAGCAACGGTAAAAGTCTGAGTATTCCATTCAAACCAGATTAAACAAAAACCAGAGAAAGCAAAAATAATCGCCCCAAAAAGACTAGCGTTTTTACTTATCTTAAGATGGTTAAGAAAAATGAAGGTGAAAATACCTACTAGCAGAGGTTGGAAAAAAATCTGTAAACTCCATGCCAATGGGTTGGGCAATAGGAGGTAAAAAATATTAGTCGGGTTGAAAACGGCTATTTGAAAATTGGCCAGTAGGGGGTATCCAGCAAACATACGGGGGTTCCAGAGCGGTAAAATTCCCTTTTTAATCAATTCCATGGCATAGATTTTTATTGGATAAATTACAGAAACGACATCGGAAAGAATTGGATTTTTCACTGGAACGCCAGCTGGGTAACCCCATTTATAATCAAGCCAAGGAAAGTAGGTTCCAACAATAAAGTCTGCAGGAATCGGTAACAGTCCTTTAAGAAAAAATTTCCAGAAAAAAGTCAAAGACAGAAAAAATAATAAGAGACAGGCTAAAATATTTCGATTTCTAAGAAGTCCACGTAATAATTTCATCAAACTGCCGACAGAATCTTTTTTTAGAAAATTCTTGACTTGATTTTATCACAACTTTGGATAAGCTGCCTAAGGTTGTCGGATTGGTAATCAAGTCTCGAGTCATCTCGATCAACTCATTTTCATCTTCCCAGAGAAAACCAGTTTTCCCTTTTTCGATGATTTCCTTGGCGCCACCCTTGCCGACGACTACGGGCACACAACCGGCCGCCATGGCTTCGACAACAGCGATACCAAAGTGCTCCACTTTCTCCGGTTCTTTCTCTTCTTCAATACTATAACCTGAGGCTGACCAAAAAATTTTTGCTTGGTTATATAGTTTTGTAACCGTATTAAAGTCTGGATTTTCTAGAAATTCAATCGGATAAGATTTTGCCTGCTGCTTTAATTGATTAAAAACTAGTTCTCCGCCAATATCTGTTGCCCCTGCTAAGATGAGTTTCCAGGTGGAAAGCCCCTTGTCCATCATTTTCTTAAAAACAGTAATTAGAACATCTTGCCTTTTGGCCTGCAAAAGCTGTGAAAATCTGCCGACAGAAAGAATGATATTTTCTTTTTTGCCAGGCTTGAAAGATTGAACATCTACCGGCGGATAAATAACTTGAGAATTTACACCGTATTCTTTATCAATAAATTTTTTAGTAAAATAAGAATTACAGATTACATATTGGATCTTCTTGAGTTTTGTCTTATTCAAAAGCGACCTTCCAGAAACATCATGAAATGGAACTTGAAAGTGCAAAATGTTTTTCTTCGAGAACAAAAATGGAATGCTTCCATCACTTAACCAAAAGAAAATGTCGTAATGTCGGCTCGATTTCCCTCTTTCGAGGATATTTTTTCTTATGGGAATAAAATTTACTCGATCAAGATCAAGATTAAGCCTGGATTCTAATTTTTCTTTAAGTTTTGGATTATTCCAAAATAAATCAACTTCCCAACCTTTTTGGGACAAATGTTCTGCCAAAGTAAGAGTGTAACGCTCACCGCCACCAATAGTGTCTAAATAAGGATTAAAAAAACCGGCTTTTAATTTTTTACTCATAACTTTAGAAAAAACTCTTGAGGTAAATCTCCCCAATTAGCAATTAAATAAGTAAAACCGTATAGGTTCCACTGACACATCTTCCAAAGAATTAACAACAACATCAAGGTTATTAAAATCTTGATACCAGGAATTTTCTTTTTCAAGGAAGTAAAAATAATTAAAATCAAGAAGAAAATGATAAATAATCGGTAGACAAGAATATTTGAAGATTGCTGGTGAAAAACATGGCGTCCCCAATAGAGACTAGAAGAAAAAGGAAATAAAAAGAAAATGATTAGTTTAAGAATGGTTGGACTAAATAACATCTCTTTAATAAAAATTGCCGAAGCGATGACGATAAAAGGCACAAAAATCAGAGAATACCAAGGGTAATTCAAACCACCAAAAAATAAGAAAACGAATAAATAAGAGAGAAAACCGATGATGATTTCTCGATTTTTCTGGAATTTCTCTGCCAAAAAGAGAAGACAAATAAAGCCGAAAGGCCACCAACCTTCAAGGGGAAACCCGGCAAAATGAGGACGATAGAAAGCATAAATAGAATTTAGAGGTCCAAAAAAACCACGACTGACTTGATTAATAAAAGCATCAAAAAATAGTCGAGGACTAACCACTAAAGCATAAAGATAGAAAAGCGAACCTATGATTAATGCCGGAATAAAGAAAAAGAGGATGTTTCTCCGCGAAATTTTATCACCCAGTAAAATTAAAACGCCGGCGATAACCGTGGCTACTCCCAACTCTTTTGTCGTCAAAGCTAAACCGGCAGACATCCCTGATAACACCCAAAGAAATCTTTTTTGGTAAGTCTGAGTAACCCACTTCTGCCTAACTAAGACAAGGAATACTAGTGAGGCCAAGGTAAGGGGGATTAAAAGATTTTCTATTAAAGCATACCTCGAAACTAGAAGGTAGACGTTAACGGTTGAATAAATAAGAAAAGCAAGAATGGCGGTCAAAAGATTATTGTCGATTAAATAGGTAAGAATAAACAAAAGGAGGCCGGTCAAGATTGAAACGTAAATCGCCATCAATCGATACTGATCAGGTTTAACGTCGACGAATGAACTAATGTTATTTGGAGTATTTGAACCGAAAACCAATCCCGACACGAACGAATGGTCAATAAAGGGTTGAACAAATAAAATCTGTTCTTCGCCCTTACCGACATCCATTTCAACAACGGCAGCCACTGGATAATCAAACTTTGAAATATTGCTTAAAGATGGTTTTTCTCCTTCAACATTGATGCTCAAACCTTCAATTTCAACGTCTCCCTTCCTTTCATTATTTTTGTAAGCATCTAGGGTAGACCAAGCTGTGGGAATACCTGTTTGTAAAAAACTCTTTGCCGCCCAAATATAATTTTTTTCATCAAGAATATCAGTAGTTTCAGGAATTTCTCGATAACCAAGTTGCCGGTAAGCTAAATATCTATTCGACAGGAAAATCACCAAGATTAAGGAAAGCAAAAAGATTATTTTTTTATTCATCCCTTTTTCTCTCCATTTTTTTGCATTTCCCAAAGTCGGACGTAGATAATCATCGTATGAAAGGCTTGATAAATTGATTCAATCCAACCTTCTGTCCCATCGCGAAATCCTTGTTTTTTGACTAATCGGTCAAATAATGTTGTGACACCCATTCTTAATATTCTCCACCAAACCACTGGCGGGTGATTTTCTTCATATAAAAGTTTTGCTTCGATATTTGCCCATTTAATAGACTTTTCCAGGGCCGGTTCGATGGTATCTGGTTGCAGATGAATCAAGGGTTTTTCTAATTTCCCCATTTCTCCTTTGAAAATTGGTTCCTCATGAAGCACACCTGTCCATTTTTCCAAATTCTTTTTCAAAAATAACCGCTTAACGTAATCTGGGTACCAACCCCCATGCTTTAATTCTTTACCCAACAAGAAGTTTCTCCGAGGAATAGCATAGGCAGCGTATGGCTTATCGCGAAGCGACAAGCTCTGCTTATGGCGTATGGTAGATAGAATTTCTTCTTTTAGAAGAGGAGGAATCCGTTCGTCGGCATCAACCCACAAAAGCCAGTCACCTTTTGCCTCTTTCATCCCCTGATTATGCCAAGCGGCAAAATCAATCTCCCGGGGTTTCTGTTCAATGACTCTGACTTTAAACTCGCTGACAATTTCTTCAGTTTTATCTGTCGAGTCAGGACTAATTAAAACAAGAATCTCATCTGCCCATTTGACCGATTCTAGACAGTCAGCGATAAATCCTTCCTCATCTTTAGCATTAATGATGACGCTAATTTTTGGTTTAGCCATAGCTTCCTTTCCCAAACCTCATGAGATAGAAGTCGCGGGCCCCAATTTTTTCCCAAATTCGGCCCTTGATTAAAATCTTTATACTGTCACGGAAGAGAGCAAATTTTGTCCTCAACCGAGCGTAGCGCAAGCCAAATAAAAACCGATTTCGAGTTAAATAATAATCATTTAATTGACTGCCTATGGCTGAGGAGGCGGCGACCTTGTGCCAAATTCTTGCTTGAGGAACATATAACACTTTCCAGCCGGCTTTTTTGGCTCGCTGGGACAAATCTGAGTCTTCCCAATACATAAATAACTTTTTATCAAAAAGACCAATTTCTTTTAAAACCTCTCTTTTAATCAACAGGCAGGAACCGCTCATATAATCGGTCTCCACCACCTTATTATATTGACCCCTATCAACCTCATCCACTCCTCGGTGTGAACTTAAGATATTATCCCAATCAATTATGCCGCCTGCGTACCAAATCACCTTGCCTTTCTCATCCTTTTGATAACGCTTTTTATTGAACTCATAGCCGGGAGCAAAATAGATTTTAGGAGAGACAATGCCGACCCCCTTCCCTTTTCTAGCTACTTTTCCGCCAAAGGCGGATCCGCCCATGGCGGAAATTAATTGAACTAAGAAATCTTCATCCACCTCAATATCATTATTAAGAACCAGTAAATAATCAGCTCCCCTCTCTAAAGCGTATTCCATCCCCCGATTATTGCCTTCCGCATAACCTAGATTTTTCTTATTTTCTAAGATAAAAACTTTAGGGAAAGCTTTTTTAATCGCCTTAACCGAATCATCACTCGAACCATTATCCACCACCAAAATAGAAACCTGACTCTGAGGAGGATGTTTAATCTTTTGGAGAGACTGAAGACATTCTAAAATCAATTCTTTATTATTCCAATTAAGGACAATGACAAAGATTTTCATTTTAACTTCCGAAGGATTTTCTTAATTGGATTTTTGCCTGTCTTGGCTAACCAGTGTTCTAATTGGCTCATTGCCTTTTCCAACTGAGAGAAAACATTCTTGGTTGGTCCTGAAGGAAAGCCTTCTTTTTCCCAAATTCTTAGATAAACTGTCAGTTCTGAAAAACTTTGCAGTAAACCTAAAGCCAAACCATGAATCCCTTCCTTATACCCTTCTTCAGCAAAATATCTTCGTAAAAACTCATCTAATGGTTTTTGAATTAAATCAGGCCAGGAAAATTTGTAGCCTAACTTGATCTGCTTTTCTGCTTCAAGTTCGGTGTAATGAATCAACTTCTCTAAATATTGGGTAATTGATTGATAATTCTCGTGGATTAAAGGAGTTTTAAGATAGCCAACCTGACCTTTAACCTCGACTCGCTCATGAACTTTGCCCACATACTTTCCCTTTTTATTTCTAAAAAAATGAAGTTGATGGTCTGGAGACCAACCAGAGTGTTTAATCCCCTGACCAAAAATAATGTTTTTTCGAGGAAAATAAAAACCAGTAAAACCTTTAAGTTTCATCGCCTGAAGGATTTCCTCTTTTAGTTTTAGTGGCATAGTCTCATCGGGATCAATCAAAAACACCCATTCTGTTTTCACTTTCGAGAGAGCGAAATTTCTTTGAGAGGCAAAATCATCAAGCTTTCTTTGATAGACTTTTGCCCCCGCCTCTTTAGCCAGGGAAACAGTTTTATCAGTTGATTCGTCATCAACAACGATTATCTCCTCCACCCAAGCGACCGACTCTAAACACTGAGGCAGGTTTTTCTCTTCGTTTTTAGCGAGAATGAGAGCCGTAATGCCTGTTTTATTGCGAAGCAACAAACTTTGTTTAACCATACCTATATTTTACCATTGAACTGGTAAATTCGAACTTTTTGATTGTCGAAAATTTCTTTCAAGCCTAAGGCTTGCTTATCAACGCTTAAATCCTGATCATCAACTAGATAGAGATAGATAATCTTATTCTGAATTAAAAATTCTCTAGTGAAGGTGAGATTGTCGGTTTCAAAAAATTTCTTTTCCTGGGTCAATCTTCCCTCCAAATCATAGCCCAAAATCGTCGCCGCGTTTTGATCTTCGAGAAAAACTCTCCGACCGGTAAAAAAGGAAACATAAGGAGAATTGTAGTAAGTCATCGGCACCGGCGGCTCCTTAAATTTCTTTGCCGCATTAGCATTAAAAGGAAAAGTTAAGATAATTTCGTCTTTTTTAGAGTTTAATTTTAAAAAGCTTAGTGCCTTTACTTCCTCCGCAGAAAGAATGGTCGTTGGTGTAGGCGCATTGAACCAGTAAATCGTTTTCAAGGTACTGGGTAATGAGGCGGCCACCAAGACAATCATGATCAATAATTTCAATGGTAAAAATCGTGCCTTTTCTAACAACCAATTAAATGCAAGAGCGGCAAAAAAGGAAAAAAAGAAGATGAAGTAATAGAAAAACTGGATTGAATTCCAAGGAACAGCTTTTTGAACAAAAAAGATGGGCGGCACAAAAGCCACTAAAGAAGCCAAAATTAAAAACCTGTCAATGAACTCTCCTTTAAAAAATCTTTTGGCAAAAGAAAAAAACCCGATAAACCTTACCCCTAGATTACCGATAACAAAAATTAAAAAAGTAAAAAATTCAAGAAAAGCCAAACTGATAAAATTATTAATCAGGACATAGGTCTGCCGCCTTAACTCAAGACCTGGCCAATTGAGTCTATCCGGAGCTTGGACCATCGTTCTGATAAACCACCAGGGTTCGAAAACCATGAAATTACCGGTGGCTCGGCCAGCAGGCAGATAAATGATTAAACTAAGAATTATGCTGAGGAAGAAAATGATAATGATTGATTTGTCTCGCTTTCTCAATAATTGCCAGATTCCCATTAAGAAAAGGGTAGTTAAGACAATTAAACCGGCATAAACCTTGAAGCCGATTAAAGAACCAAAAACAAGAGCCATCATTAAAAAATAACTTCGCCCGGTTTTTTTAGGCAGGTGATAAAGAAGAAAAAGCCCCGTCATGAGAATGATTAAGGAAAGAGCAAAAGGCGGATTCAGAAAAGCCGAAGCCGGCTGGACTCCCCAAAAGGCGGTTTCCCAATTATTACTGCCATGACCAATCAGTTGAGGTAAATAACCAAAACTGCCGGCAATGGAAGTGAAAAAGACGGCCCAACAGGCAATCTTTTTACTCTTTGACCAAGCGCGAACAAAAATAAAAATTAAAAGATTGAGCAAAACCGTTAATAAAAGCGGCAGAAAGCGAAAATAGAGATCTAAAATGGGAATTCGAGAAAAATTATGAATTTGAGCCATAAAAAGGTCAGCCAGAAAGTGATAATTTTTTAAAGCTTCGCCGGCAAAACCCGGATTTTGAGGGGGAAAATATTGACTCAATTCAGAGATTAAACTGGTATGCCAAATACCGTCGTAACCATTTACTCCCCAGAAAGCCAAACCGCCTTGGTGTGGCGTCCCGCTTTTAGACATCAGGGCAGATTGAATTAAGGAAGCGAAGCCAATCGTCAGAGAAGGCATTAATTCTGGCTTCCAAATCTTAAGAATCTCTTTTTTTTGAAAACGATAACGAAGAAGAAAAGAGATCAAGAAAAAGATGAACAAAGGAAAGATGAGAAAACGGAGGTGGAGATGAGAAAAGATAAAACTAATCAGGGTAATAAAGATTATTCCCAGAGAAAGAGAAAGGCTGATCTTTTCTAAAGGGGTCAGCTTGAGCTTCAAGCGATTCAAGAGGAAAAAACCAGGCACAAAGACAAAGGCGAAGAACGTTAAGAAAAAAACAACCAGTTGAAAAAGCAGTAAAACAGGGTTCATCCTTTCTCCATTTTATCATATTTAACCCTCCTTGCCTTCTGGTAGCCACCTGGAATATAATTTTGAGAATGGAAGTGGTAATCTTCAATCTTCTTAATGTCTTGGCTTTGTTGCCAGTTTTCCTTCTGCTTGCGATTTTTGTTTTTTACCTTCCTGGCTATCTCCTGATTAGCCAAGCACGGCTCAAGCTTCGAGACGACGAAAAAATTGTCCTCTCGACAGGGCTGGGTCTTATTGTCTTTTTAATTATTGCAATCCTGTTCGCTCTTTTAAAAGTTAGGTTTCTCGTCCCTTTCATCTATTTGGGCTTTACTCTTTACGCCCTGTACAAATTCAAAAACGAAAATTTTTTACCTTTCGTAAGAATCTTCAAGGAAAAACTGCTAATGCTTTTCCTTTTGACTGGAACCTTAGTTGAAGGATTTATTAACTTTCCTAACAGTTTTCCTTTCAAAGAAGGTCATCTTTATTGGAGCTCTCAAGGTCATGACGGATTGTGGCATGTGGCCATAATGGAAGCTATAAAAAAAACATTTCCTCCTGATAACCTCCTCTTTGCCGGTGAGAAATTCTACAATTACCACTACTTCGCAGATATTATTGAGGCCGAATTCAGTCGAATTTTTCCCTTCTTCTCGATACTTGATCTATATTTTCGCTATTTCCCTTTTATCGTCTGTTTACTGATAGGACTGGCCACCTACGCTTTTTTAACCACATGGCAAAAAAACAAAACCATTGGGCTTTTAGGCGTCTTCTTTACATATTTTGTCGGCAGTTTTGGATACGTTGTTTTATTAATACAAAAGAAGGGGTTTTTTGGCGGTGAAACTATCTTTTGGGCCTCTCAATTAAATACCATTATCGGCAATCCTCCACACGCATTCTGTTTTATTTTATTGCCAGCCTTTTTGCTCTGTTTTTATCATTATCTTAAGAAGCAATCTTGGGCACTTTTTGTATTTTGCGTTCTCCTGGGAGGCTTTTTATTGGGATTTAAAATTTCTTCAGCCGTTGTTCTATTATCAGGCTTAGGTATAAGTTCATTACTGGCTTATATCTTCCAAAAAAGAAAGGACCTTATTTTGCTAACGATAAGTCTTGGAATTACAAATTTTATAATTTTTCGTGCTATTACCAGAGGCAATGAACCTTTTTTAATCTTTGAACCCTGGTGGTTTATTCGGACAATGGTTATTGCTCCCGACCGACTAAACTGGCTCGATTTAGAATTAAGACGACAGTTTTACTTAGCTAAAGGCGGTTGGCGCTCCATCTTAAGAATCTTAGAATACGAGTCAATTGCCTTTTTAATATTCCTTTTGGGAAATTTAGGTATGCGTTTTATAGGTTTTTGGTCAATTGGAAAAAATGTCTTATCCAAAAAGTTTTTGAGAAGCCCCATCAACAGTGTTCTTCTTGTTGGGATGGTGACTTCCTTCCTTATTCCCTTATTCTTCTTACAAGGTGGAATAGTTTCCAATATTATCCAATTTATGCAGTATTTTCTCCTTATTTTTGGTTTTTATGGAGCGATTGCTCTCTATGGGGTATTAAAAGGATTTAAGAAAAAAACTTGGCAATATATTTTCTTGGCCATTTTTGTCTTTCTTTCCGTGCCGACAGTGATTGGCAATTTGGTTGAATTTTACGGTAAAAGTCCTCTTGCAGTAGTCACTTATAAAGAAATCGAAGCCTTAGATTATCTTAAAAGCATTTCCCAAGAAGATGATGTTTTTCTGACTAAGCCTTTTGATGAAAATAGCCACTACCAATACGAGCACCAACCCTGGCCAATCTATGCCTGGGATTCTACTCCTTACGTCAGTGCCTATACGACAAGACAAACTTTCTACACTGCCGAGGGTATGCTGAAACAATTGCATCTCCCGACCGAAGAGCGTCTTAATGCCATGAAAGCGTTCTTTGACAAAGATGTCCCCCTAGAAACTAAGGCTGATTTTATCAAAGATAACCATATTACTTTTATCTATTTAAGAAATGAGGAACTTGATGAAAATCTAAGTTTAACTTTATCCAAGTTAAAACTTAAAAAAATTTTTAGCAACAGCGAAGTAACTATCTTTCGGGTAGAAATATAATGATTTAAAATAAGTTATGGTTATCACACCCCTATGGCTCAACCTCCTGCAAGTTATTGCCTTATTTCCAATTTTCCTAGCTTTAAGCCTGTTAGTCTTCTATTTACCCGGCTATTTTATTCTAAGCAGGTCAAAAGCTAGTCTTCGTAGCGATGAAATAATAGTTCTTGGCTTTAGCATAGGAATCATCGCTTTCCTTGTTCAGGGAATAGTTTTCAGGATAATCCATGCTCCCTTTTTGTCTTTTTTGTTGTATTTAGCCATTATTGCGTATGTTCTGAAAAAATTTAGGTTGACAATATTTACTCCAATCGCTTGCTTACTTAAAGAAAAATTCTTAACAGCAATCTTACTCTTTGGAACTCTAGTAGAAGGCTTCATTAACTTCCCCAGCGGTTTTCCTTACCCTGGAGGTCATTTATATTGGAGCTCGCATGGGCATGATAGTCTTTGGCATATTGTTGTGATTGAGGGAATAAAAAAGGATTTTCCTCCCAAAAATCTGCTCTATGCTGGAGAGAAGATTTTTAACTACCATTATTTTGTGGATATTATCATTGCCGAATTCAATCGCTTGTTTCCTTTTTTTTCTTCCTTAGATCTTTACTTCAGATATTTTACCTTTTTAATTGCCTTTTTGATGGGAATCGCCGTCTATTCTTTCCTCACTACTTGGCAGAAGAACAAAACCATTGGTCTTTTAGGTGTCTTTTTTGCTTATTTTGTCGGTAGTTTTGGTTATCTCGTTCTGTTAATCCAAGGAAGAGGCTTTTTTGGTGGGGAAACCATTTTCTGGGTTTCGCAAGGAAATACGATGATCGGTAATCCTCCTCAAGCCATCTGTTTTGCTTTAATTCCTACCTTTTTACTGGCGCTTTATCATTATCTCAAAAAAAATGAGCTTCTCTTTTTTCTGATTAGCTATCTACTTGGCGGGTTTTTAGTCGGTTTCAAAGTCTACGCTGCCGTGGTGATTCTAGCAGGTTTAATCGTCGTCGCCCTCACGCGTCTTTTTTTATCTCGACGGAAAGATCTTCTCCTGCTAGCAACTCTCATAGGTCTTTCAAATTTTATGATTCTGAAATTAATTTCCAAAGGTAGCAGCTCCTTTTTAGTTTTTGAACCCTGGTGGTTTATTCGGACAATGGTTGTGGCTCCAGATAGGCTTAACTGGTTTGATCTAGAACTTCGAAGACAGTTTTATTTGGCTCGCGGAGGACCCAGGGCTTTTTTAAGAATTGTCGAATTTGAAACCATCGCCTTTTTACTTTTCTTAGTCGGTAATCTTGGCACAAGAATCATTGGTTTTTGGGAAGTAGGAAAAGGTTTTCTCCGTAAAACCTTTTTTAGAGAACCTCTTGAAACGACCCTCTTTTCTGCGATGTTGACCAGCTTTCTTATTCCTTTGTTTTTTGTTCAAAAGGGTGTTGCCTACAATCTCATCCAGTTTATGCAATATTTTCTTCTTTTCTTTGGTTTTTTTGCCGCTATCAGTCTTTTTCATTTTCTTAATCTTTTCAAGGGCAAAATGGTGAAGATCTTTATCTTTATTATCTTTTTTTCTTTATCTATTCCTACCGTTATCGGTAATCTTTTGAATTTCTACGGCAAGAATCCCCTGGTGATTGTTTCCAATCAAGAACTTCAGGCTTTAATTTTTCTTAAAAATCAAAGCAAGGAAAAAGATATTATCTTGACCAAGCCTTTCAATCCCTATGCTCAAGGTCTTTATCAATCTCAACCATGGCCTATTTATGCCTGGGAGTCAACTGGTTATGTCAGCGCCTATACCGGCCGCCAAACCTACTGTACAGATGAAGGTCAAATGCGTATTTTGGCTATTAATCCTGAAGAAAGGATTAAAAAAGCGAATACCTTTTTTGGCTTGGAACCAGTTTATGACCAAAATGGAAACTTATTACATTACCTCCCTGCCGACAACATTCCTATAGAACAAAAAGCAGAATTTTTGAAAAAAGAGGGTATTGATTTCGTCTATCTTCGCCAGGAAGAAACTGATGAAGTTCAAAAACAAATCTTTACCCAGCTCGGTTTAAAAGAAATTCTCAAAAACGAGGAAGTTGTTATTTACGAAGCAGATTAATCTGGCAGGAATTTTATTCTTTTCTTAAAGCCCTAATAAACCGCTGACTATCAACAATCAGTTCCTGACCAACAAACAGCCATAGACAGCCAAGATAGGTTAAACCGCCAATAAAGACTAAACTTATTAATCCCCATATATTTCCGTAAAGAAAAGGTCTTGAAAACCAGATAATCACTCCCATCACCAAGGTCGCCATTAAAGGCTTCTTTATTCCTGCCCAAAAGCTGAAGTGAAGATATTTTTGGGCCAGATAAATCGCCACCACTGAAGAAAAGGCGACTAGAGCGGCGCCGAAAGCAACGCCATTATAACCATATTTAATCGCCAAAAGCGGATAGATAATCCAGGTGAGAATCGTCCACATAACCATAAGCTTAAAAACAATCTTGATTCTACCGACCGCCGCCAGAGCATTAGTCAAGGGCGTGGTCACGGACGCCCAAACACTATTAATAAGGTAGAAAGACAAGGCGAGCAAGGCAACTTCCCATTTCTGGTAACGAGGAATGATTTGAACCAAAGGTTTGGCGAGAAGAGCCATGCCGACGAGCATGGGAAAAGTCAGCAGAGAAACAAAGTATATCGTCTTTTCAATCGCCTTTCTCAATTCTTCTTGATTGGTTTGCATCCGCGAATAAGCCGGAAAAGTGACTTTCATCACCGAATCCATGATAAAACGCAAAGGCATCTGCGCCCATTTCTGCGCCCAGCCTAAAATCCCCACGCCTTGAGCACCAATAATTTTCCAGAGGAAGACGTTCATCAGCCGGTCTTTGACCACCGCCAGAAAAGTATTGGCTTGATAGGGCACCCCAAATTTGAGCAGGTGTTTTAAGGATTGTTTTTCAAAAGCAAAACCAATCTGCCAAGGAGAAAGAAGATAAATGAGGATGACCCCCGCCAAGCCTCTGGCGAGAACGGCCCAAGCATAGCTGACCACGCCAAAGCCTTTCCAGGCTAAGAGAACAGCGATGCCATAAAAAAGTAAGGCTTCAACAATCTCGACGACAACTAAGAGGTCAAAACGGAGTTTTCGCTCCAAAAGAACTGAGGGAATGGTTTTTAAAGAAGCTAAAAAGAAACTTAGAGTCAAAGCCCATAAAAGAAAAACCCCTGGTTGGCTGATCTCATAAAAACTTCGCAGGAAAGGAGTGAGAAGAAAAACCAGGGCCACCAAGGTTAAAACTAGCCCTTGCTGAATGGTAAAAGTGCTTCGGATGTCCTTTATATCCGGCTTTTCTTTTTTCTGAATTAAGGCGGCGGCGAGACCGATGTCCGAGAAATAACCAA
>Ga0315285_10001707_pt1 | contig 23052 bp, 16 predicted proteins | sample YL17G09_36_MG_FD_203698 | JGI IMG/M metagenome (GOLD analysis project Ga0315285, IMG submission 203698) | Sediment microbial communities from Yellowstone Lake, YNP, Wyoming, USA - YL17G09_36 | ecosystem: Environmental > Aquatic > Freshwater > Lake > Sediment | place: USA: Wyoming | collected... | reverse complement strand
GAAGTGCGTCCTGATCCAACGCTTCACGGCCCGACGAACAACCGATCGCGGCTATCTCGACCCGTTCCGCCCTCCTGAGGCGATGCCGCCACCCGGTCTCTGCCCCCTTTGGATAAGGCCCTTCTCCTGCGGGGGCGAAGGCAACGATGATAGCTGGAACATCCCTTCGGCCGCAACTGCCGGCGCCCCCCCTCAGCGCGCAGCTAGTTGGGCCGCTGTCCCGGTCGGCTCCTCGCCTCGGCTCACCTCTCCAGCCTCGGCCACGAATCCAGTCGAAGAACTCTACCACTACCCCGGTCATAAGTCAAGACCGCGCGGCAGGTCACGGGCGGCGGCGGTCTGGGGGCTGAGATGGGGCCTGATGGCTGTCCCCCCGAACCCTCATGCCGTAGGCGGCGCTCCTGGCCGGCAGCCTCTCCAGGTTGACAGTGCCCTGCTGTCGTACCTACAATAGCCGCCGCGCTAGCACTCGAAAGAGCGCGGGCGCGGCCTTCGCCCAGATCACTCCCCAGGAGGTGCGACCTGATGCTGAAGCCGCTGGCTGATCGCGTTCTAGTGCGCCCGAGCAAGCAAGACGGACGCAGCACCGGGGGGATCCTGCTCCCGGACATCGCGCAGAAGAGGCCCCAGGAGGGCGAAGTGTTCGCCGTCGGACCGGGGAAGGTCCTGGACAACGGCACGCGCGTCTCGCCCTCGGTCAAGGTGGGCGACACCGTGGTGTACTCCAAGTACGCGGGCACCGAGGTAAAGGTCGGGGAGGAGGACCTCCTGCTCCTTGAGGAGAGCGCCATCCTCGCCATCCGCGACTAGCTTCTCTCTCGCTTCGTGCCCCATAGCAATCCATTGCTTGAAATGGTAGCAAGCGCTACCTATGGCCGTCTGCACCGGGCGCCATCGCGAGCGCCTGCCTCCGCTGGGCCTTGTCTCCTTCCCGCGCGCGGAAAAAACCCTGTCCGAAATATCGCGACGAGGTTTGTGCGAAAAATCGCGCGACCTATGGCATAGAGTAATGGATTGATCGCGCGGACGCGCGCGAGTGGCCAAGGAGGCGGTTGGGCCATTGATCAACGCGCTGTGCCGAATGGGCCTGATCCCGGGAACAGGTGATGCGGTCCTCATGGCATACACGGCGCGCAAGAAGGGGGGCAACAAGGTTGCCAGCAAAGAAGAAGGCCGCTAAGAAGGTCGCGAAGAAGGCTGCAAAGAAGAAGAAGTAGTTGTAGTCGGCGGAAGAGATCGGGCGAGGGCTGAGGTCCCTCGCCCGATCTTCATTGCACCCCTCTCACTCCGGCAGATGAAGCCAGCACCGCGGGTCCACGGCCTCGTGGTAGGCATAGACCGCGTAGTGAAGATGCGGTCCGGTCGCGATTCCCGTCGCTCCCACCCGGCCGATCACCTGCCCCTGGGCGACGGCCTCGCCCGCGGCAACGGCGATCTCCGAGAGATGCAGGTAGAGCGATGAAGTGCCCTGTCCATGGTCTACCACCACGGTCTGGCCGTGGAGCAGGAACGAATCGTCGGCCAGCGTGACCACCCCGGCGGCCGCGGCCTTCACCGGCGTGCCCTCGGGGGCGGCGATGTCCAGCCCCCGGTGGCGGTAGCCGAAGCGCCCGTTCACGTAGCGCTGAAGCCCGAATTCCGTTGTGATCCGTCCCTCCACCGGCATCAGGAAATCGCCCTGCCAGAGGCGTTCCTGGCTCACCAGGCCCAGCGCGGCGCCGATGAGCTTGTATTCCCGCGCCGTCTCCGGAGCGGAGTAGCGCCGCTCCTGGCCGGCCGACAGCCGCAGGCGCTGGACCCCGAACCGGCGCGCAGCCACCTCCACTGTCAGGCGGTCCGTCCCGCTGTGCCCATCCGCGTACTTCCAGTAGATGGTTGCGTGATGGCCTCCAGGTCGCATCGTCACTGGCACCGGGAGCGCCAGGCCGAAGCTGTCTCCGGTAGGCAGGAACTGGTAGGACCGCCCGCACCACGAGCAGGCCGCGCGCAGCAGCGCGGCCTCCGGCCGGAGCGTCACGAACAGCACGTCGCCGGGCCGCGGCCTCTCCGGACGCACCGTGTTCTTGGGCGCGCTCAACACTGGACCCGCGACCGCCAGCGCGCAGGCTGCGGCCGCGAACAACCGCAGATAGCTCGGTCTCACTTCAGCTCCACCGCGAACTTCTCCACCATGTGATGCGGGTGGTAGGACTGCTTCGCGTCCCGGAGCCCCGCGACCCCCAGGTCCTGCTCGCGGTTCACATAACGGGTGCTCGACCAGGCGTGCTCGAGGAACTGCTGGTTGATCGCCTGGTAGAGGCCATGGAACGCGGCGTTCGCTTTCTCGATGTGGATCACCACGGTCTCGGGGTTCAGCAGTTCGCCGAGCGCGAACGCCTCCACCTTCCCCTCCACCTCGATGCAGCCGCCTGTCACTCCCAGAACGTCGAGCTTCTCCAGCGCTTCCTTCACCGCGCGGTTTTCGCTGCGCAGCGTCGCCACCAGATCGCAGTGCTTCTCGTCGCACCAGCGATCCTGCAGTTCCTGGCAGGCCGGGACCAGGTCCGGAGTGAGCGGAACATAGCGAAACTGGTACCGCCCCGCGAACTGCTCGAGGTGATTGCGCTTGCCATGGTAGCGGTTGCCGCGCAGCTCGATCAGGTCCTGCACCAGGTAGCAGTAGTCCCAGTGGTCGCGCTCGGGCGCGATTGCGAACTCGCGGTCGGTCAGCCCGAGCCGCTCCAGGTCTGCTTGGGTCGCGCGCTCCAGCTTGGCGCGGTGTCCCTGCAAGGCCAGGTGCTGGAGGCAGACGCGCACCGCCTCGGGCCCTGCCGCTGGTCCCAGGGGAGGAAGGAGGAACGAATCCGCCGGATCGGAGCGCCAGGACAGGACGGCGACGGCCTCGCCGACGCGAGTGAGGCGGAGCTGGTAGGCCTCTCGCCAGATGTAGAGGTTGGTGAAGCTGAACTCGGACTGCTGCGGCTGGAGTTCCGCGAACAGTGCACGCAGGCCATCCCGGTCCGATAGCTCCAGCGGCCGCATCTCCGGGAGTTGTGGCGGATCCCAGCTCACGGCTCGGCCCGCGTTCGCCGAAAAAGGCTGCGCCAGGGTATTGACATGGCTATCAAACGTGGTATATGATAACTGCTGATAGCGTCTGATAGTGCTCGGCACGCGCTGGAAAGGAGCCTCGACATGGGTCGTAAGCAGCCCTCCGCTCAGGATATGCGCGCCCTTATCTGGGTTTGCCGCCGACTCGCGAGCGCCCTGCACGAGGAGATGACACTTGTGCCCGCCCTCGACGCCATCTCGGAGCACGCGCCTGCGACCTCCCGACTCCTGCTGCGCGCCCTGCGGCAGGGCGCGCTCTCTCGCGACGGTATGGCCCGCGCCCTCATCCCCCAGGGCTTCCCCGCGTTCATGTGGGGGGCTCTCCTGTACGGAGAGCTGTCAGCTACGGTCGCCGCGGCCGCCACCCTCCTCGCCGACCGGCTAGAGCTGGAGCAGGTGATGGCTCCTCCGGAGGATCCCGCGCTCCACTGCTATTCGCTCTTCTTTGGGCGCCTGGCGATGATGCTCCAGTGCCACGTGCCCATGACTCAGGCGCTCGAGGCCGCGGCGGAGTCGCTGGCTGTCCGGGAGCTGCGCGAGGCCCTCCTGGGAGTGGCCGGCGCGGTCCATGACGGGGCGGACCTGAGCCAGGCCCTCGCGCGTGGCGTCAGCGATCTCCCGCCGATGACCATCCAGATGATCCGCGATGGAGAGGAGGAAGAGGATAGATTGCCCGCCGCCCTCTCTGTCGTTTCCGACTACTTGCTGGATGAGGCCGGACAAGAGCACCGTGCGAAAAAGGAGGCGCGAAATGCGTAAGGTCAAGCAGGCCAGAACAAAGCCCGGTCCCGCACGGGCGGAGCGCGGCGCGCCGGACGAGGTGTTGGACCTCAAGGCGGCCGCCGATTTCCTGAAGGTCAGCAAGCCGACCTTCTATCGCTGGCTCGCGCAAGGCAAGATCGCCGGCTCCAAGGTCGGCACCCAGTGGCGCTTCCGCCGCCGCGACCTCGAAGGATTCCTCCAGACCGGAGCGCCGGCCGGAGAGCAGGTGGACGCCGACGAACTGAAGCCAGTGGTCGAGAAGGCGCGCAAGACCCTCGGACTCCCGCCGATCACGTGGGCCGAGCCCACCGAGGACGAAACGGCCGAGCAATCCGTGGTGCGCCAGACGGCAGACTCCATCTTCGCCGGGGCCATCGAGGGCCGGGCGAGCGACATCCACATGGATGCGAATTCAGATGAGATCGTAGTGCGCTTCCGCGTGGATGGCGTGCTCTCACAGGTCATGACGCTGCCGCGCAGCGCGCACCGGCCGCTGCTGGCCCGGCTCAAGTTCCTGGGCGACATGGACATCGCTGAGCGGCGCCGCTACCAGAACGGCCGCATCCCCCTCCGGTATCAGGAGAAGGAATACGACCTCCGCGTGTCCACTTTCCCCGCGGTCTATGGCGAGAGCGCGGTGATCCGGATTCTCGACCAGATGAGCGTGCTGATCGGGATGGACAGGCTCGGCTTCCTTCCCGACCTCCAGCAGGCCTTCGAGCGCAAGCTGCGCGAGCCCTCCGGCCTGATCGTCGTCACCGGCCCGGCCGGCTCGGGCCGGACCACGACCCTCTACTCGGCCCTCAACCTGCTCAACTCCCCGCGCCTGAAGATCGCCACCATCGAGGACCCGGTCGAGTACCGGCTGCGCGGCCTCATGCAGGTTCACGTCAACCGCAAGGCCGGCCTGACCACAGCCGTGGCGCTCCGGGGCTTCGTGCGGGGCGACCCCGACATCATCCTGGTCGGGGATCTGCGCGACTTGGAGACGGCCGAGGTGTGCATGCAGGCGGCGCTGACCGGGCACCTCGTGCTCACCGCCATGCTGCCGCCTGACGCGCCTTCCGTGATCACGCGCCTGATCGAGATGGGCATGGAGCCGTTCATGGTGGGCGCCTCTCTCACCGCCGTGCTGGCGCAGCGGCTGGTGCGCAAGGTCTGCCCGTCCTGCCGCGTCGAGTACCGGCCCTCGCCCGGAGTGCTGCGCAGCATCGGGATGCGAGAGGAGGAGGTCGAACGTGCGACCTTCTACCGCGGCAAGGGCTGCGCCGCGTGTGGCAAGTGGGGCTACAAGGGCCGCACCGCGCTCTTCGAGCTGCTCGAGATGAACGACCGCCTGAAGGAGATGACTGCCCGCCGGGCGGGCACCGCGGAGCTGCGTCAGGCCGCGATCGAGTCCGGCATGGTCACCATGCTCCAGGACGGACTGCGCAAGGCCAGCCAGGGCCTGACCACCATCGAGGAGGTCATGCGCGTGCTGGCCGTCGCCCATTACGAGGGCTAGCCCGCCTGTAAGCCGGAGAGCGCCTCCTCGATTGGCCCGCGCGTTCCGGCCAACCGGAACGCGCGGAAGTACTTGTGCATCACGTCGGCGATGGCGCGCAGCACCGCCTGCTCGCCCTCTTCGGTTGCGGCCGCGAGATTCGCGTACAGGGTTCTCCGGGCCGCCACCACGCTGGGCTCGGCCCAGATGTAGCGGCAGCCTGTCCGCACCAGCCAGCTCTGCCGCGCTGGCGATAGCTGACCGAAGGCCAGTCCGGCCTCTTCAGGCAGCCGCCACTTCTCCCAGCGGCCACTGGCCACCACGGCGGCTCTCAGCGCCTCCATGAGGCCGGAGCGCGTGGCCGTCTCACCCCCCCGCGCCAGCTCGTCATCCCTTCGCGCGAGGCGTTCCAGGGCCTGGTACTCCGCCTCCGTGAACTCCGGCCCGACGTTCGCGCCGCCCATCCCGGCCTCGGGGTAGGCCTCCGGGTTCGAGACGGAATCGGTGTAGTGCCCCTTCACCGCCAGCCCGTAGCTGGCAGCGACTTCCGCCAGTTCCCGCGCCACCTGTGGATCGAACTCGGTCGTATGCAGGTCGGTCCCGACCTTCCCGACCACGAAGCAGGGCCAGGTGTCGCCCAGTCCCTCGGCGACGAGCCCGCTCTTCAGCCCCTCGAGGAAGCACCGGAAGACGGACAGGTCGGCCAGCCCTCCATGCACCTCTTCGGTCCCCACCTCGTAGCTCGCCCGCGGCAGGCCGCGCTGTCGGCGATGTGACTCCGTGGCAGCCATCAGCTCGACCGTGCGCGAGACCACGATCTCGATGGGCATCGCCTGGTCGGGAGGCAGCGTGCGGTCCACCGTTGGGTCAATGTGCAGCAGGTCATAGCCCGCCTCGAGGCAGGCGGCCAGCGACTGCTTGACCCCCTCCATCGCCCGCGCGAGCGGCCACCTCTCGCGGGTCTGGACATCCTTGAGCCAGGGGCCACCGTGGTCGAGCCCCACCACCACGGGTCCCTGGTAGCCAATCTCGGCGATCAGGCCCCGGGTCAGGCGGACAAACTGCTCCGGCGTCCACCCCGTGTAGCCGCCGTCGCGGTCCACCTGGTTGAGGGTGGCCGCGAAGAACAGCGGCGCCTCCGCCTCTTTGGCAGCCCGCACCGCGGCCTTCACCACCGCCTCGGAGTTCGGGCAGATCGCCAGGACGGTGGGCGCGGGGTCGCCCAGCCGCGCGCCTCCCCTCAGCCCGCGCAGCACCGCGTCCGCCAGGGGCAATCCCAGCCTCTCGGCCTCACCCCGGATTGCGCTGTCATCCGCACGCACCACTGCCGTTCGCCTCCGATCCTCACATATTCGCCCATCGCGCCGCCGCCCTCCTTCGGCGCGCGACCACCACATTACCCGTCGGCCGAAGGGGCAGGAGGCGGCCGGGCGACGGTGAAGCATCTACTAACGGGGCGTCAGCGGCGTCTGCGCGTTGGGGGGGCCCCTGGAGGCGGGGCTGTGAACCTGCGCCACTGGCTCTTCTGGTGACGCCGGGGAGCCGATGGCCGACCAGATCTTAGCCTTCGGAGGCGGGCGTCGCCTGCAGTACCGGTGTAAGGGGGTGGTGGGCAATGTGGAGGGGAGTAGTCATGAGAAGGGCCTTCTGGCCTTCTGCGATGGCGCTGCTGTGTGCCTCCGTGGGGCTGTTCGCCGTACCCGCGGCCACACACGCTGAGCAGGTTTTGGAGCTGTGGCGGGGAGGGGGCTTCAACTTCCCCTATTCCGTTTCCGTCAACCCCACGGACGGCTCCTGCTGGGTCGCCGACCTGGGCAGCAATCAGGTCGTCCACGTGGCCCAGGGCGGCGCCGAGCTCTGGCGGGGAGGGGGCTTCTCCTGGCCCAGGGCTGTCTCCGTGGACCCCAATGACGGCTCCTGCTGGGTGGCCGACTACTACAACAACCAGATCGTCCACCTGGCCCAGGGCGGCACGGAGATGTGGCGAAGCGCCGGCTATCCAACGTTCAACAATCCCTTGTCTGTCTCGGTGAACAGAGCGGACGAGTCCTGCTGGGTGGCCGACACCTCAGACAGCCAGATCGTTCACCTGGCCCGGGCCGGCACGGAGCTGTGGCGAAGCCCGGGTTACCCGACGTTCCAAGCGCCCGACTCCGTGTCCGCCAACCCGGCAGACGGCTCCTGCTGGGTGGCCGATACCTCCAACGACCAGGTCGTTCACCTGGCCCAGGGCGGCGCCGAGTTCTGGCGGATAGGGGGCTTCTACCCTCCGGTATCTGTCTCCGGCAACCCCACCGACGGCTCGTGTTGGGTGGCCGACTACTACAGCAACCAGGTCGTTCACCTGGCCCACGACGGCGCCCAGCTCTGGCGGGGGGGAGGCTTCTATGCTCCAGTGTGCGTCTCCGTGAACCCCACCGACGGCTCCTGCTGGGTGGCCGACTACTACAACAACCAGATCGTCCACCTGGCCCAGGACGGCACCCAACTATGGCGGGGAGGGGGCTTCTTCGGTCCCCTGTCTGTCTCCGTCAATCCCGCCGATGGCTCCTGCTGGGTGGCCGACACTAGCAATAACCAGATAGTGCACCTGGCGATCGAGCCACCGACCGTAACCGTGGGCCTCTACGATCCAGCCGCTGGCAACTCCTACCTGCACAACACTAACGCCGGCGGCCCGGCAGACCTGACCTTCCGCTTCGGTCCGGCCCCCAGCACTTGGGCTCCTGTCACTGGCGATTGGAATGGCCATGAGATGGACACGATCGGCCTCTACAGCGAGACCACCGCGACGTTCTACCTGCGCAGCGCCAATGCCCCCGGGCCTGCCGACCTCACCGTTCGCTTCGGCCCGGCCCCTAACACCTGGCTGCCGGTCGCGGGTGACTGGGAGGGCGACGGCGACAGCACCGTCGGCCTCTACAGACAGGCGGCCGGAACCTTCTACCTCCGCAACAGCAGCACAGCCGGCCCGGCCGACCTCACGTTCCGGTTCGGGCCGACGGACAGCACGTGGCTGCCCATCATCGGCGACTGGGACGGGGATGGCACGGATACCGTCGGCCTCTACAACCCGGCCAGCGGAACGTTTTATCTGCGGGACAGCAACACTGCCGGCGTCGCCGATTTGACCTTCCGCTTCGGCCCCACAGCCAGCACCTGGAAGCCGATCGCGGGGGACTGGAACCACGACGGCATTGACACGGTCGGCCTCTACAACCTGGCGACCGGGACATTCTACCTCCGTGACGACAACGCGCCCGGCCCCGCGGACCTGACATTCCGCTATGGCCCCGCGCCCAGCACCTGCCTGCCGATGGCAGGCGACTGGGACGGGCTGTAGCTCTGTAGGGCTGGTCCGCCAGCTGGCGGACCAGCCCGGCGGGCGTGGGAACGCGCGCCCTACAGCACTCGACTCCGCTAAGGCTACGTCGGGCGAGACCGCCGGCGGCGATATGCCCCTCCGTCCGCGCTGGCAAACGCCGGACCGCATCTCCCGTCTGCGGCTGCCTTGTCGTCTCCATCACAGGCAGGAGCAAGCCCGTGCCCAGCGGAATGGTTTGTAGTCCTGTCGGCTGCCAATCCTACCTTACTTCGCCCGAGCAGCCGGTCAGCCGACGGCCTGAACACCCGGTCCGGTCGGCAGAGGCATCACCGCCTGCTCTGCTGCCATACGGTGTTGGGAAGGTGACCCAAGATGTCGCCATGGTTTACGCTCGCGCTGATCTTCGTCACGACCTCGTGCCTGCTGGCCGACGGCCGCATCCTGAAGGAGACCCTCAAGGCTGAAGCCCCTGGGCGGCCGATCGCGCTTGCCAACGCCGACCTCGAGCAGGTGGCGGGAGATCGCTTGTCCTCCTGGCAGCCATATGGGGAGGGCTATTCCGTGGACGCCGAGGTCAGGCACGGCGGCCGACACAGCGCGCGCTGCGAGAACACTTCGGCCGACCAGCGCCGCGGCCTCGTCCAGGTCGTGGAGCTGAACCAGAAGGCGCCCATCCCGGTGCTGGCCGAGTGCTGGAGCAAGGCCAAGCGCGTCTCCGAGGGCAGCCCGGGCGACTACTCCCTCTACCTCGATCTCGAATACACGGACGGCACGCCCCTATGGGGGCAGATCGCCCCGTTCGAGGCCGGCACCCACGACTGGCAGCACGCCCGCGTTTTGGTCATCCCAGAGAAGCCCATCAAGCGGATCACGATCAACGCACTGCTGCGCAACCGGACAGGTGTGGCCTGGTTTGACGGCTTCAAGCTCTGGGAGAGCACCCCGCCCGACGGGTTCGCCTTGTTCGACTCGGTGCCGGTCGCCCTGCCTTGTGCCTCCTGGCCTGCAATCACCCCGAAGGTGACCCTTCGCACCGAGGACGGCCTGGCGCTGCCCTTTGATCCCGCGCGCTCGGAGGTCTACACCAGCCAGCCGGGCGGGTTCTTCTTCCGCGATGTGGGCGCCCGGTCCGACTTCGTCCAGCCGGCCGGCTTTCTACAGCAGCAGCCCGATGGGACGTGGCGCTACCAGGGGCAGGACGAGGGTCTCAAGCTCCGTCTTACCGCCACCTTCCGGGTGGCCGGCCGGGCCATCCACATTGACGGGGAACTCGAGGACCTGACAGGCAAGGACCGCGCGATCACGCTTTACTTCAGCTACCCGGTCAACGCCATCGGCTGGCAGTGGTACGATGACCAGCGCACTTCCCGCGCCATCGAGCCGCGCGGGAAGTACGGCAACTTCGTCGGGAGCGGGGTGGGCGCCAACGGGCTCGCCTCGCGCTACCCGTTGGCCTGCATCAGCGGGGACAACGACGCGGCTGCCATCGCCCTCCCGCTCGACGTGCCGCGCCTCTGCCGCCTGGGCTTCGATGCGGACTCGCGTGAGCTCTACGCCGCCCTCGACCTGGGCCTGACGCCCGACACCAAGCGGTTCCCCTCTCGCGCCAGCTTCAGCCTTGTGCTCTACCGCCCTGACCCGAAGTGGGGCTTCCGCTCCGCCCTGGCGCGCTACTACAAGCTTTTCCCGAGCTGCTTCGCCAAGCGCAACCAGAAGGAGGGCATCTGGATGCCCTTCAGCGACATCGCCAAGGTAGAGGGCTTCGAGGACTTCGGCTTCCAGTTCAAGGAGGGCGACAACAATGTCGCCTTCGACGCCGCCCACGGCATCTACAGCTTCGTCTACGTGGAGCCCTGGAGCGACTGGGTGAGTATGCCGAAGGAGATGCCGCGCACGGTCGAGGCAGCGACCGCCTACGTGAAGCAGCGCGCCGCCGAGGGGAGCCAGAAGGACCAGGCCGTCCTCTCCTCGGCGTTCGAGGCGCCCGATGGCGCCTGGGCCGGCCGCATCGAGAACCAGCCCTGGTGTGATGGCGCCGTCTTCGGCGTGAACCCTAGCCCAGGGGTGCCCGCCCAGGCGGGTCACGTCACCCAGTTCGATAACCTCATGCGCAGCATAGACGGGGCCTTCGAGCGTTCTCCTCAGCTCACCGGCGTCTACCACGACAGCTTCGAGATGTACCTGTTCAGCAACTACCCGAACTACCGCCGCGAGCACTTCCGCGAGGCAGCCATCCCCCTGGTCTTCGATGCCGAGGGCCGGGTCTGCCAATACGCCATGTTCGACATGGTCGAGTTCGCCCGGACGGTCGCGGAGCGGGTCTGGCCGCGTGGGGGCATGACCTTCGCGAACGGCACTCCGCACAGGTTCCCCTGGGGGGCGGCCTGGCTCGATGTCATGGGCACCGAGGCGGCCTGGGCATCCTCCTGGGGGAGCTTCGGAAACTTTGTTGGCGAGCCCGCCAGCGCCCTCAACTACTGGCGCGCCCTCTGCTACCAGCGCCCCTATTTGATGCTCCTGAACACTCGCTTCGACCTGTGGAAGCCCGAGTGGTTCGAGCTCTACATGAAGCGGTGCGCCGCCTGGGCCGTCTTCCCCAGCATGTTCAGCCACAATGCCTCCGAGGACCCCTACTGGCAGAACGCAGCTCTCTACAATCGAGACCGCCCGCTGTTCAAGAAGTACCTCCCGGTGATCAGCAAGCTCAGCGCCGCCGGGTGGGAGCCAGTCACCTATGCGCGCTCAGACAACCCGAGAGTCTATGTCGAGCGCTTCGGCCGGCCAGGCGGCCCGCTCTACTTCACCGTCTTCAACGATAGCGACGGCGTCCAGCGGGCGAAGATCGCCTTCGACCTCTCCGACCTCAGGGCCGGCGCGGGCGAGCTGCGGCTCGATGAGCTGCTCTCGGGCGCGGGGCTGGCCGCCAGCCCCGCCAATGGCCTGGCCGTGCTGGAGATCGAGATCGAAGCTGGCGACGTGAAGGTACTCGCCCTCTAAGGCCGCGGCATGAAGCGGCCCGCCCCAACCTGGCGCGGCTTTCTGGTGGGCCTGCTCCTGCTGCCCCCGAACGCGCTCTGGGTGCTCTACATGGAGCACATCGGCGCGCACGGCCCCATCCCCTCCACCATCTCGCTCTTCTTCAACGTGGTCTTCGTGCTCTTCTTCCTGGCCCTGGGGAACGCGGCCCTGCGCAGGCTCCGGCCCCGCTGGGCCCTCAACCAGGGCGAGCTGATCATCGTCTACATCATGCTCGCCATCGGCACCGCGCTGGCCGGGCTGGACGGCATGCAGGTGCTGATCCCCGTGATGACCCACGGCTTCTGGTTCGCCAACCCCGAGAACCGCTACGACGAGCTGCTCGCCTCCGTGCCCCGCTGGCTGGCGGTCCCCGACAAGAGCATCCTCTACGGCTACTACAATGGCTCCTCCACCTTCTACCAGCGGGCGCTCGTCCAGGCCTGGCTCACGCCGGCCCTCTGGTGGACCGGCTTTATCGTCGTCCTGGTGTTCGTGATGGTCTGCCTGTCTGTGCTCGTGCGCGCCCAGTGGGCCGACCGGGAGCGGCTCACCTTCCCCATCATCCAGCTCCCCATGGCGGTCAGCGAGCCGGCCACTCCCCTCTGGCGCAGCCCCCTGCTCTGGACCGCCTTCGCCATCGCCGGCTCGATAGACCTGGTCAACGGGTTGCACTGGATCTACCCCGCGGTCCCCTACCTCTCCATCGCCCCCACGCTCGACAACTACGGCACCAATGATCTCATGAGGTTCCTGCCCGACCCTCCCTGGTCAGGCATCGGTTGGCTTCCCGTCACCTTCTATCCCGCGGTGATCGGCATCTCGTTCCTGGTGCCGCTGGACCTGCTCTTCGCCTCCGTTTTCTTCTTCTTCTGGTGGAAGGCGATGTTCGTCATCGCCACCGCCACCGGCATCAGCCACGGCTGGTCGGAGGCGATGGGCAAGAGCGTCTTCCCCTACGCGAACGAGCAGATGTTCGGCGGCTACCTGGCGATCGCGATCGGCCCGCTGCTGGTGGGCCGGCGCTACTTCGGGCAGGTCTGGCTGCGTCTGCTCGGCCGGCCCTCGGAGGCGGACGACCGCGGGGAAGGCCTCCGCTATCGCACCGCGGCCATCGGCGCGGTGGTCGGGATCGCCCTGCTAGTGGCCTTCAGCGTTCACGGCGGCCTCTCTCTCCGCCTGGCCGTGCTCTTCTTCATCATGTACTACCTGGTCTCTCTGGCGGTGGCGCGGGTGCGCGCCGAGTTCGGCTCGCCCGTCCACGACTTTCACCTCGCCGGCCCGGGCCAGACCATCATCTACGTCGCCGGCACAGCCGGCCTTCGCCAGCAGGACCTGGTGATGTTCAGCCTGCTCTGGTGGTTCAACCGCGCCTATCGCGCCCATCCCATCGGCATCAGCATCGAGGGCGTGCAGATGGCGCACCGAAGTCGCTCCTCCAGCCGCGCTCTGGTCGCGGCCGTCGTGCTGGCGACCCTGGTGGGGACCATCTCCGTCTTCTGGGGCTGGCTGCACTACGCGTACCAGTTGGGCGTGGCCTCTCAGTGGGGTGGAGGCGACCACCGCGGGGTGGAGATGGTGTCCAACCTGCAGTCCTGGGTACAGAACCCGACCCAGCCCAACCCCGGCGCGCTCATCGGCATCGGCGCCGGCTTCGCCATCACCATGCTGCTCGGCCTCGCCCGCACCACCTTCATCGGCTGGCCCTTCCACCCGGTGGCCTACGCCCTTTCCGCAAGCTGGTCCATCCACATCGTCTGGATGCCCATGCTGCTCGCCTGGATCGCCAAGTCCTTGATCCTCCGCTACGGCGGCTTGCGGCTCTACCGCCAGGCCCTGCCCTTCTTCTACGGCCTGATCCTAGGCGAAAGCGTCATCGGGTGCGGCTGGACCTTCATCGGCCTGATCTTCGGCGTGCCCACCTACAGCTTCTGGGGATTGTGATCGCAGAGAGATGAGACGGGCTGCCCCAATGTGGCGCGGATGGCTGCTGGCCCTGCTGCTGCTGCCAGTGAACGCGCTCTGGGTGCTCTACATGGAGAACATCGGGGGCGCGGGCGTGCTCCCGACCACCATCTCGCTCTTCTTCAACGTGGTCTTCATCGTCTTTTTCCTGGCCCTGGCGAACGCCGCACTGCGCAAGTTCAGGCCGGCCTGGGCGCTCAACCGGGCGGAGTTCATCATCATCTACGTCATGCTCACCATCGGCAGCTCGACCGTGGCCTACGACAACATGCAGGTCCTCATTCCCTCCATCACGCATCCCTTCTGGTTCGCCACTTCGGTGAACCGCTGGGACGAGATGTGGGCGAACGCCCCGTCCTGGCTCGTGGTCTCGGATCCGAAGGTCCTCTACGCCTACTACAACGGCTCCTCCAGCATGTACCAGGCCGCGGTGCTCCACGCCTGGCTGCCGCCCGTGCTCTGGTGGACCGGCTTCATGGCCGTGCTGATCTTCGTGATGATCTGCCTGTCCGTGCTGGTGCGCGCGCAGTGGGCCGACCGCGAGCGCCTGACCTTCCCCATCGTGCAGCTTCCGCTCGCCATCACCGACCCCGCCACGCCGATCTGGCGCAGCTCTCTCCTCTGGCTCGGCTTCGCCGCCGCGGGCTCGGTAGACCTGATCAACGGGCTGCATTACCTCTACCCCTCGCTCCCTTACCTCTCCATCGCCCCGGTGGTTGACAACTGGGGCGCGAATGACCTCACGCGCTTCCTCCCCGACCTGCCCTGGCGAGGGGTCGGCTGGCTCCCGGTCACGTTCTACCCCGCAGTGATCGGCATCTCGTTCCTGGTGCCCCTCGACATCCTGTTCTCCTGCGTGGTCTTCTTCTTCTGGTGGAAGGCGATGTACGTTCTCTCCGCCGCGCTCGGCATCAACCAGGGCTGGACCGGCGAGGTGGAGACGACTTTCCCCTACGCCAATCACCAGATGCTCGGGGGCTACCTGGCGATCGCCATCGGGCCGCTGCTGGTCGGGCGCGCCTACTTCGCTGGGGTCTGGCGCCGCATCCTGGGGAGACCGTCGCTGGTCAGCGACGCCCGGGAGGGGATGAGCTACCGCGTGGCCGCCATCGGCGTGGTGGTCGGGATCGCGCTGCTGGTGGCCTTCAGCGTCCACGGCGGCATGTCACTGCACGTCGCCATCGCCTTCTTCGTTCTCTACTACCTGCTGGCCATCGCAGTGGCCAGGGTGCGGGCCGAGTTCGGCTCGCCCGTGCACGACTTCCATCACGCCGGCCCCGGCCGCATCCTGGTCTCGATCGCGGGAACCACCAACGTGGCCCACCGCGATCTCACCATGTTCAGCGTCTACTGGTGGCTTCAGCGCGCCTACCGCGGGCACCCGATAGGCCACACGATAGAGGGTGTGCAGATGTCGGCCCGCACCGGCTCGCCCAGCCGGCCGGTTGTCCTCGCGATGGTGGTGGCGAGCGTGCTCGGGACCCTGGCCGGCTTCTGGGTATGGCTGCACTACGCCTACCGCTGGGGGGTCGCCTCGAAGTGGAGCGGCGGGGATTGGCAGGGAGACGAGGTCGCGCGCACCCTCCAGTCCTGGCTTCAGAACCCGACCCACGCCGACTTTACGCCGATCTTCGCCATGGCCGCGGGCTTCGTCATCACCATGCTGCTCAGCGCTGCCCGCACCGGCATCATCGGCTGGCCCCTTCACCCCGTCGCCTACGCGCTGGCGGCCAGTTGGTCCATCCACCTGATCTGGATGCCCATGCTGCTCGCCCTCATCGCCAAGGGCACCGTCCTGCGCTACGGCGGGCTCCGCCTCTACCGCCAGGCCGTGCCGTTCTTCTATGGGCTCATCTTGGGCGAGACCGTCATCGGCCTGAGCTGGACGTTCGTCACCATGATCTGGGGCACCCGCACCTACGGGTTCTGGGGGCTGTAGCCGCCCCGCGGATCGCCCTCCCGCGAGACCGGCTCCCGCCGATGCGCCCCGCGCTCTTGACAGCTATACGCTCGGGTGTACAATGACCCCGGCGCTGTGGCAGCGCCGCCTGGAGGGCCGGCGGCGTTCCTCTGCTGAGTAGGTGTCGAGGCCGCCGAGTCTCAGTCTGTAAGGGGGATTCAGATGGGACGTCGGTCATCGGGTAGTGGCTGCACTGTCGTTCCTCGTGTCTGTCCTCGGTCTGCATTCCGCCTCGCCGTCTTGTTGTTGCTCGCACTTCCCTGCCTGGCCACACTCGGTGACCGTGCCCGCGCCGGATGCGAAGGCCGCACCTGAGTGCGACAAGGCGCTAGCCCAATCCCAAGACGATCAGCAAGAGGCGAGGGTGTGACATGAGGCGAACAGCACAGCATGGCAGGATCGGAAGCGAGGCGCGTGGTCCGGGCAGGCACTTCGTCCTTATCGCAGCGGCGGTGGCCATTCTTGGCTGCCAGCTCTGCTTGGCTGCGACCGTTCAAGTCCACGTTCGGGTGAATGGGATAAACTGCACCGGCCAAACGCGGGACTGGATCGTTGGCAAGAAGGCGCGCTTCGATGTTGTGGTTACAAAGAATGGCGTACCCACGACACCCGAGGCATGGAGCTGGACCGTGCCAGGGAAGAAGATCCAGGGCTACACTGCGACCACCGAGTCGGCAACTAAGCACGAGCTGACCCCAGCCGACCTCGAGCAGGCCGTAGTGCCAGTGTTCTGGCTCAATGCGGGCGACGGCCGGGTGGTCAGCTGCACCGTGACAGTGGACGGTCAGCCGTATAGTGCGCACGGCACTTTCAACGTCAAGCGGCCCACCTCGACCCTCACTACCTCGACGGGCTCGGTATCGGTTGATGACTCCCGCGGGAGCTGGTGGCTGGAGTTCGGTCAGGATCAGTCGCCGGGCATCACCTTCACGAAGACGTGCACTGAGCCGGCTGGGTTCACTGGCGGCTCGACGCAGTGGTGGCAGGTGGTTGATCAGACCTACTGGGTCAAGCGTCTCAACGATGGCAGCCAGTACCTGCTGTCGGGATCCAACGTGCTGGACACGGACATCCCGTATCCTGCCGGCAACGAGGACAGCCCTGGCGTTCCCCTTACAGCGAACCTGACGGAGGTGTCCGGCTCGGACAACTTCACGATGTACCTGATGTACAGGCCTGTGGACAAGCCCGCCGGGAGCGACCGCATATGGGTCCCTCTGCGGAAGGTGAGTTGGTACTGGGACGGCCAAGCGGTGCGTGATGACCCCGCGTGGGACGCCGACGATCTGCAGTCGAGCGGCCACTCAACCAATCCTGCCAGTCAGGATTGTACTGACCCCCCCGAGTGGGATGGGAATGTGACGGGCCTGCAATGGGTGCCGATGCCATAGACTCGCGAGCCTCCCTCGTGAGGCGACGGCCGGAGCGGCGCGGGCGTAGGCCGGCGCTCGCCCACGGAGTAAGGTAGATCGTGCAGAGCTTCTGCTGGGGTAAGCTTCAGAATGAGCATGGAGGACGAAGATGAGGACGAGTGCGCTCGGTCTTATCGCGCTGTTGGCCAGCGCGGCAGGGCTGCTGTTGGTGGCCGATGGGGGTCGGGTGTCCGGCCCGGAGGCCGCGGTGTTGGGCGATAGCTGGAGCCCGCTCACCGTGACCCAGGGCTTCGCCCTGCGGCTCGGGTGGCCGCCCGAAGCCGGCCCGGGGGCTCGGGTGATGCTGCGCCTGGCGCTCCGGAACGTGAGTGCAGGACTCCAGGTGGTGGCGGTGGCTTTCGCCGAGGCCGACTACCGCGTCGCCCTGAGGGACGCCTCCGGGGAGCCGGTCAAGCCCATCAGAGAGACCCTGGAGGCGTGGGGAAACGACTCGCTCCGGGTGGCACCGGGTGAGGAACTGACGGCCGACTACGATCTCACCCGCACCTACGGCCCCTTGCCGGACGGGAAGTACTCTATCGTGGCGCGACGCGATGTGCCCATGCTGGATACGGAGGGAAAGGCTGAGGTGGAGTCCAACCCCATCGCTCTCGTGGTATCAGGCGGCAAGGCCGCGCTGTCAGGCGACACCTCGGGCCCCCTCACCGTGACCGAGGGGTTCTCCCTGCGGCTCGAGTTCGCCGGCGAGGCGGCCCCAGACCCCCGCGTCATGCTGCGCTTTGCGCTCCGGAACGTCACCTCGGAGGCGCTGCTGGTGGACGACGCCTACCCGGAGCACGACTACCGCCTGACGGTAACGGACGCCGCCGGGCAGGTGATTGCGCCCACTGGAGACGCTTCGCGGGTGTGGGCACGCGCCGTGCTCGAGGTCGCACCAGGCGAGGAACTGACGGCCGACTACGACCTCACCAGGATGTACGGCCCATTGCCGGACGGCGAGTACTCGATTGTGGCGCGACGCTATGTGCCCAGACTGGATGGCGAGGGCATGGATCAGGTGGAATCCAACCCGATCGCCATCGCGGTGTCAGGCGGCCAGACAACTCAGATCGCCTCCCGCCCGAGTGGGGGCGGAAGCTCAGGCGCCACGAAGGGAGCAGGGCTCGAGCTTGCTCGCGGACCGGACTTGCTGGCGGCCCGGCCGATCCTGGAGCGCCACGGGTTCCGGGTGGCTTGGGATGCGGCGAAGCAAGCGATGACGGCCTCGAAGGGCAAAGTGGTGGCGACGATCCAGGCGCATAAGAACGTGATGGTGCTGGGCCGGCAGGAGGCCCCCATGGGCAAGCCGGCCAGGATCGTCAAGGGCCGGCTCTCCGCACCGGGCCAGGCGATCTCCATGATCACCAGCCTCGGGGGCGGTGAGGCGGCCGCCTAAGGGGAAGGGCAAAGGCAGCGGCGACTCCGACGACGTGCCGCAGTGCGGCCTGCCCGGCTCTCCAGCCACAGGACTGTGCTATCCTCCGGCTCCTCACTGCACGAAGGTGCAGGAAGGCCTGCCACCGGCCAGAATCCACGACGGTGGGCACAACGCGCAGGTCGGGGACCTGCGCCACCTGTGCCGACCCATGGCCTTCGACGGATTGCAGGACTACCTGACCGCGCTGGAGCGGCGAGGCGAGCTGCGCACCATCGGCGAACCGGTTGATCCCGAGCTCGAGATCACCGAGATCGCCGACCGGGTGCTGCGCGCGGGCGGGCCGGCGCTGCGCTTCGACGCGCCGCGTGGATCAGGCTACCCGGTTGTGATCAACCTCTTCGGGACCTCGGCGCGGACGGCCTTTGCGCTGGGCGTCTCCGATCTCGACGAGATCGGAGCGCGCGTCGCCCAGGTGCTGCACACCCAGCCGCCCAGCTCGCTGCTCGACAAGCTGCGGGCGCTGCCGCGGCTGGTCGAGATCTCCTCCTGGGCGCCGCAGGTGGTCAGCGGCGCGCCCTGCCAGGAGGTGGTAGAGGCGCGGCCCTCGCTCCTCGATCTGCCAGCGCTGAAGTGCTGGCCCGGAGACGGTGGGCGGTTCGTCACTCTGCCGATGGTGGTCACCCGCCATCCCGAGACCGGACAGCGAAACGTCGGCATGTACCGGATGCAGATCTACGACGAGCGCACCGCCGGCCTGCACTGGCACCCGCACAAAGTCGGGGCCGAGCACTATCGCCGCTGCGAAGCCCTGGGGCAGCGCATGCCGGTGGCGGTCGCGCTGGGCAGTGACCCCGCGACTATCTACGCCGCCACCGCCCCCCTCCCTGAGGAGTTCGACGAGATCCTGTTCGCCGGTTTCCTGCGCCGCCGCGCGGTGGCGATGGTGTCGTGCCGCACGAACGATCTTCAGGTGCCCGCCGACGCCGAGTTCGTGCTGGAGGGATATGTCGAGCCGGGCGAGCGGAGAACCGAGGGGCCGTTCGGCGACCATACCGGCTACTACTCCCTCGCGGACGAGTTCCCGGTCTTCCACCTCACCGCCCTGACACGACGGGAGAAACCCGTCTACCCGGCGACGATAGTGGGGCCTCCGCCCAAGGAGGACTGCTTCCTGGGCAAGGCCACCGAGCGCATCTTCCTTCCGCTGCTGCGGGTGCAGCTCCCGGAGGTTGTGGACATCAACCTCCCGATGGAGGGCATCTTCCACAACCTGGCCCTGGTCCGCATCGCCAAGCGCTACCCCGGCCACGCCCTCAAGGTGATGCACGCGCTCTGGGGAATGGGCCAGATGATGCTCACCAAGATCATCGTGGTGGTGGATGAGGAAGTGGATGTGCAGAATACCTCCCAGGTGATCTGGCGGGTGGGGAACAACATTGACCCCGAGCGCGATATCTGCTTCGTGCGGGGGCCGGTGGATATCCTGGACCACGCCGCCCGGCTGCCCGGGTTTGGCTCGAAGATGGGCATAGACGCCACGCGCAAGCTGCCGGGAGAAGGCTTCACCCGTCCCTGGCCCGATGTGATCGAGATGAGCCCGGAGGTGAAAGCGCGCGTGGATGCCCTGATGACTGCTCTGCGACTGGAGGAGATGAGATGAGAGAACTACGGGAGCTCCTCGTTGCCATCACGGGCGCCAGCGGCGCCATCTACGCCGACCGGCTGCTGCGCCGAGCGGTGGCCGCGGTCCCGCGGCTCGAGGTCGTGCTGAGCACCCACGGGGCGGAGATCGCAGCCCACGAGCTGGGATGGGCCGTTGACTTCGACCGGCTCCAGATCACCGGCCCGCCGCACGACGTGCTGAAGCGGGCCCGCTTCTGCCACCCGAATGACCTGTCATCGCGCTATGCCAGCGGCTCCGCGGTCCCGGACGCGATGATCATCATCCCCTGCTCAATGAATGTGACCGGGCGGATCGCGGCCGGGCTGGCCGACACGCTGATCACCCGCGCCGCCGCCGTTTGCCTGAAGGAGCGCCGGCCGCTGGTGCTGGTGGTGCGGGAGTCGCCGCTCAGCCTCGTGGACCTGCGCAACCTGGTGGCACTGACCGAGGCCGGCGCCACCATCATGCCGGCCGCGCCGCCCTTCTACGCGGGGCCGAAGAGCCTGGAGGAGCTGGCCGATTACTTCGCCACCCGGGTGCTCGACCAGGTCGGCCTGCGCCTGGAGCACGCCGGCCGCTGGGGCGCCTGAGGGAGTCTGGATGCCATATCCCAGGATCAAGCCACAGCCCGACTTCGGCCGCCTCCGGACCGTGTTCGCGCGGGGCGTGCCGGACCGGGTGCCCTTCATCGAGCTGTTCCTCGACGCGGAGGTCATGGCCGCCATCCGGGAGGCTCCCTTCTCCTCCGATCCTCAGCAGCTCTGGCGCGAGACGGCCGACCTTCATATGCGGCTTGGGTTCGACTTCGTGCCGGCCTACACGGACTTCGCCTTCCCCCACCAGACCGTCGGGGCGCCTGACACTGCGGCCCTCTCCCGCACCACCCGGGCGTGGGTCGAGGAGGCCCACGGCACGATCGAGGCCTGGGCAGACTTCGAGCGCTACCCCTGGCCGGAGCCGAGGGACGAGCACTACCGCCCGCTGGACTACGCGGCCGCCGCGCTGCCGGACGGCATGAAGCTCATCCCGAGCGGCCCCGGTGGCGTCCTGGAGAACGTGATGTGGCTCATGGGCTATCAGCCGATGAGCTATGCGATGGCCGACCAGCCTGACTTGATCGAAGCCATGTTCGAGCGGATCGGCGCTGCCCTGGTGAAGGTCTTCGACGCCATGGCCGGCCACGACGCGGTGGGGGCGGTCTTCCTCGGCGACGACATGGGCTTCAAGACCCAGACCATGATCTCGCCGGAGGACATGCGACGCCACGTGTTCCCCTGGCAGCGCCGTCTGGCGGAAGCCGTCCACCGCCACGGCAAGCCGTTCCTGCTCCACGCCTGCGGGAACCTCGAAGCCGTCATGGACGACCTGATTGACTACGTGGGGATTGACGCCAAGCACAGCTTCGAGGATGTGATCATGCCTGTGACGGAGGCGAAGAAGCGCTGGGGCGGCCGCATCGCGCTGCTGGGCGGCGTGGATGTGGACCTGCTGACGCGGGGCAGCGCGGATCAGGTCCGGCGCCGCGTGAGAGAGGTGCTGGAGGTCTGCATGCCCGGCGGCGGATACGCGCTTGGCTCGGGGAACTCGGTGGCCAACTACGTTCCGGTCGAGAACTACCTTGCGCTGCTGGAGGAGGGGTGGAACGCCGGGCGCTACTCCTGATGACTCGGTCGCACAGAGCCGTTCGGCAGTCCCGTTCGCCAGGAGCCTGCTCCTGCCACCCGTTCAGCAGTCTGTCGGCTGACGGATTGCTGCTGGCACGGTCCGGCCATGCTCCGTAGAGCCGCGATCCTGATCCAGGCCATCCGTTTCGAGCACACCGCCTTTGCGCTGCCGTTCGCGCTCACCTCGACCTTCGTGGCCTCCGCCGGCTGGCCGCGCCTGGCGACGCTCGCCTGGATCCTGGTGGCGATGGTAGGAGCGCGCACCGCGGCGATGGCCTTCAACCGCATCGCGGACCTTCCGTATGACCGCCTGAACCCCCGCACGGCCGGCCGCGCCCTGGTCACGGGCGCGCTCAGCACGCGTTCCCTCTGGGTCGTCTTGCTGCTCGCCGCCGCCGTCTACTTCTTGTCGGCGGCAATGCTGAACCGGTTGGCGCTAGCGCTCTCTCCCCTCGCGCTGGCCGCGCTCCTGGCCTACTCATACAGCAAGCGCGTCACGGTCCTGACTCACTGGTTCCTGGGCTTCTGCCTGGGACTTGCCCCAGTGGGGGCGTGGATCGCGGTGCTCGGCCGGGTGAACCTGCCTCCCATCATCCTGGGGCTGGCCGTGACCACCTGGACGGCGGGCTTCGACATCATCTACGCCTGCCAGGATATCGCCTTCGACCGGGAGCATCGTCTCTTCTCCCTGCCCGCCCGCTGGGGCATCCGCCGCGCGCTGGTGGTCTCCACCGCCAACCACGTGGTCACCTTCTGGCTGCTCGCCCTCTACGGCCAGCTCGCGGGGCTGGGCGCGCTCTACTTCGCCGGCGTCGTCCTCCTCATCCCGGTGATCTGGTACGAGCACCACGTGGTACGGCCCACCGACCTCAGCCGCGCCGAGCTGGCCTCCTTCCTCGCCAACGGCGTCTTCAGCATCGTGCTCTTCCTCTTTGCCGCGTCCGATGTTATCCTGATCAGCAGCAAGATGCGGATATGAGCCAGCTCCTCTATCAGCAAGCCGGCCTGAGCGACATCGCCGATCAGGTGGCGCGCGGCGAGCGCCTCTCCCAGGAGGACGGTCTGCGGCTGATGACCAGCCCGCACCTGGCGGCCCTCGGCGCGCTCGCCAACCTTGTCCGGGAGCGCCGCCATGGGAACCGCGCCTACTACATCGTCAACCGCCACATCAACTACACCAACATCTGCGTCAACCGCTGCCGCTTCTGTGCTTTCTCGCGCAGTGAGGGAGAGCCCGGAGCCTACCTGCTCTCGGTGGAGGAATGCTTGGCGAAGGCGGAGTCCTTTCGCGGCGGAGAGGTGAGCGAGTTCCACATCGTCGGCGGCCTGCATCCC
>Ga0315285_10001706_pt1 | contig 23071 bp, 21 predicted proteins | sample YL17G09_36_MG_FD_203698 | JGI IMG/M metagenome (GOLD analysis project Ga0315285, IMG submission 203698) | Sediment microbial communities from Yellowstone Lake, YNP, Wyoming, USA - YL17G09_36 | ecosystem: Environmental > Aquatic > Freshwater > Lake > Sediment | place: USA: Wyoming | collected... | reverse complement strand
TTATCGCTTCTGAAGGGATTAAAGGGGGCAGATCTTCTCGGGACGGTCAGAGGATTTGGATGGTTTTTTGAGGAAAATCCCAATTTTCTGACGAAAAGCTCTCGCTGGGATTCATACACGACGGAGGTAATGACCAAATCTTTGGATTTGATCCGCAGTTTCGGAAATATTAGCGGTGACCTTTCTGAGACCGCAGCCACAAGCGCCGCTGGTTGCGCAGATGTATTTTGTTTAATTGATAAAGATGGAAATGGAAAAATCAGTAACGGTGACCTTTTGCGGACAAATGGATCCTTACACCTAACTGCGATTGGGGCCTCGGTCGACCTGGATTTTACCAACGAGATGATTGTTAATTTTACGGGGATGATTGTAAATATCTTGGTTAATTCGCTTGGTTCTTTGGAAGAGATGACGGGTGGTGATATCAGTCAACTGTTAAACATTCAACTCCAGAGCCTTAACCCGATGCTTGAAAACCTTGGGCTTCAGCCCCTTCCCAATGTCCTCCAGATATCTGTTGTCCAGATTATTGGTTTGCCGGTGGGAGCATTTTTTGATTACTACTGTGAGGATGCCAACCATAACCCCATCTCCTGTGATACCGGGGGGGCCAAGCCGGTATTTCCCTATGAGGTTGAGTTAAGAGATATTCCGGCCCAGTGTAAAACCTACCAAATATGCGGTGATCCGCCTTATCCAAGCTATTATAAACAGGGAGATAGCCCCCACTTTGTCGGAACAAAATTTGAAATTCCGGCAGATTCCGTTTCTCCCCTACTCAGTCCTTCCTTAATTCCTACGGATATTCTAATCTATTTTGCCCTGAGAGATCCGACCTTGAATGGCGCCCTCATGGTTAACTTGGGAAATCTTCCGGTTGCCTGCTCCCCGGAAGAGGATGAATGGGTATTGGCAGATAATTATGCATTAAACAAGATTTCGAACTGTCTTGTTACTGATTATCTCCCTTGGGTCCAGGCAGGACTGTTTCCATTAATGGTGAATGGGATACTGGATTTGGTTGGTTCCTTTTTGTGAGCTACGAAACTAGAGGAAAGCATTCCCTTTTAACCGGTCTTTATCCTCGTCTTCCTTATTCCCTTTGAAGTATATTTCTATCAGGTCGATTTTATTCTCACGCTCAAAATAAGTATAGATCACTCTGAGGCGAGAGTGCCCTCCGGTACCCTTCAAATAAGCGCAAGAAAACCTTCTGGCTTTATAAATTTTAGGATATTCAATTGATAATCCAGGTATTTGGCAAATATCTATTGGCTCTTTTTTTAATTCATGGAAATGTTTTAAGGATGCATTAATAAATCTTATTAAATCTCCTTCGAGACTTTTATGTTTCCGGCTTAGTTTTTTCAGGTCTTTTTCAAATTCCGGAAGACGATAGACTTTTTAAAAATTACCATCAAAAAAGGCCCCGGATTTTAATTCCGGGGCCTTAAAAACATCCGAGATAAAGATAAAGTTTAATTGCGGCTGAGTTCTTTCTCGTAGCCGAAGAATTCCTTCAGGGTGTCCCCCTTGCCCGATTCCTTCAGCTTCTTCAGGGCCCGGGCCTCGATCTGGCGGATGCGCTCGCGGGTGATGTTGAAGACCTTGCCGATTTCCTCGAGGGTGTACTCGTTGTTCTCCTCGATGCCGAACCGCATCCGCAAAATCTTCTCCTCCCGGGGAGAGAGGGTGGAAAGCGCCTCGCGGGTGCGGTCGGAAAGGTTCATTTTCGCGGCCAGGTCAATGGGGGCCTCGGTTCGCTCGTCGGCCAGGACCGAGCCCAGGGTGTCTTCCTCGTCCCCGATCGGGCTTTCCAGGGAAACCGGCTCCCGGTTCAGCTTGAGAATCTCCGCCACCCGGTCGTCCGGCATCTGCAGGCGCTCCCCGATCTCCTTCAGGGTGGGATCGCGCCCGAGCTCGCGGGAAAGCTCCGCGGTGGCGCGGTTGAAATGCAAAAGGGTGTCGCCCATATGCACGGGGACCCGGATGGTCCGGGATTTGTCGGCGATGGCCCGGATAATGGACTGCCGGATCCACCAGGTGGCGTAAGTGGAAAATTTGAACCCCCGGCGGAAATCGTATTTCTCCACCGCCCGCATCAGGCCCAGGTTTCCTTCCTGGATCAAATCCAGGAAGGAAAGCCCCCGGTTCAGGTAACGCTTGGCGATGCTCACGACCAGGCGGAGATTCCCCTGGATGAACTTGTGCCGGGCTTCCTGGATTTCCCCCAGGGGTTTCTCCAGGATGAAAAGCAGTCTCTCCCGATCCCGGTTCTTCACCTCGATGTCCACGGGGAAGATCTCGTCCGGAACCAGGCGGACCGATTGCGGGCAATCCTGCAAGGCACCGGAAAACTTGAAGATAAATCCCTCGATAAATTCGCCGCGGAGCGGCAGATTCTGCAGATGGATTTTTATTTTTTCCCGGTTCTCGGTCATCTTGGTTTTAATCCGCTTCTTGCCGATGGCGGTGTAGTTGTTCTTTCTTAGATTGTTCTCCACCGTCCGGTATTCTCCCTCCAGCTTGTCGATCTGCCGCAGGATCGCGAGGACTTTTTTAGCCTTGTCCGTCCGGTAAGTAGGTTTCTCAATGAGGGGATCGGTCGGGGTTATATTGAAAGCCATTTCCAGCTCCGAATCCCGTTTTAAAATTTCCCGAAGGGAATAAATGAAGGCATCCGTTTTGAACAGGAACTCGATCAGCTTGTTCCGGGCGTCCTCGATTTTCCGGCCCAGCTCCACCTCCTCCTGGCTGGAAAGGAGTTCATAATCCCCCATGTCCCGGAAGTACTGCTGGGAATAGTCAATCTCAATTTCTTCCTTACGGTAAGTGGGGATCTGGACCAGATCCTCGGGAAGATCCTGGGGCTCCTCCGCCAGAGGTTCTTCCAGGACGGGCAAACCCACGCTGCTTTCGAGTTCCAGCTCGGGGCTTTTCTGTATCTCGGTTTTTTTCTTTGTTTTTTTCATTTTTTTATCCTTACTTAAATGAGTTATTATAAACCCATTTTTAAAAAAAGCAAAGAAATATTTTCACACCCAATGTCTATTGGACATTTTCCCACAAATTATAGTTCGCGGGAAATAGGTAGGATACCTTAGAATTCCTTTAATTTAAGGGAGAAATCTACTTGAAATATCTTTCCTTTTTCTATTTGAATATTCTTAAACTCCTCAACGAATCCGGAAGATCTGACGCTTAACTTGTAATTCCCGGCTTTAATCCCGTTAACCAGGTAGGTGCCGTCTTCTTTTATGGAATAACCTACTCCCTGGTCGCCCGTCCAAATAAAGATTTTACCCTTTTTAACCGGTTTTCCCTGTTGTTCCGCAACCGTTCCTTTCAAAACCCCGCCCGGTTCCAACCGGAAATTGACCTGGACGGGTCCTCCCCGGTTGATCACCACCCTTTCCTCTTCATCAATAAATCCATCGGCCTGGACGCTCAATTTCGCCTCGCCCAGCGGCAGATTTCTGAGCCGGAACCGGCCATTGCTCTCGACTGGATACCCAGTTCCGACCGCTCCTACCCAGACAAAAACCTTGGCCTTGCCGATCGGCTGGCCGTCGGTATCTTCAACCTTCCCGCTGATTTCCCCGCCTTCATCGAGCCGGATCTGGATTCTTTTGGCCTCCCCCTGATTAACGGCAACCCTCTCTTTCCTCGCCGCAAATCCGGGGGCCTGGGAGGTCAGGTCATATTCGCCCTGATCAAGCCCGATGAGAAAAATTATTCCGGAATCGTTGGCTTTGTTTACTATTCCTTTCTGGCCCTGCCAGAGGACCAGCTCCGCTCCGGGAATAACCTTCCCGGAGCGATCGGTCAGGGTGGCAATCACCCGGCCCCTGACCTTACCCCCGGATCTAACCCGGCCCAGTAGTTTTTTGCTCGGGGAGGGCAGAGAATCCACCAGCTCCGAGCGGTTTTCCTCCTCGGCGATGGTATAAGAGGTGCTGTGGTCTACGGCGATATATTCCCCTTCCCGGGGAACATTATCCCCGATATTAAGCCCCCGGATTCCCAACAGAAGATGAAAAGGATCAACGAAGGCTTTGGAATGCTGGGCGTCGGTGAAAACCCATCCGATCTGAGGCAGATAAACCTCCAGCCAGGCATGAAAACCTCCCCCTGAGGTTTTCGCCCCCCAGTAATCCTTGGAAATTCCCCAGTCATACCCGGGGGGAAGATACCCGGAGACATAGCGGGCCGGGAAACCGGAGGCCCGGAGCAAGGTCAGGCTCAAATTCGTGAATCCCACGCAGGAGCCTTTTTTGTTATTTAATACCGAGATGGCGTCCTGGGGCGTGTTGATTTCGTATTCCAGGGTATCCATGACCCAATCGATGATCCGGTTGTAGGCGGCCACGGCGTTCGGGCTCCCCTGGGTGATTTTTTGCGCCAGCTCGATCATCCGGGTATTGCCGGCGGGAACATCCTCCTCGGCTCCGAGATACCGGTGGAGATCGGGAGATAAAGAGCCGGGATCGATGGGGAAAGGCCCCGAAGGGGGCAAGGGATCCATTTTAATGTCCACCCTGACTTTTTTACTGACCCGGTCCTGGGATACTATCTTCTGCGAGTAGCTCTGGTTGGAATATTCCGGGATGTTCTTCAACCCCCGGGGATTGATGATGTCATAGGTTACGGAATGACTGCCGGAAAGAAGTATGGTTTCCGCCCCGGCCCGGTTCCAGGACGGGAAGAAAAGTAACCCCGATAATATCAGAAGCCATTTTTTCATTTCTCTTCCTTAATCTTTAATGTCTCCCTCGACCAAAAGAACCAGGATGGGGTAAAATTTGCTGTCCGACAATATTTTTATTACCCCCTGAAAACTCCCGCGATAATCGCTCGGGGCAATCCAGGCCTTTATCCTGGTTTCATAACCCGATACCGAATCCACCCCCACCCTCAGGAAAGGAATATCCGTCTCGGCAAACCTGACCCGGGCTCCGGACCTGATCATGTCCTTAACCCGGATATATCTCACCAGGTCTTTCGGGGAGGCGGTCTGGATATGGATGGTCTCAAAATCGATATTCTTCGGTTCCACCTGGATAGTCGGGAGCACCTCGGCTTTGAGACTCAGGGCTGTCACCGGATGCCCCGGATCGTTGGTATAGACCTCGATCTCCTTGGAAACATTTCCGAGAAATCCGTGGGAATCAAAAGTTACCTTGATCGTCCCGCTTCCCCCGGGGGGGATTTCCTTCTGGGAAGGCATGGCGTTGGTGCATCCGCACGAGGTTTTAATTTCATCAACAACCAAGGTCTCATCGCCTTTATTTGTGAATTCAAAATTGTATTTGGCCCGCCCCCCGGAAGGTAATTTTTCCAGAAAAGCGGTTTTTTGGGGGAAGAAAATCCGGGGGCCGGTTTTTTCCCCCGGGATGGCCGGCTGAAGATAAATCCCGGTCAGAATCAGCATGGCGATGGCCGCTACCTTTAAATATTGCATGGCAATTTCGGCAGGTTCATACCGGAATTTAAAACGTCACTTTATACACAACCGTAACGCGGCATTCCCTTAATATGCTCGGGTCCTGCAGGGCCGATTTCAGCTTGTTCAAGCTGAGATCCTTAACCATGATATCAATCCCGCCCCGATGCCCCACCGGCACCGTACCCCGGGTAACCAGGGGAAGGACCCCCACCCTTTTCAGATCGTCCTTGACCGCCGCCTGGACCGAGGAGGCATACCCGACCAGGCCCATGCTGGCGGCGACCTGCTGATTCTCCGAATTGGGACCGAGGATCAGTTTCCCGTCCTGATCGTAAATCCGGGGGAAAACCCCCGGCTTGATCTCGGTATCACTGACATCGATCACCAAACCGGAATTCGGGGCGATCGCGGCCTGGGCCCGGGTTCCGCCGAACCAGGCAACCAGAGTACTGACCATTCTCCCCGGGTGGGACCAGGAAGAAATCCGGGAAAAGAAGTTTTCCCGCCGGCTGCTCTGGGGAGGCAGGATCTCCCCCAGGAGCGCCTTGGCAAAATCGCCCCAGAGGGGAGCGCCGACGGTCACTTTCACCGACCCGGAGGGATCTTCCTCCACCTTGACCGTACTCGCTCCCCGGACCAGGCCGTTGACCGTGGCCTTGATCCGGTCGCTTTTCAAAACGAAGTTCTCCACGGTGGTCTCGGATTCCACCCGGACGCCTTTCACGATCTCGAGGAGATTTCTTTGCGCGATCACCGTGGCCGCCCTCTCCGCCTGAACCCGGGCCAGCGCCCGGCTGGTTTCTTTGGCGTTTAAGGCCGCCTCGCCCCGGGCGTAAATCATCCCCTGGGTCCAATCAATCCAGCCTTCCCCGACCGGTTCCTTGAGCGTGGATTGATCTTCCGCCCCGATCCGGGCCAGGCCCAGGATCCCGACCAGAACCAGACTGAAAAATAGAAGCGCGAGCCCCTTCAGCTTTTTTGTTGCTTTCATTTTTTTACTCCACGGCAATAACCACCCTGCCTTTAGCCAGGATGGACCCGGCGTCGGACAGGCCGATCAGGTTGGCATCGTCATTGGAGATGACAATGCGGTTACCTTCGTTAACCTGCCGGGCGGCGATCAACAGCGGCTTTTCTCCGATGCGGATGTTGGCCCGGGCAGGCTTGATGGTTTTTGTCCATCCGACCAGACCGGTTTGGCACACATACTTGTCATCCGCGATCCCCATTCCATAAACCCTTTTGCCGTCTTCCGAGACCAGCTCGGGAGCCAGGCAGGGCAGGAGCTTGATTTTCCGGGCATCAACCAGAAGACCGCTAAAAGGCCCTTCCTGTTTGACCTTGTCCTTTAACCCTTGGTTCACGTTTTCCGCCAGGGTGAATTGGGGGGTTCCGCCGGTTTCCGCCTTGACCATCGGAGCGATCAGGTCTTTCATTCCCTCCCGGGTCATTGAGGTTGCTACCGATACCTGCACCAAGCTTTGCTCGGTTCCGGGAACCGCCTCCACCACCTCTTTTTTCGATTCGGGGATGGTATTCTGAGAGATCAGTTTATCCACCTGCTCGGAAAGCTTGGGATCCTTCTTCTGGATAACCTCCGCGATGCTTTCCTTGTTGGTGGGTTTCAGGTCCAGCACCTGATCGTTCACCTTGAGGAGCGCGATGCGGTAAGCCTTGGCCTTGGCCTGTTCAATATCCTCGCCTTTTTTCACCAGGACCGCGGCTGAAGCCCGCAATTCCCCGGATTCGAAATCGGTGGTGGTCCGGAAATTAGCCCCGTACTTTCTCCAGGCCAGGACGTCGGAAGCCTGTTTTTCCTTCCAGACCTTGATGATCGCGGTCTCTTCATCCTTCCAGAGACGGATTATTTTCTCCTGCTCTTCGCGGTATTCCTGGACGGCCCTTTCTTTCTCGGCCTTCCAGTTCTCAACAATCCGGCGGCGCTCGGCATCCCAGTCCGCGACCGCTTTCCGGTCCTGGGCCCGGTATTCCTCGACCGCCTTCTTCTGGTTTTCCTGCCAGGCTTTAACTTCATCCCCGGTGCGGGCCGACTTTATTCCCCCGGAGAGCAGCAGCAAAGCCAAAACCGCCCCGATCCATAATTTCTTCCTCAGATTAAAACGTGGCTTCATCCTTTACCCCCCCTTTTTTCGTTTCCGTTTTTCCTCGAAAAGACGCTGAAAATTTCTCACCGTCCCGGTTACATCTTTGGCTCCGGCAATGGCGGAGATCATGGCCGCCCCCGCCGCTCCGGCCTTGATTACTTCCGGCAAATTGCCCGCGGCGATGCCCCCGATGGCGATCACCGGGATGGATACCGCTTCCACCACCTGTTTCAGCTCGGAAAGCGCCCGCGGAGAAACCCTGGCCCCGGTTTTCGAGGTGGTCGGGAAAACCGGTCCATAGGCCACGTAGTCGGCTCCCGCCCGGGCCGCCCTCTCGGCTTCCGGAACCGATCCGACCGAGATTCCGATGATCATCCCCGGGGAGCATAACTTTTGGGCCACCTTTAAGGGCAGATCATCCTGCCCGAGATGAACCCCATCCGCCGGCAAGGCCAGGGCGATATCAATTCTATCATTTATTATCAGATTTACCCCGGTTTCCCTGGTGATTTTTCTCACCAGCCGGGCCCGGGCGAAAAATTCCCGGTCGGTATGATTTTTGCTTCGGATCTGGATCTGGGGGGGGCGGGCGGCCAGGATCAGCCGGGTGAATTCCTCTTCGGAACATCCGGGTTTGACCCCGGAATCAACGATGGGATAAATTCCCCAAATCAAAATATTACCCCGGACCGGTATCTAAAGAATGGGCCTCCGTCTAGGAAATGTTTCCCTCGGTTTTTCTGGCCTTCTTCCTTCCGCGTTTTCCTCTCCCTTGGATATTAAGTTCCTTGAGCCGACGGGCCAGGGTGTTGCGGTTGATTCCCAGGAGCCGGGCGGCTTCCACCTGGTTTCCCTGGCAATGCTGGAAAACCAGCTCCAGCAGTAGCCGTTCCACCATCTCCATGACGATTTTATAGAGCTGGTCGCCTCCTTGTTTCCCGATTCCCCTCAGGAGGCGTTCCAGATGATCACGCACCATGGCCTCGAAACTTTGCGAGACCGGTTTGGTCGCACCTTTCTTGGAATCTGAGTCGGGATTCTCCGCTGGCTTGATCATAGCGGATGATAATAGCATAATAACATTAGGGATCAAGAGTTAGGTAAAAAATGCAGTCGAACTCAATCTGGAGGTTTATATTTTCCTGGGGTTAAAAGCATTGAAAAAGATCGCCGCCCTCGTGATTTTCGCCGGGCTGGGCCCGGGATTATTCGGCGGCGGGTGTGCCTCTCTTTCCCCACCGGATTCTTCCCCCTTCCGGGAACCCTCTCCGATCAATACCGTTTCTTCCGATCATTCGCCGGCGGCGAAGACCGATCTCCTGATCACCGCGGTTGAATCCGTCGCCAGTCTTCCCGAATTCACCGCCTCCGGTTCGGAGGCTGATCCGCCCTGTCTTTTTCAGGAAACCGCCCCGCTCCAGATTGTCATCAACCCCAAGGTCAATCAATTTATCGAATTTTTCCAGAACAAGCAACGGGATCATTTTACCCTCTGGCTGGAGCGTTCCCGGCGTTACCTGCCGATCATGGAACAGATTTTTCTCAACGAGGGACTCCCGCCGGAACTGGCTCACCTGGCCCTGATCGAAAGCGGTTTCAACCCCAACGCCCGCTCCCGGGCCCGCGCCGTGGGTCCCTGGCAATTCATCCGCTATACCGGGAAAAAATACGGCCTCCGGATTAACGACTGGGTGGATGAACGGCGGGACCCGATCAAGTCTACCTACGCTGCGGCCCGCTATTTAAAAGATTTATATTCCCTCTTCGGCTGCTGGTACCTGGCCGCCGCCGGGTATAATGCCGGGGAGGGAAAAATTTCCCGGGCCATTCGTAAATCCAAAGTCAGGGATTTCTGGGAACTGGTGAGTTTCCCGTACATCAAGCGGGAAACCAAAGATTATGTGCCCAAGTTCATGGCGGCAATTTTGATTTCCCATGAACCGGAAGACTACGGCTTTATGGAGATTCAATATCTCCCGACCCTTGATTTCGACCTGGTTTCCACCAATTCTTCGGTTGACCTCGCCCAGGTGTCCGATTTCCTCAATCTTCCCCTGCAGGATCTGATGGCCTTGAACCCGGAACTTCTTTACCCCTTTACTCCTCCCAATTATCCCAATTACCAGCTCAAGGTCCCGGCGGGGACAGGAGCCAGCGTGAAGGAATACATCGCCGCGCTTCCCCGGGAAGCCAGGGTATCATTTCTTCAACACCGGGTCCGCCCCCGGGAAACCCTTTCCGCCATCGCCAAGAAATATCGGGTCAAGGTCAGCGCCATAATGAATCTGAACGGTATCTCCTCATCCCACCGGCTCAAACCCGGGGAAATTCTTCTGATCCCCCTCCCCCCCTGGAACCCCCGGGTGGCCCAAAGCAAATAGCCTCGATTCCGGGCATGAGCCATCCCAAGAAACCCCGGATTACCTACGAACAGGCCCTCGCGCGCCTGGAAGAAATCACCCGCCTCCTCGAAGGCCGAAGCTTGAGTCTGGAGGAATCCCTGAAAATTTTCGAGTCCGGTGTCAGCCTTTGCCGGTTTTGCCTGAAAAAGCTGGAGCAGGCCGAAAGCCGCGTCGAGATCATCCTGAAAACCCCCGAGGGAGAAACCCTCACGGATAAGGAGGGCCGGCCCCGGACCGAAACCCCGGGGGACACGGACGAATTTGATTCCTCCTCTTCCTCCGAAGAGGAAAATGAGCGCTCCTAAATCCCCCCCCAACCTCGAACTGGATTTTTCCCGTCCGGCCTCAAACCGGGCGAAAAAACCGGCTTCCCGCTCCCGGCGCCCGGCGGAAAGCCCGCGCCAGTCCCCGGACCTGTTCATCCACATCGACGGAGCTTCCCGGGGCAACCCCGGACCTGCCGGAATCGGGGTCGTGATCAAAAATGAATCCGGTTCGGCGCTCTGGGAATCGGGTCAGTCCATCGGAACGGCCACCAATAATGTCGCGGAATACCAGGCCCTGATCACCGCGCTGAAATCCGCCCTCGCTTTAACCTCGGGCCGGGTGCTGGTTTATTCCGATTCTGAGCTCCTGGTCCGCCAGGTCCGGGGTGAATATCGGATCAAGAACCCCGGTCTTCGCCAGCTTTTCCGGGAGGTGGAAATCCTGGCTTCCCAATTCCAGAGCTTCAAGATTTCCCACATTCCCCGGGAAGAAAACCGGGAAGCCGACCGCCTGGCCAGCCAGGCAACCCTACTCTGAATCGGCAATATTTTTGATTTTTATTCATCGATATACTTCCAGATTAAACCAGGGGGGTCTGGTGTCCAGGAGCGTGATTTCGTCCGGAAGCTCGATTATTGCCCGGCGGCGATATTTTCCTGGCGACAGGCCGGAACCCTCAAGGTAAACCTTGATCTCTTCCGGTTTAAGCTCGGAAAGAATCAGTTCCGGCCCCAGGACGAAAAGATCGATCCCCGCCGGACGGATCTGGTATTTGGCCTGAAGAAGTCCGACCACCTTGATCGGAACCGCCTTAAACCAGCGCTTGTCCAGGGTCTTCACGATCTCCACCTGGACTTCAACTTTTTTCGGTTCCGCCCTGGTAATATGAACCCCTCCGATCATCAGGGGCACCACCACCCGGAAGGACTCGTTCCGGTCCTTTAAAGACACCGGCTCGGTTTCCACGGAATCAATCCGGTTCAGTTCCTGGGCCGCGCCGGTTAGGCCCACCCGCGCGGGGGAAACGTTGATCTGGGAGATCTTATACCCCCGGGCGCAATCACCCTCGGTCTTGGTCCGGACCAATAATTCCCTGGTAACCACGGGGGAAAACTCAAAACTAACCTCGGACGGATTAATCCGGCTCACCCGGAGCCCGCGGGAGAGAACTATCTGCTCGGGAAAAATATGATAGGAAGAGCGGCCCGCCTTCGCCGCCGAAAGGTCGAGGGAAAGGTTGACCCGGGTCGGGTCCAGGCTCGAAAGGAAGGTCCGGGGTCCCTGCACCCGGACCTCCAGGTGGGTAGCCGGGTTATTTACGATTACCAGCGATTCCGGGAGATTTTCAAACCGTACCGGCACTTCCAGCCCGATCTCGGACGATCTCCGCCCGATCACGAAAAACCAGAGGAAGACAGCCAGTAATAGCGAAATGATTTTGAGAGAAAGTTTGCCGAGAAGCTTTTGCTTGAAGGCCAAATCCGGACAATCCGACTGATTAATAATTCTTGACGCTTAAATACCCCTGGACCGCCTCTAACAGCTTCTGGTGCTCGATCGGTTTGGTGAAATAGGAATCACAGCCCGACCGGGCACAGCGATCCCGGGTCTCTTCATCCCCGCGAGAGGTTACTATGATCACCGAAATATCCTTGAGCGCCGGGTTGCTTTTAATAAACTTGCAAACCACATCCCCGTTCATCTCCGGCATGATGATATCCAGAAGCACTACGCGGGGACGCTCCTCCTGTACCCGTTTAAGGGCCTCGATCCCATTCCGGGCCTTGATTACCTCGCAGCCGGTCCGCTTGAGCAGAATCTCCTCCAGTTTCAAAAACATATCCGCATCGTCAACGATCAATATTTTTTCGGAGCTCTTCCGGGGCTTGGAACCGCCCGGCCGCTCCGGCTGGAGCAGTCGATCTTTAAGATCCACTATTTTACCTCCTGATCGGCACCCCGCGGGGAAACCGGCGCCGACTTATTGCCGGGATACGCGTTTTTCGCGATAAATTTGCGAATATACTCCTCGCTTCCCAGATCAAATTTCAGAAACTTGATCCCCATCCCGGCGGGTTCCTTTTCGGAATCTCCGGCCCGGGCCACCCGGACCACCCGGACCACTTCGCCCAGACCTTTGACTTTCCGGGGAATCTCCGGGAGACTGAACTCGATTAGAACCTTGGTTCCGAACTCGGCCGGTTCCGGAGTTCGGATGAAAATTCCTCCCGCGCTGATATTGTTGGAATAATCCACGAGGAATTCCTTGGCGCTCGAGTACTTGACACTCAAGTGCATCGGAATCCGCGGATGGATTCTCCGTTCACCTAAAATTTCCCTTTTCATTTCCCTGGTTTTGCAAACCATGCGTATATATATTATCTCTTTCCGGATACAGTTTAAAGTATAAAAATTTCCCCCCCTCCCCTCAGCCCCCCTTTTCCCCTACTTGATCTGAAACGGGTTCGGAATGAAAGTCAGCAGAAAGATAAACATCGTGGCCCAGCCGAGAATCCTTCGCCCGGCTGAAAGTTCCACCCGCGCCTCCTCCACCGGAGGATGATGGGGGCCGATGAATCCGAGGAATATCGCCCAGACCAGCCAGAGCCCGGACCCGAATATCTTCATCATCCCTAGAATTCCCATGACAAAAAGGACCGGGAGCAAAATCATCCCGATCATCCGGTGCATCCTGCGTCCCAAGAGCGCATAAATAATATGACCGCCGTCAAGCTGGCCGTAAGGAATTAGATTTAGCGTGGTCACAAACAGGCCGATCCACCCGGCGAAGCCAATCGGATGGATTAGAATTTCCTGGCCGCCGGGAAGATCGCCCATGAAAATTTTTTCCAGTCCGGCAAATAGCAGGGAATTGCCTAGGGCGACACCCTCGGCCGATTCGACGGGAACCGCCTGGGAAAATTGAAACCCGATAATCACCGCCGCGATGGAAACCACGAAGCCCGCCAGCGGACCCGCGGTGCCGATATCCACCAGGGCCCGGCGGTCCCGGATCGGGGAGCGCATCCGGATAATCGCTCCAAAGGTCCCGATCATGGAAGGAGCGGGAAGAAAGTAAGGCAGGCTGGCGTCCACCCGGTGATAACGGGAAAAGAGATAATGGCCAAGCTCGTGCGTCAGCAAAATCAGCATCAAGGTGATCGCAAAGGGAGCCCCGGCGGAAAATATCCGTCCGGGTTCCTGAAAAGGATCGATCCCGGCCAGTCCCGTCCCCGCGAACAGGGTCGAGGCAAAAGTCAGGAGCAAAAGCGCAAGGTTAAGAAGATAACCCCGCGGGCGGGAGGATGGATTGTTTCCCTTTTCACCTGGCGGGGAGGATTCCGGCTTCTCGCGCTCCGGAAGCCGAAGAGGAAATTCTTCCCCGGTTTCTTTCCCGTCGAATCTGTTCGGCATTTAATTGGTTCGGCTGAAGCGGAAAGAGGCCATTTCCCAATCAACCTGTTTCCGCAGATCTTCCAGGCTGCGGTAATCCTGGATGTAAGTCGAGGTCAGAAGCTCCTTGATTTTTTTCATCGGAGGGTTGTCCTGCGACAGCAGGAACTTCAACTCGCGAAAGATCCGGTTTTTTTTGGTTACATAGGAATCAATCATGGATACGGCGGACTCATCCACACGGTTGAATTTTATCCCCATCCCCAGGTGGGGATAGCGTTTGTTCGCGCTGGGTTTGGAGATCACCCAGACGACGGTTCCATCGGCGTGGATTAACTGCTTTTCCCCGGGCATCTTGAATTTCATCCAGATTTCGCTTCCTATCGACAGGAGATCCCCGGTCTGGATGAAAATCCCTCCCCCGCCGATCACGGAGGTGACGCCCTTGTGTTTTTTTTCGCCTTCCTCCTCGGAAATCTTTTTCTGGGCTTTGCGCTGATCGGCTCGCACCTGGAGACCAAAATCGATGGGGACCTTCAGGGTCGCCCGCTGAAAATTCCGGAGGTCCTTGGTCAGATGGCGATGAGAGCCCGGCATGTTTTCAATCCTCTCGAGATATTTTCCGCCCCGGCTTACCCCGATTGGGACGACCCGGACCCGGCTTTGGCCGGCCCGGCATTAATCTTTTCGCGCAGTTCTTTCCCCACTTTGAAAAAGGGAATTTTTCGGGGAGAAACCTGGATGGAAACGCCGGTTTTTGGATTTCTCCCCTGGTAGGAGGTGTAATGCCGGTTGGCGAAACTGCCAAACCCGCGCAATTCAATCCGTTCCCCGTTCAAGATAGCTTCGCGCATGGCCCCGAAAATAGATTCCACCAGTAAGGCCGCTTCCCGATGCGGAACCTTGGATTTTTCCGCCACCCTGGCAATCAATTCGGACTTGATCATGGCTGATCCTTCCTTTCTAAACTGCACGAGGAACGCTTTTCCCCGCTGGCCCTATCTCCGGAAGACCGTTAAACGCCCCTGGCAGGAATCGAACCTGCGGCCCAAGGATTAGGAATCCTTTGCTCTCTCCACTGAGCTACAGGGGCCTTAAGCCCATGTAAAATTTTACTATTAAATTAATATGTTAGCTCAGTTCGGTCAAGCCCCGGTTTTACCGGAATTTTTCAACTTGACTGGCTTCGGCTAATCAATTAAATTCTTTTTAAAGAAAAGGGGGAATACGTTCCGGGTTCTTTTCCGGCACGCAAGGAGTTGCGATGGCGAAAAAAATTCTACTGATGGATGATAGTGAAATCACCCTGGAGATCCTCAAGGATGGCCTGGAACAAAAAGGTTTTGAAGTTTATACCACCACTAACCTGGTGGAATTTGATCAAGCCATTATCAAGGTTAAACCCGACCTCATTATCACCGACATTATGATGCCGGAAATCAAGGGCGACCACATCTGCGAGGTCCTGAAACGAGACCACCACACTACCAGTACCCCGATTATTCTTTTTTCCAGTATTGAGGAGGAAGACCTGAAAGTCCTCTGCAAGAAATCCGGCGCGGACGGTTACATCTCGAAGAAAAGCGAGCCCGACGAAATCGTGGAAAAAATCAAGGAATTCGTCGACGGAATCGCCTGGTAGACCCCGGGCACCGCGGTTCGGCCCCGAACAAACACCCGCCTATTCGCTCAGCAGACTGAGATATTTTTGGAAACAGATGCTGGAGTTTTTCTGGTCTCCCAGCTTCTGGTATAGAATCCCGAGAATCCGGAAAGCCTCCGGGTTCCTCGGGTTTAATTCAACCGCCGCCTGCAAGGCCTTGACGGCTTCGACCACCTGACCGGCCTCGTGGAGGACCATCCCCAGATTAAACTGGGCCTCCGGGCTCTGGGGATTCAGGCCCACCGCCAGGTTGAACTCGGCGACAGCTCCTTTCTTGTCCCCTTTCAGATACAAAGCCTTGCCCCTGATCACGTGAATCCTGGATTCCTCCGGGTCGATTTTTTTCACCGGGGCGGAAACGACCGGCGGGATGACCGGGGCGGGAGCGGAATCCGGGACTGGCCTGGCCGCCTCCGGCCGTGCCGGGGCCGGCTTGGGTTCCTTCCTGGGTTTGGCCGCCGTCAGTTCTGGAGCCGGGGCGGGTGATTTTTCTTTGGATGGGGCGGAAACCGTTTCGGCCGGAGCCGCCGGGGTTTTTTCCCGTGGTGAAGAAGGAAGCGTGGGCGGGAAATTGTCCGGGGTCTTTTTTTCCGGTTCGGGAGATAAAGGTATACTCCGTTCCGGTACTGCTTCCCGGTTTTTTTCCCGGGCGGCCGGAGCAGGAACCGCGGTCGAACCCCCTGTTTTTTTCGGGGCCGGGATTGCCGGGGCCAACATCGGTACCTGATGGACGGCAACCTCCTGGCCCCGGCGGGCCTGGTTCTTTTTTATTACCGTGAACAGCAAAATCGATCCGGCCACCAGGGCGACCAGGGCGGCCGCGCCGCCGGCGATCAAGGCTTTGGAGATTTGGACCCGGCGAACCGGGGCCGGTTCCGCCTTGGTTTTGGGGGGAGCGGGGGCCTCGGACTGAGCCGGAGCGGCTTCCGCGGCCGGGGTTTTTTCGGCCTTGGTTTCCACGCCCTTGGCCGGGGAAATCCCCGTCTTGGGTGCGGTCTTGGCCGCGGTTTTGGCCGCCGGCGGTTTGGGCTCCGCCTTCTTGGCCAGGGAAGACTGGGCCGCTTCCTCGGGCGGCAAGAACCACATTTCCTCGTCGGAGATAGGTTTTCGGCGGGGGGGCGGTTTAACCTCGACAACCTCTTCTTTAACCGGGGCGGGGATTTCCACCTCCACCCGGCTTTCAGCCGGCGGAGGAGCCGGAACCGCCGGAGGGCTTGCGGGCGCAAGCCGCTGGGTGGACTCTTCCCTCTCGGAGAAGAAATCCATCTCGATCTCCAATTCGGTTGGCTTTCCCGGTTTTTCGGGGGCCGGCTCCGGCTTGGGTTTGGCCGAGCTTTCTTTTTCAATCTCGGCCAGGGTTCGTTTTTTGGGAGCGGAAGAGGCACCCGCGGTTTCGGCCGGGGCGGCGGGGGCGGGAGCCTCTTCGAGGAAAATATGCCCGATGGAATAATCCGGACCGGTTTCGGTCTGAGCCGGTTCGGGCTCGGGTTCGGAGATGGAGGGAGCCATTTCGGGAACCGGTTTTTCGGTTTTTTCTTCCTTGTCGATCTTGATCACCGGGATGAGGTACCCCTCAAAGTAAAGGTGGGAGACCTTTTTTAAAACCTCAAGATCGCTTTCGTTAATCAGGTCGATCGCCTCCCCGATTGTTCTCCGGCCGTCAAATTCACCCAGGATATTGCTGGTGCCGGCCAGGACCTCTTCGTCCGGATCCGACCCTAGGATCATGTCGGAATTGACCGCCAGAACCGAGTCGAGCGGCGGCATTCCCTCGCTGATCCCCCGCCACTCGTCAATCCAGCGCATGCCTTCCATCACGAGCTCGTGGGTGGTCATCTCGACGTTGTCTTCGACCTCCGGTTCGACAAAGTCAACGTTGAAACTGCCCCGGGCGCGGTTCAGGATTCGAAAGAAAGCCTTGATCCCCTCGAAACCCAGAAAATGAATCTTGACTATTTTCCCGCGGCGAAAATATATTTTGCCTTCCTCGCCCATTTCAAAAACCAGGTTGATGATCCCGCTTTTGACCCCCATTTGCATGATCTGGATCAGGTCCACGATCTCCATCTCTCCCAGGACCCCGCTCAGGCTTTTCTGCCCGCTGACCCGCATGCCTTCACTGTCCCGGCGATCCACCAGCATCTAGGCCCGGGTAATCAGCTCTTTGAGAAAGATCGGCTTGACCAGGTAGTCGTCCGCTCCCAATTCCAGGCCCATGACCTTGTTTTCAATCGATTTTTCCTTGGTCAGAAACAGGAAGGGAATGGAGCGGAAGCGCGGATCATTTTTTACCTCGGCGCAGAATTCATAGCCATCCATATTGGGGAGATTGACCTCGGAAATAATCAGGTCGGGTTGGAAAAGCTCGATCTTTTTCAGGGCGTCCCCGCCATCGGTCGCAATGGTGGGAATAAAACCCGCCCGGCGGAAACTGATCTCGTAGAGCCGCAGGTTCTCAACATCGCTGTCAACCAGAAGAATCTTATTCCGGGGCATAGATACTCTCGATTAAATTCCGTAATGGGATATATTAGGCTTAATCTTTAAATTTTTCAAAAGAATCTCGTCCGAGCCACCCTGGGCAATCGGGACAAGCGCCTGCAGATCCTCAGCAATTTCCCGTCCGCTTTGGGAAATTCATTATTCCCAATCCCGGCTATTTTAGTAACAACCAGTCCGGATTCTGGGGATGATTCCGGTCGGTATATTTTTTTATCCCTGGATCCAGGGCCTGGGCCCTCGACCAGGCCCTTTTCCCGGGTTCTTCCCGCCCGAGCTTAAAATAAACGGAACCCAGATAATACCAGGACCAGGCGGAATTGGGATCCAGGCGAACCGCTTCCTCGAGCTCCACCCGGGCCGGGTCCGGCTGGCCGGAAAAAAATCCAGCCAGCCCGAGGTAGAAATGCGCCGAGGCGTCCCCCGGGTTCAAGGCCACGGCTTTCCGCCCGTAATCCAGGGACTGGGAGAGATCGCCTCCCAGCAATGCATAACCGGTCAGCCGGCTGAGCACATCCCTTCTTTGCTGCGCCGATTTTAACAAAGCCAAAGTTTTTTCCAGTTCCAGAACCGCATCCTGATACCTGCCCTGACGGGCAAAAACCCGGGCGAGCAGTTCCCGGGTGCTCACCTGATTGGGTAGGATTTCCAGGGATTTTTTCAGGTCACCGATGACCGGATCCAGCCGGCCACCGGCTTCCAGCTGGATTTCCGCCCGGCGTTCCAGGCTGAGGGGCAGATAGGGATAGATGCGAAGCGCCCGGCTGTATTCCTCCCGGGCCTGATCCTTTTGATTCCGGACCAACGCCTCCAGACCCTTCAACTCGTATATCCCGGCCAGGCTAAAGCGTCCATACCAGAATAACGGGAAACCGGCCGCCAGCACGAAAACCCAGGGCAGAATCCGGGTGGCCACTTCCGGTTGGACTTTGATTTCCCCGCGCGGAAACCGGGAAATCAAAGCCGCCAGAAACCAGAAGGCCATTCCGGAGGCCGGGCTCTGCAGTCCGAAACTGAAAATCGAGCCGACCAGTCCGCCGAGCAGGCCCCCGGTAATTCCCAGAAGCCAGAAAAACTCACCATCATTTTTTGCCGAGCGGAATCCCTGCCGGAGCGAATATCCCACGGAAAATAAAATCCAGAGGAGGCCGAGAGCGCCCAGCAGCCCTCTTTCCGCCAGAACCTGCAGATAGAAATTGTGGGCTTTTTGGGTAGCCAGCCCGTCTGAAACCACCGTGTTTTCAAGATCCTGGTTCCAGACTTCCGGGACCGAGGTTTCCAGGTTGCCCACCCCCACCCCGCGCACCGGGTGTTCCCGAAAAAGCTTAAAGCAGGCTTCCCAGAGATTGATCCGGTAGGCAACGCTGGCTTCCTGGAAATGAGCGACCGAACGCATCCGGGAGAGAACCGAGTTCCCGAGTCCGGAAAAGGAAATAACCAGAAAAACACCGATCAAGATCACCAGGATGCTCGCCACCCGGGGATCGGACCATTTCAGGGAAATTTTCCGCGAGATTATTCTCCCGGCGATAAGAACCGCGCAGACAAGAAAAGAAAACCCCAGAGCCACCCAGGCGGTCCGGTTCCGGCATAAAATCACGTAGATCAGGCCCAGCAGGGTGACGATCAGGGCCGGCGTTTTTTTAACATTTCCAAGAAGCAATCCCCCCAAAGCCAAGGGGATGATTACCGCCAGGTAATCCGAGGCGTAGTTGGAAATCCCGAAGAGGCTGGCCAGGTCCTCCTCGCCGTATCGATCCAGGGGCACGGGTAAAACCCGGAACCACTGCAAAATTCCAACGCCGGCAATAATTCCGGCGGGGATAATCGCCAGGAAGGCGGCTTTCTCCCGGGAGCTCTGGTCGGCCAGGATCCGTCCCGCGATTAAATAAAACCCCAGGAAAGCGAACTCCAGCGAAATGATTTCCAATCCGCGAAACCAGTTGGAGTTACCCAGGACTGAAACCGGACCGGAGAGACAGAAAAAAACAAAGGGTAAAATCCTTAACCAATCCGAGCGGATAAAATTCAAGCCTTTTACCGCGAAAATCAGCAGGCTGAAAAAGACAAAAAACAGCAGGGTTACCCCTTTGATGGAATTGTATGCAGGATGAAAAAATGCCAGGGGAACGATCAAAAGGGCCGAGAAAATCAGGTATTTTATCGCGCTTTTTGATTCCACCTGCGGCGGACAATTAGATACCATATATTGTGCTGGCCTTATCCTCTTATACTATTAATTGTATTTTCCGCCTTTACAACCTGTCTTATATGATATATTATAATATAACTAAAATAAGCTCTGGAGGGCCAGGATGAACAAATCTCTTAATCACGAAGAAAACTCGACCCAGTACAACGCAGATTCTATCAAGGTATTGGAAGGTTTAGAAGCGGTCCGGAAACGGCCCGCGATGTATGTCGGTTCCACCGGTCCCACCGGTCTTCATCATCTGGTTTACGAAGCGGTGGAAAACTCCATTGACGAGGTCCTGGCCGGTTTCTGCGACCGGATCCGCGTCGTCATCCATCTGGACGGCTCGATCACGGTGGAAGACAACGGCCGGGGCATCCCGGTGGATATCCACAAGGAGCGGGGCATCCCGGCCGCGGAACTGGTCATGACCACCCTGCACTCCGGGGGCAAGTTCGACAACGAAACCTATGCCATCTCCGGCGGTCTGCACGGCGTAGGGATCTCGGTCACCAACGCCCTTTCCGAGAGGCTGGAGCTTGAAGTCCGCCGGGACGGAAAAATTTATACCCAGGTCTATGAACGCGGCATCCCGGCTACCCCGTTTAAATCGCTCGGGGAAGGCAGGAAAACCGGAACGAAAATCCGCTTTAAACCCGATCCCGAGATCTTCGAATCCTGCGAATTCTCCTTTGAAACCCTCTCCCAGCGCTTGCGGGAGCTTTCCTTCCTGAACGCGGGGGTGAAAATATCCATTGAAGACGAACGAAACGGGAAAAGTCACGAGTTTCAATTCAAGGGCGGCATTGCCGCTTTCGTGGCGGAGCTGAGCAAGAACAAAAACGTGCTCCATCCCAAGCCGATCTTCCTGGAAGGCGAAAAAGACAAGGTCGTGGTCGAATGCGCCATCCAGTATAATGACGGATATTCGGAAAGCATCTTTTCCTACGCCAACAACATCAATACCGTGGATGGCGGGTTTCACCTGATCGGCTTCAAGGCCGCCTTGACCCGGAGTCTGAACAATTACGGCCAGGCCAACAACCTCTTCAAGAATCTGAAGGAAACCCCTTCCGGGGACGACGCCCGGGAAGGGCTGACCGCGGTGATCAGCGTCAAGCTTCCCAATCCCCAGTTTGAGGGGCAGACCAAGGCCAAGCTCGGAAACAGCGAAGTGAAGGGAATAGTGGAAACCGTGGTCAACGACAAGCTGGCCTATTTCCTTGAAGAAAACCCACCGATCGGCCGCAAGATCATCGATAAGATTTCGGAAGCGGCCCGCGCCCGGATGGCGGCCCGGAGCGCCCGGGATTTGGCCCGCCGGAAAAGCATCATGGATGGCGCTTCCCTTCCCGGCAAGCTCGCGGATTGCCAGGAACGGGACCCCCACCTTTCCGAGATCTTCCTGGTCGAGGGAGATTCCGCCGGCGGCTCGGCCAAGCAGGGACGGGACCGGAAGAACCAGGCCATCCTCCCCCTCCGGGGCAAGATCCTCAACGTGGAGAAGGCGCGTTTCGACAAAATGATTTCCTCCCAGGAGATCCAGAACCTGATCACCGCCCTCGGCACCGGGATCGGCAAAGATGACTTCGATGTCGAGAAAACCCGCTATCACAAGATCATCATCATGACCGACGCCGACGTGGACGGCGCCCATATCCGCACCCTCCTCCTGACCTTCTTTTACCGCCAGATGCCCCAGGTGATCGAGCGGGGATACCTCTGGATCGCCCAGCCCCCCCTTTTCAAAATCAAGAAAGGGAAAACCGAGCGCTACCTGAAAAACGAGGCCGCGCTCGAAGATTACCTGCTGGAGATTGGAACTGGAGACATCTCCCTGGAGGTCAACGGCAGTCCCATCCGGGGCAAAGCCCTGATTCAGTTCGTCAAGCGCGTTATCCATTACAACAAGGTTCTGATGGTAATTGAAAAGCAGGGTCTCTGCCGGGAAGTGATCGAGGTCCTGGCCGGACTGCCCAAATTCCAGGAAGAGCTTTTACAGAAAGGCCAGGAGAAAGAACTGCAGGGCCTGATGAAAACCCTGAACTCGGAAATCGAAAAAATGTGCCTTCCCATCCTGCCGCTCAATCTCTCGCTCAAGGACGATCCCGACTATAACAACTCAAATATCCTGGTTTGCTCCTCGCGAAGAAACGGCAACAGCCTCCACACCGAGATCGGCATGGACCTCGTCCGCAGTCCGGAATTCCGGGAATTAAAGCGGCTGAAAAAAGATTTTGAATCCGCCGCCGGCTCCCCCCCCTACCGTCTGCGCCATCAGAACGAGGTGGCATCGGTCGAGCGTCTTTCCGATATCGCCGAATTCGTCTTTGCCGCCGGCAAAAAGGGACAGGAAGTCCAGCGCTACAAAGGCCTGGGGGAAATGAATCCCGGGCAACTCTGGGAAACCACCATGGATCCCAAGCACCGGACCCTCCTCCAGGTCCGGGTCGAGGACGCGGTGGAGGCCGACATCATCTTTTCCATCCTGATGGGAGACAAGGTGGAACCCCGCCGGGAATTCATCGAAACCTACGCCCTCGACGTCAAAAACCTGGATATTTAACTTGTAATTCCCCGTGGTCCCGCCACGGGGTTACCTTATTCCGTCATTCCGCACTTGATGTGGAATCCAGTTTTCTTCTTTGGGTGTCATTCCCGCCCTTCGACGAAGTTTACACTGAGCGGAGCGAATGTGCTCAGGATAAACTCCAGCCTGCCCGAGCCGACGGCTCGAGTCGGCCAGGGCGGGAATCCAGTTTCCGCTGGTTGTTCTTTTGAAAGAATACGGGTAGCCGCGGCCTTTAGGCCGCGTATCTCGTTGGACGAGGAATCATATTCCGAGCGAAGCACGGCAATCTTTTTGCTATCCGATATCGTCTATTATCTATTCGCGTTTTTGTCTGCTTTATGATTCGAGGAAGTCAACCCTTCGACTTCCCCGGTCTAAAGCCCGGGGTTTGCTCAGGGTTAATACTGAGCGTCGCCTTTTTTCCTTCAGGGTGAATCCCCTCAGGATGAACCCCGCCCTAACGGGCAGGGTTTGGGCGCCGTCGAAGTATCAATTTCTCAGTTATGTCCCCCAGATCATATTTGTTC
>Ga0315285_10001705_pt1 | contig 23076 bp, 20 predicted proteins | sample YL17G09_36_MG_FD_203698 | JGI IMG/M metagenome (GOLD analysis project Ga0315285, IMG submission 203698) | Sediment microbial communities from Yellowstone Lake, YNP, Wyoming, USA - YL17G09_36 | ecosystem: Environmental > Aquatic > Freshwater > Lake > Sediment | place: USA: Wyoming | collected... | reverse complement strand
CTTCGACGAGCTTTCCTCGGGGCTGGACCCGGTGGGGCGGCACGACCTCCGCGCGGTGCTGCTGGACCTGAAATCGCGCGGGGTCACCATCTTCTTCTCCTCGCACGAACTCTACGAGGTGGAGGCTCTCTGCGACCGCGTGATCGCCATCCACAAAGGCCGCGTTCTCTTTGACAAGCCCCTCGCGCAGCTGCTTGAGGCGGCCGGGGCGGCCGGCTTGGAGGCTTACTTCATGTCGCTTGTCCGCCGGCAGGACGCAGAAGCATGAAGGCGGAAGGATGAATGGCGAATGCCGAATGATGAATGGCGAATGCCGAATGATGAATGGCGAATGCCGAATGATGAATGGTGAATGCCGAATGATGAATGGCGAATGGTAAATGATGAATGATAGACGACGCAGATGGAAGAATGAATGACCGATAGAACAAATCCCGACGAATCCCGAAGGGATTCCATAACAAAGCCCAGGGTAAGCGAAGCGCCACCCTGGGAAAACGACCACCCCCTCCCTCACGAACCCTGAAAGGGTTCCATAGCGCACCCCGCCGAATTCCCCGGACACGCCATCCGGCGCACCTATGGGCCCTCGTTTGCCGTTGCGCCCCATCGGGAAGAACCTGGGCCTAGTACAGCGACCAATGCGCGGCCCCGGCCTTTGTCAGGCGGATGACACGGATCGCCAGACTGTGCCCCCCGCCCCCCGCGACGGAAACGAAACCTCTGTTGGGCTCGGGCACGTTGCACCGGCCGTCGCCGTTATACCCCCACGCCAAGATCGAGCCGTTGGACTTGAGGCCCAAACTGTGCCAATGGCCTGCCGCGACGGCCACGAAGCCGCTGTTCGGAGGGGGGACATCGCACTGGCCGTAGTTGTTCGATCCCCACGCCACAATCGCCCCGTCCGACTTTAGAGCTAAACTGTGGCCATACCCTGCGGCGATGGCGACGAAATCGCTGTTGGGCGTGGGGACGTTGCACTGGCCATAGTTGTTAAGACCCCACGCTACAGCAGAGCCGTCCGCCTTGAGGCCCAAACTGTAAGACCAGCCCGCCGCGGCAGCGACGAAACCCGTGTTGGGCGCGGGGACGTTGCACCCGCCCTCGAAGTTATTGCCCCACGCCACAATCGAGCCATCCGCCTTGAGACCCAGACTGTGAAGCACGCCTGCCGCAACGGCCACAAAACCGGCATTGGGCGCGGGGATGTTACGTAAGCCATAATTGGATTCGACGTCATTGTCGCCCCAAGCCACAATTGAGTTGTCAGCCTTTAGGCCCAAACTGTGAATGGCGCCTGCCGCTACGGAGACGAAACCCGTGCTGGGCGCTGGAACGCTACACTGCCCTAACCCGTTCGATCCCCACGCCACAATCGCTCCGTCCGACTTTAGGCCTAAGCTGTGGCCATCCCCCGCCGCGATGGCGACGAAATCGCTGTTGGGCGCAGGCACGTTGCACTGGCCACGCTCATTATTACCCCATGCCACAAACGAGCCGTCCGCCATCAGGCCAAAGCTGTAGTACCGCCCTGCTGCAACGGAAATGAAACTCGTCTTCGTCTCGGGCACGTTGCACTGGCCATACGAGATATCGCCCCACGCCACAATCGAGCCGTCCGTTTTCAGAGCCAAGCTGTGCGTAAAACCCGCCGCCACAGCCATGAAACCTGTGTTGGGTCCTGGCAGATTGCAGTTGCCATACCAGTTATCGCCCCACGCCGCGATTCTGCCATTTGCCTTCAGGCCCAAACTATGATATCCGCCCGCCGCGACGGAAACGAAGCCCGTGTTGGGCGCGGGGACACTGCCTTGGCCAGCGGAGTTATCTCCCCACGCCACAATCGAGCCGTCCTTCTTGAGGGCCATACTGTAGTACGACCCCGCCGCAATGGAAACAAAACCTGTGTTGGGCGCGGGCACGTTGCATTGCCCACTGTAATCATCGTAATAATCGGAGTTGCTGCCCCACGCCATGATCGAGCCGTCCCCCTTGAGGCCCAGACTGTGCCGCGTACCCGCCGCGACGGCAACGAAACCCGTGTTGGGCGCGGGGACGTTGCACTGGCCGTAGTTGTTCGATCCCCAGGCCACAACAGAGCCGTCCGCCTTCAGGCCTAGACTGTGCCAACGCCCTGCCGCGACGGCAACGAAACTCGCGTTGGGCGCGGGGACGTTGCACAGGCCATCATCGTTAGATCCCCAGGCCATAATCGAGCCGTCCTTCTTGAGGCCCAAACTGTGATACTCCCCTGCCGCGATGGCAACGAAACCCTTCGACAGGTCTCCTCCCACCACTTGATTTCCCCAACCCACGACGCTGCCGGGAGTTCCGGCGAAGGGATTCGTCCCGGTGGGAGACAGGACTGAGGATTGAGGACTGAGTGCTGAGTGCTGAGTGCTGAGTCTGGCCGTTCGCCGCGCTGAGCGCTGGGCATTCTCTTGCGCGGCGGCGGGAAACAGACCCGCCCATGCTCCGGCGCCAATCATCAAACAGACGAGACAAAGCGCCCCTCTCGCGCTCCGTTTCCTATCCCATGCCCTGGAATGCTCGTCTGCCATGCCCCGTACTGTTCGTGCCGCCATGCCCTGTCCCGTTCGTGCCGCCATGCCCTGTCCCGTTCGTGCCGCCATGCCCTGTCCCGTTCGTGCCGCCATGCCCTGTCCCGTTCGTGCCGCCACGCCCTGTCGTGTTCGCTCCGCCTTGGTCTGCCCCGTTCGCACCGCCCTGCCCTGTCGTGTTCGCGCCGCCATACCCTGTTCTGTTCGCTCCGCCGTGCCCTGTCCCGTTCGCGCCGCCATGATCGGAATCCTCCTCTCAGGTTGCCGCTCACTCCCCCCTCGACTCTCGACGGCTCGACGCCGTTCCGCGCGGTTTCACACATACCGCTCTCTTTCCTTTCTCACCATACACCCTGCTCCCGCTCTTCCGCAAGTGAATTTACCAATTTCTTATCCGTGCGGGCGCATCTTGACTCCGCCACCAAACCGCTGGGACGGACAAAGTAGGGCGGGCGTCCCGCCTGCCGGGTTTATATGCCATACTCACCGGGTGCGCCTCCCTCCCCCGCGTTTTCAGACCGGATGCAGGTTGGTAAGCGGACCGCATACGCTGCAAGACAGGCTAAAGCCTGCACTACGAACTGTGTTCGCAGGCGGGACGCCCGCGCTACTTTGTGAACTGTGTTCGCAGGCGGGACGCCCGCGCTACTCTAAAGTTTTTCTGGCGTTGACCACATAACTCTGAGATAAACTCTCGGAAAGCGGAGGTAAGGCTCATGCGCATCCTGGATTTTCACACCCACGCTTTTCCCGACTCGCTCGCCGAGCGGGCGATCGGAGCCCTCGCGGCGGCCAGCAACGGCGTTCAACCCGAGACCGACGGCACGGTCGGCGGCCTTCTGGCCCTGATGGACAAACACGGCGTCGAGAAAGCGGTCATCGCCTCCATCGCCACCAAGCCCGAGCAAGCGCCGAAGATACTGGACTGGTCGCTGCAAGTCCGCTCGCACCGGATCATCCCCTTCGCCTCGGTGCATCCCGACTCGGCGGACATACCCCGGGATATCGAGCGCGCCGTCGCCGCCGGCCTGCGCGGGATCAAACTCCACCCCCTCTATCAGAACTTCAACGTGGACGACCCGCGCGCCTTTCCGCTCTACGACGCCATCCAGGAGTCGGGCCTGCCCCTGCTGATCCACGCGGGTTACGACATCGCGTTCGGCGACCAGGACCACGCGGCGCCGAATCGTTTTATCCCCGTTCTGGCCAATTTCCCACGCCTCAAGATGGTGATGGCCCATTTCGGCGGGTGGCGGCAGGTCGGGGTTTTCCTCGAAACCATCGTCGGCAAAGACGTTTACATAGACACTTCTTTCGCCTCGGGATACTGCACGGGCGCGCAGGTCCGGGACGTTCTTTCCCGCCACGACGCCCAGCGGATCGTCTTCGGCAGCGACGCGCCCTGGGGCGGCATGAGCAAGCAGATCGCCTTTGTGGAGGAGCTGCCCGCCTCCGACGCCGTCAAGGAGCGGATCTTTTACCACAACGGCGCGGCGCTCCTGGGTCCTGAGTAATAAGTTACCAGAGAGACACAAAAGCACGGAGAATGCAGGGTGGTGGCAAGCGAAGCGCGCCGCAGCTGGGTTCTTCCGCGGAACTTTCAGACCGATATCTCTATCCGGCCCATCGGCCCGTTATAGACCAACCGCATTCCGGCTAACAGATCGCGTCCAACAAGGAGAACATAATTCTGGCTTCCGCCCGCCAAGTCCACCGAGGCTGCGGAAGGGCAAGTAAGAGGAGGCATGGGCATTTGCGGGAAAACAATCTGGATGGGATAGCATAACCGCTTTGCCGATCCGCCCGCGTGCCCCATTTGGATTTCGCCAGTGGGCGCGACGCCAAGCTTCTGACACACAGACTCGTCCACCGCTGTCGTGGCCGCGCCCGTATCAATCAAAGCCCAACCTTCTACACTCTGCGGGTTTGAACCCTTTTCCGCCGTGAGTGCGCCCTTAATATTCGCCGGTGGCGAGATGATGGCCCAGACACATGCTCCCATCAATTGGAGCCCGCTGCGGGGAGACAGATTCACCCTTTTTCCGTCTGGAGTTGTGGCTTGGATTGCTGGGCTGAACTCAACTGTGGGCGTGGAGCAGTCCGAACTGAAGAGCGGGAATATTCAACTTTTCATCTTCTTCAAGGACTCTCTTGATAAGAAAAGGCGGCGAGCCAAACTGCTGCACGCCCTCATTGTATGCCTTCAGGTCGGTATCGTAGAACCCGATGCATTCCTCGCCCCTGATAAGGGCGTATTTGCCCCGGACCGTTTTCAGCCATTCTTCTCTGTGGGCCTGAAAGTAAGCTTGTTCTTTCTCGAACATGGCCTTTCGTTCCCTTCCTGAGTCTTGTCTCTCCGATAGAGACGAAGCATCCGGTCTCATGTTCCCACTTTTCCCGCCATTTGTCAATCCTTTCAGGGTACTTTTTCCACTTAATTCCACTACTTCAGGGACTTTCCTGCCCCCTCGCAGAAACCCTGGAGGTCACCGGCTATCCCCGAAACACCCTGCTCCCGTATTCGAGGCCAACGCGCCGCATCTCGAGGATATTCCCGATCGGGATGCCGTCATGGAGGGAGTGATCGGAGGCCAGGATATAGCCTCCTCCCGGCGCCGCGATCTCGATCGCTTCGCGCACCTCCGCCGCCACCTCCTCCGGCGTGCCGAAGGGCAGCGTCCGCGAAGAGTCAATGTTGCCGATGATGCAGAAACGGTTGCCGTACTTCTCCTTGACCTCGCGCAGGTCCATGCCCGCCGTGCGCTGCAGAGGGTGAATCGCGCTGATGGGCGTCTGCGCCAGATCATCGAGATAAGCCTTGATGTGCCCGCAGGAATGCAACAGGACCGGCACTCCCAGGCTCACAACGTGCTCAATCAGTTCTGCAAGAGGCGGCAGCAGATAGCGCCGGAAATGATCGAGACTGCAGAACCCCTGGTGGCGGAAACCCAGGTCCTCGGAAACCCACATGGCGTCGCATCCCGCGGCCACGCTGCGCCGCGCCGCCTCCTTCTGGTATTCCAGGGCGATATTCAGAACCGAAGTCAGAAGGTCCGGATCGTCGTAGAGCGACGCGCACATCTGCTCATAGCCCATCAGCATCCACGCCGTGCAGAAAGGCCCGCCGACTCCGCCCAGCAGCGCCAGCCCACCGGTGTCCATCTCGCGCGCCGCCACGATCTCGGCGTCCCGGCCGGGCAGCGTGGGATCGGGGGCGCGGTAATGAGCCAGATCCTGCCGCGATCGGATGGGATAGTCCACGGGCGCGTCAATCGGCCACGAAACCGGGTTCTTGCAGTAGGTGGTGCCCCACTCGTCCACGTAGGTGGCGGCTGAGAGCATCCTGGGCTGGAACCCGCTGAATCCGCCGAAGGGCAGCCAGACGCCATCGTGTTCGAGCGCGAGGGCGCAGGCCACGGCGTCGCGGCCGTTGTATGTCTCGGGTCGCCGCCCGATCAGGGCTTCGTAAAGCGGCTGCTGGAAAAGAAAATCGAACATCGGGACCCGATCAGGCTCACCGAGGTTCAGGGCCGTCATGAAACGTTCCTTGCGTTCCATTCTTCATCTTTCCAGGGACACGGACGAACAAGGACCAACACGGACGAAACCGTCAGGAATATGGCTCTTCACAAGCCCCTTATTCGTCATTCACCATTCACCATTCGTCATTCGCCATTCCTCATTCATCATTCGCCATTCATCCTTCATCCTTCCGCCTTCATCCTTATAATCACGGTCACGGGCGCAAACGGCGTCATCGGAACCTCAAACGAACCCCGCTTGACGGGAATCGGCCGGCCCATTGCCTGCCCGCGCAGGTTGCAGGGCTGAACGCTGGAAACCTTCATGCCCTTCGGCAGCTGAACCTTGCAGGGCGCGGCGTCCCCGACCTGTTCCCACAACCGCAGGATCGTCCCTTCGCCGTCGGGGTTCGGGCCGAAGGCCGTCACCAGCACTCCCTTGCGGCTGAGTTCGAGCCCGGCCTGTGAAAGCGGCAAGTCCCCCTTCGGTCCATCGAAGAACGCCGCGACGCAGGGAACCCGCGCCTCCCAGGACGGGGTCTGCAAGCCGGCCTCGCCGTCCGTCTTGTCCACCGCCCACACCCGCACCCGCGATGTCCACGAACCGCCGGTCCACATCTGAAAATTCGTGGACCACTGATTGTTAAACAGGTTCACGAAGACCTCCGGCCTCGCGGGGAGAAAATCGCGCGAGTATTTCCAAAGGCCCGGCCTCTCCAGGCTCACCAGGGGCGAATCCAACGCGCACAAACCCACGCCCACTCCATCCGGGTTCGTGACTGTCATCCCGCTGCTCAGGCAATAGATATCATGGTTGCTCGAGCGGATAACGTCCCGGGTGGGATTCACAATCGAACCGAGCCTTCCGAGCTCAAAAACGGGATCCTTGACATTGAACGGCAGGCAGATCCAGCCTCCTTCGGGCCAGGGATCCGGTTCTTTGTCCTTCACGCCCCACTCGATGTCCACGTAGGGCTCGTCGCGGTAGAGCGCGATCCGGGTGGTGACGGCGTGGGGCACGCCACCGCCGGCCCCGGCCCTCATCACAGCGCAGGCGCATGCGCCGCTCGCTTCCCACTTCACGGTGAAACCGGCTGGCGAAGCGGCGGTGTACCGGAACTGATCGGTGCCGGGGAGATTCCGCTTTCCAAGATCGTCCCCCGCCCAACTAGCGGTTGTTTTCACATAGGCATCCAGGTAGGACTTCACGTTGCCGGCGTCGAAACGCTCGTAGAGGTACTGGCCGCAGGCATGTTTGCCCGCCGCGTCCACCAGTTCGCGGCCCGTGCGCTTGTCCACGATCGAGGCGATTCCGCCGCGCGTCCGGTCCAACGTCACTTTGTAGAAAGCGTTCTCGATAGTCCCGGCGTTCTCGTCCACCCTCGGGCCGTCCGCGTTGGTCTTGCGCTTGGGCTTTGCGGGCACGAAGGTCTTGTACCCCATCGCGGGCACCTCGCGCGCCACGAAGCGAACCTTGCCCTCCCGCGCTTCCACAGGCAGGACGTCGCCGCTTTCCTTATCCTTCAAGCCGCTTATCCCGGCGCCGCCCGCGTCCACTTCCACCACGCTGTCGCGCGCCCACGGCAGCGGATTGAACACCACGATCCGCTCGCCCTTCACCTTCACCGACCGCGCGAGGGCGGCCAGATTCTTCTCCAACTCCGGCTCCACCAGATCGCGCGCGGCTTCGATATAAGCGCCGTGTTCCCGCCAGGATTCCTCGCTCCTCCGGTATCTCGGGCCGAGCTCCTCGCTCTCCCTGGCCTTCCGCCACTCCTCGCCGTAGCGGAAACCGACGCTCCCTCCGGACAAACCCCACGTGTGCTCGCCGTACATCAGGCTCTTTTCGTAGGCCGCGGCCAGCGTCTTCTTCTCGTCCGGCGCCTCCCCCTGCCAGCCCCGCAGGAGCGTGTTGAGCGACTCCAGCGCCGCGATCCGAGGACGGATATTGCGCGCCAGCTTCGCCTCCGGCGGCATGGACATGAAACCGTGGATCCACGTGTCCGGCATATCGCCGCGCACCACGGGCAGATCGGGATTCTCCTTCAGGATCGCGTCACCGAAATCGGAAAGCCAGCCCATCTTCAATTCCACGCCGGGCAGATCGCGCCGGGCCTGCGCCAGCAACGCCTCCACTTCCTCCGGGCTGGGGGGACCCTGGTTGTCGCCCGTATGGATCAGCGCCAGCCAAGTCTGGAATGGCCAGTCGCGAGGGGGAACGACTCCTGTGCCGTAGTCCTTCGCGCTGTACATGGTCAGGAGCCTCGAGCCGTCCGGCCCTTCCCACCAGAACAGATCGGGGACGTCCGGAGAAGAACTGGCCGGGTTGCAGCCCAGGTGCAGGAAATCCACCCCGGCGTGCTTCAGTATTGTCGGCACAGCCCAGGAGTGAGAGGGAACGTCGGTCATTTTGGCGTCGCGCGGCAGCGGCATCCCGAACTCCCGCGAAAGGTCGGAAGAGAACCGAAGTCCCCGGACGATATCTTCCAGGTCCGAACCTTCCGTCTCAAGCGTGTAGGGCAGCGCGTGCCACACGAGGCGTCCCTCGCGGACGGCATTCTCCACCCGCGCGCGGCGTTCGGGGGTTTGGCCCTTCCAGAGGATCTGGGTCATCGGCCAACCAGACAACGTCCAGACGAACCGCTGCTCGGGCGGCAGCGACTCGCTCCGATCGCACACCTCCAGCGCCTTGTCAATCATCTCGGTGCGATACTTGGTGACGATGTTCCGCGCCAGGTCCGTGTAGCCGATATCGAAGTGGGTCTTGAAGACCACAATCACCTGTTTGACTTTCGTGCCGGGGTTGACGTGTTCCACTTCCACCCGGACCTCCGCCCATGCGGTCGTGGCGGCTCCGGGACACATGACCCAAGCCAGGAGGCATGCCCACCGCATTGGCGCACCCGGTTCCGTCTTGCGAGGCGGCCTCATTAGTCTGTGCTCCCTTTTCCGAAGTGATGTGCCTGGCCGCTCCCTATTGCCCTTCCAGGAACCCGGAGCAATCCAGATCGCCCACCGCATACCCGATATCCCCGTGGCTTCTTGTCCCGTTGGTCGGATCGTAGGGAAGCTGCACATATGCCGGCGCCGGGAAATTCCGGCTCACCCCGTTCACGTCGTCGAAGGCAAATCCTCTGTCTGGGGACTTGCGGAGATAGGCATAGTGTTCGATACCGTCATGCTCCCGGTCGGGCCCCAGGCTGGTGACGATCGCGCCTTTGCGGATGAACCCTTGACTGAGGTACAACCTGGTCCATCCCTCGGCCCAGCCGGAATAGTAGCACACGTAGTGGAACGTCGGCTTGAAGTTCTGCGACCCCCCGCCTCCTCCCTGGTTCTGGAACTTATCCGTGGGAGTAAACGGATCGTTGAAACTGGTGGTGGTGATGTATGCAACCGGCGTGCTGAGCTGGTGGAGGGAGTAGATGAAGTAGCCGGCCGTGCCGAATTCGGCGGTGTTCTCCGGCGGATAGTTGTTGTAGTCCACGGCATAAGCCTGCAGAGCCGTGCCCAGACTGCGCATGTCGGCCTTGACCCTGGAGACCTTCGAGCGCACCTGGGCCTCGAGGAAGTTCGGCACGGCGATAGCCGCCAGGATGGCGATGATGGCAACGACGATCAACAGCTCGATGAGGGTGAAACCTTGTTTTCTCTCTTTCATGGCATGTGTTCCTTTCGATGCGGAATAGCGCGTGGGATCTGCGAACAACGGCTTACACTTCCAGTTTCCCGCAAGAATTCGGGCATCCCAATGAGGCGATGTAAGCGCTTTTATGCCCCCCTGTCAAGTCTTTCTCCCTCGAAAAACTCCGAGGAGCCGTATGTCCGCGCGTCACCTCCCTCCGTTTTCGTAATGAGATTCCCGATAGGAGCCCGGTGTCATACCGAGTTCCTGTCTGAAACTCTTCATGAATCGTTCCGACGAACTGAAACCTGCTGTGTACGCGATCTCCTTGACAGGCATAATGGTGTTTTCCAACATGTTTCGTGCGCGGAGAAGTCGGCACAGGCGAATCTCGTGGTTGACTGAGTGCCCGCGGTGCGCGGCAAAGCGCCGTTCGAGCGTGCGGCGGGAACACAACAACGCCCGGACGATGTCGGAGACTTGAAGCGGCTTGTGGCTTTGGTGCCAGATGATGCGCAGCGCATCCGCAACCAAGGGATCCTCAACACCGTGCCAGGGGGGCGTTTCCGCCGGCCCTGCCAGTTCGGGCCGCACCTTTCCCCTGTCCAGCGCGCGGGCGAGGATCTCCAGGCAGCGGACTCCCCACACGAAGGAAGGGTTGGCGGACTTGCGCGCCGTTCTCCCCATCAGCCAGCGGTAAGCGGCGATGGTCGCCTTGTCCACACCGACGTGAAGCACCGCCGTTTCCGGGGCGATGACCCCGCGCTCCACGAGATGATACAGCGAAACCCCCTGCATGGAGACCCAGAAGTCTTCCCACCCCACATCCGGTTCCGGGTGGTAACGGTGCCAGACCCCGGGGAAAAGCAGCATCATATCCCCCTTGCCAACGGACAGACGCCCGGTCTTCCGCGACTCGAAGACGCCCCTGCCATCTGTGATGTACACGGCCTGATATTCCGGGAGTGCCCGGCCTTTGGACCAGTCGAAGTCGTAGGGTGAAGGATGTCCCGGGCTGGGGTAAGGGTCGCCGGGGAGTATTCTCTCGTATCCGACACCGGTCAGGTAAACACCCCATTGCATGTTCTTCTCGTTGATGGGGAGATAGCGCAACAAGTCCCGGTGCTTCATGGCTGTTTTTCCTTTCCGGGGCGGTCCGGGGCCTTCTGTCCGGTGCCGCAAAATGACAGTGAAATGGCGCGTCAGGACAGTTGTATCATCTGGAGTGGATCCAGCGCAAGGAGGTAAAGTAATCTGATGCTAGATGATCCCCGCCGCAAACGCCGGATTTCACGCTTTCTCTGTGCGGGGGCCATCTCATCCCGGCGCTATTCCGCCCCCTCGCACTTCCTGAAGACGGGGAGGCGTGCGCCGGCGGAAAACCCCAACAGAAAGAGAGGATGAATGCTATGAAATGGAAAGGATTCACACTGATTGAACTGCTGATCGTGGTGGCGATCATCGCCATCCTGGCGGCTATTGCCGTCCCCAATTTCCTCGAGGCCCAGATGCGCTCGAAAGTGGCCCGCGTAAACGCCGACATGCGCAGTCTCGTGACCGCCATCGAAGCTTACCGCGTGGATACCAACAGATATCCGCCCCATAACGACGATCCGCGCGATCTCTGCCCCCTGACCACCCCGGTGGCTTATATCACCTCCCTGCCCGAGGACCCGTTTGTCAACAAAATGGCTGTAGCTCCGACCCAGTGGGCGGCCGGGAGGTGCTTTGTCTGGCAGGATTTGGTGGACATATACTATAGAATAGGGGCGACGTGGTGGGGTGGCGGCGACAACCTGCGCAGACTGGTGGTGGAGCAAGGCCGCCGCTATCTCCTCGACAGTTACGGGCCGGACATGGATGACGATTCCTGGCAGGATTTGATGGCCATTTACGATGCCACCAATGGCACCAAGAGCAATGGGGACATTTATCGCCTGGGGCCGTGATTGCATTCTGGGAACATCCATGGGATGCTATTCTGTGAACGGGGGCGAGAAACCCCGACAGAAGGTTGAGGCAGATACCATGAAACGAAAAGGATTCACTCTGATCGAACTGCTTATCGTGGTGGCGATCATCGCCATCCTGGCGGCTATTGCCGTCCCCAATTTCCTCGAGGCCCAGATGCGCTCGAGAGTGGCCCGCGTAAACGCCGATATGCGCAGTATGGTGACCGCGATCGAAGCTTACCGGGTGGATACCAACAAATATCCGCCCCATCGGGACCTGCCGAGCGATCTCCAGGTGCTGACCACCCCGGTGGCCTATATCACCTCCCTGCCCGAGGACCCGTTCTGGCCTTACACACCAGGGCCCACCGCGTGGGCGTCCGGGAGGTCCTTCACTTGGCAGGATTTGCCGGACATATACTATCATATGTGGGCGACGTGGGGAGGCGACGACAACCTGCGCAGACTGGTGGAGCAAGGCCGCCTCTATCTTCTCAACAGTTACGGGCCGGACATGGATGACGATTCGCCGTGGGATTTAACGGCCGTTTACGATGCCACCAACGGCACCAAGAGCAATGGAGACATCCATCGCATAGGACCGTGATTGCATTCCGGGTGCATCTATGAAATGCTATCGCGAATAGCGGAGACTGGAAGGGGCATTCCAGGCGCCGCAAGCGTACTTTTCTGGTTTTCGCGGCTATCCGGAGACTCGGAATGACACATAGGGAAACAATGACCTCGCGCGAACGGGTGCTCAAAGCGCTCAATCACGAGATTCCGGACCGGGTGCCGGTTGATCTGGGCGGCAACCAGACCGGAATCCACCGCATCGCCTACGAGCGCCTCTGCCGGCGCCTGGGTATCGCCGACTCCGTCGTCATCATGGATGCCGTTCAGCAGCTCGCGCGGCCCTGCGAAGCCGTTCTGGAGCGCCTCCACGTGGACACGCGCTACATTGCCGCCGGCGCGGCCGGCGACTGGAAGGGCGGCATCGTGAAGGCGCGGCGCGACGGCCATCTCTGGCACGATCTGACCGACGAGTTCGGCATCCGGTGGTCCATGCCCGACGATCACCCCCTCTACATGGACATCTCGCTGCACCCGCTGGCCAACGCAACCCTCGCCGGCCTGAAGGACTACCCCTTCCCCCGGGGCGACGATCCCGGGCGGTTTGAGGGATTGCGCGAGCGCGCGTTGCGCATCCGCAACGAAACGCCTTATGCCGTGGTCAGCGGCATTTCCGGAGTGGTTTACGAAATCTGCTGGTACCTGCGCGGCCTCGAACAGTGGTTCAACGACGTGCTGGTCCAGCCCGAGTTCTGCGAAGCGTTGATGGATCAGACGCTGAAATTCTGGCTCGATTGGTTCCGCGCGTTCCTGGACGAGGTGGGCGACGTGGTGGACGTCATCATGATCGGCGACGACCTGACGGGCCAGCAGGGACCCCTGTTTCATCCCTCCTTTTACCGGCGCGTGGTCAAGCCGCGCCATAAACAACTCGTCCAATATATCCGCTTGCGAACGCGCGCGAAGATTTGGTACCATACCTGCGGCGCGTGCGGGGAATACATCCCGGATCTCCTGGACAACGGAGTCCAGGTCCTCAATCCCGTCCAACTCAGCGCGAAAGGCATGGACCCGGTTGCGCTCAAGGCGAAATACGGCCATCAACTCGTGTTCTGGGGCGGAGGATGCGATTCGCAACACATCCTGCCTCGGGGAACGCCCGGCGAGGTGGCCGCCGAGGTGCGGCGAAACGTGGAAGCATTCAAACCCGGTGGAGGCTACGTCTTCAACAATGTTCACAACATCCAGGGCGACGTTCCCCCCGAGAACGTTCTCGCCATGTTTGACGCCGCGTATGAACGGGGGTTCTATTAAAGTAGGGCGGGCGACCCGCCTGCCAAATGAAAAAGTAGGGCGGGCGTCCCGCCTGCCAAATAAAAAAGTAGGGCGGGCGTCCCGCCTGCCAAATAAAAAAGTAGGGCGGGCGTCCCGCCTGCCAAATGAAAAAGTAGGGCGGGCGTCCCGCCTGCCAAGCACGCCTGGCGGCCGCATATTCGCAAGCGGGACGCCCGCGCTACTTTATCCAATAACACAATGTAAAGGAGAAAACACATGGTTGCTAACCCAATGCTTGGAGTGGTATTCCATTGGCTCGGCGGCCTGGCCGCGGGCAGTTTCTATGTCCCGTACCGCGCCGTGAAAAAGTGGCCGTGGGAAGTTTATTGGATTGTCGGCGGCTTCTTTAGTTGGATTGTTATGCCGTGGATTCTCGCCTCCATCAACACCAACGACCTGTTGGCCGTGCTGCATGAGGCGCCCTGGAGCAGCATCAAGTGGGCCTACTTCTGGGGCGCGATGTGGGGCTTGGGCGGATTGACGTTCGGGTTGACGATGCGCTACCTCGGAATGTCGCTGGGCATGGCGGTGGCATTGGGTTATTGCGCGGCATTTGGCGCGCTGATACCGCCGATTTATCACCGCGAGTTCGTCAGTAAGTTGCTCGAAGTGCGTTCCGGCTGGGTGATTCTCGGCGGGGTGGCCGTTTGTTTGTTCGGAATCGCCATCGCGGGCATGGCGGGGATGTTCAAAGAGAAAGAAATGACCGAAGAGCAGAAGAAGGCGACGATCAAGGAATTCAGCTTTGTCAAGGGCATCCTCGTCGCCACGTTCTCCGGCGTGATGAGCGCGTGCTTTGCCTTCGGCCTGGATGCCGCAACGCCGATTGCTGAGATTTCCCTAAAGCACGGCACGCGGGATATCTGGACGGGGTTGCCAAAGTTGTGCGTGGTGCTGCTGGGCGGTTTCACCACCAACTTCATCTGGTGCGCGCTGTTGAATATCAAGAACAGGACGGGTTACCAGTACTTCAGTCCCACGCTGACGAATACCAACGAGCGCGTGCCGATGTTGTGGAACTACTTCTTCAGCGCGCTGGCGGGCGTGACGTGGTACATGCAGTTCTTCTTCTACACCATGGGCGAGTCGCAGATGGGCCAATATAAGTTCTCCAGTTGGCCAATCCACATGGCGAGCATCATCATCTTCAGTTCGCTGTGGGGAATAGCCCTGCGCGAATGGAAGGGGACGAGCCGGAAGACCCGCGTTACGTTGTCGCTCGGCCTGCTGGTGCTTATCGGTTCCACCGTCATCATCGGCTACGGCAACTACCTGGCCACGCTGCCGGCCAAGTGAGAACCTGGCAGGCTCCGGGGCGTAAGGCCAAGGCGCGCCGCCGCATTTATCCCGTTGCGGGGATGCGCGCCCCGCGTGGTGGCGACGACCGAAGCATCAGCGGTGTTTGGCATTGGGGAAACGGACCCAAAGGCGCGCGCGGCCCTTGCTCTGGCCGACGACGGCGCACTGGTCCGCCAACTGGCCCAGGCGTTTGGCGGCGTGGAGTATTTGGTTGACGCGGCCCGCGAGTTCATTGAGAATTGGGAAGCGGAAACCTGCCGGGCCAAGATCAGCCCGGAGAAGACAACTTCTTGAATCCATCCATCGGCAGGAGGCGAACATCATGAAAAAGAGCAGAGATAAAGCGCCCCTACGCGCGGCTCGCGCAACTGCCGCTGACAAAACCATCGAGCAATCGTTCGAGATGGCTCGTGAGACTTACGGCGCACTAGGCGTGGACGTGGACTCCGCCCTCGATACGCTTGCCACCGTTCCGGTCAGCCTGCACTGCTGGCAAGGCGATGACGTCGGGGGGTTTGAGGCGGTCGCGGACAGTCCGGGCGGCGGATTGGCCGTCACGGGGAATTATCCCGGCAAAGCCCGCAAGGCGGATGAATTGAGAAAAGACGTGGAAAAGGTGTACAGCCTTGTTCCCGGCAAACACCGCCTGAACCTGCACGCCATGTACTGCGAAACCGGCGGCAGGAAAGTGGAACGCAACCAGCTCGAGCCGCGGCATTTCGCGAGATGGATGGATTGGGCAAAATCCCAGCGAATCGGACTAGACTTCAACCCGACCTGCTTCGCCCATCCCAAAGCCGCCGACGGGCTCACCCTGACCCATCCCGACGACGGCATCCGCGGATTTTGGATCGAGCACGCCATCGCGTGCCGCCGGATCGGCGCCGCGTTTGGAAAGACCCTCGGAACACCTTGCATCACCAACGTCTGGATTCCGGACGGCACGAAGGACACTCCCGCCGACCGCAGGGGGCCGCGCGAACGGCTGAAACGCGCGCTCGATGAAATCTTCGCCGAGCCCATGAGCCCCAACTACACTCTGGATTCGCTGGAGGGCAAACTCTTCGGGATCGGCTCCGAGAGCTACGTGGCCGGCTCCCACGAATTCTACCTCGCCTACGCCGTAGCCAATTCCAAACTGTTGTGCCTGGACACGGGCCATTTTCACCCCACCGAAACTGTGGCGGACAAGATCTCGTCCGTTCTCACGTTCCTGGATGAAATCCTGCTGCACGTGAGCCGCGGCGTTCGGTGGGACAGCGATCACGTCGTGACGCTCACGGATGATCTGCAATCTATCGCCCGCGAGCTTGTGTACAGCGGATACCTGTCCCGCGTCCACGTCGGCCTGGACTACTTCGACGCCAGCATCAACCGCGTGGCCGCCTGGGTGATCGGCATGCGCAACATGCTCAAGGCGCTGCTCATCGCCCTCCTGGAGCCGGCCGCCGCTCTCCGGCGCGCGGAGAACGCGGGCGATTTCACCTCGCGTCTTGCCTTGATGGAAGAAGCGAAAGCGCTTCCCTGGGGCGCCGTTTGGGATTACTATTGCCTGAGCCGGAACGCTCCCGTGGGGCAATCCTGGCTGGGTGTTGTCAAAGACTATGAGCGCAGCGTGCTCAGCAAACGTTCATGATCGGAGGTGCAAACAAACATGGATGATCCAAACGATGCAAAGCAATCGGATCACACGGGTCCAGGAAATGAGTATGAACGCGAGCCTGTTCCCGGAAAAGCGCTGTTGGGTTTGAAGAGTTTCGTCGGCATGTATGCCGGCGAGCACACGGCCGGGACGGAGCTGATGATCGGCCCGCTGTTCGTCGCCGCGGGTGTCAGCGCGTTTGACGTGATCGGCGGGCTTCTTGTGGGCAATGCCCTCGCGGTATTGAGTTGGGTATTCCTCTGCGCGCCCATCGCCACAAGGGCGCGGCTGACGCTGTACTACCAACTCGAAAAAGTGTGCGGAAGAAATCTGGTGACCCTCTATAACCTCGCCAATGGCGTCATGTTCTGTTTCCTGGCGGGAGCGATGGTTACCGTCTCGGCCACGGCGGTTGGCGTCTGGTTTCACTTCAAGATGCCCGGGCTCAACGACCTTTGTCCTAACAGCATCGGCTGGGTTCTGGCGGTGCTGGTTGTGGGCGCGATGATCGCCGTGGTGGCGGCTTATGGCTACAAAGTGGTCGCCGCTCTCGGCAACATCGCTGCGCCGTGGATGACCCTGGTGTTCGTGGTATTTGGCATCGTTGGACTGAGGCAGTTCCTTGACGTCACCGGCACACACATCGGGTCCTTGAGCGATTTGTGGAATCTCGCCCACACCCACATCTGGAAGGGAGGGGAGCCGCTTCCCGGCCAGGTCAAGTTCACGTTCTGGCACACCGCCTTTTTCGCGTGGTTCTGCAACATGGCGATGCACATCGGCATGTCGGATCTGTCCGTTCTCCGTTATGCGCGCAAATCCTGGTATGCCGTCGCGTCCGGCGCCGGCATGTATCTCGGTCACTTTGTAGCCTGGCTGACCGCCTCCGTTCTTTATGCGTATCAGTTGCATATCGAGCCGGGAAACACGGACGTGCTGCCCGGCCCGCTGGCGTACAAAGCAGCCGGAGTGACGGGCCTGATCTGCGTGATTATCGCGGGCTGGACAACCGCCAATCCCACGATTTACCGCGCCGGCCTGGCCTTTCAGGCGATCACTCCGAAAACCTCGCGATTCCTGGTAACGCTCATCACGGGAGGAGTGGCAACCGTTGCCGGAATGTTCCCAGCCATTACCATGAAGCTCCTCGCTTTTGTCGCGCTGTACGGCATGTTGTTGATGCCGATGGGCGCCGTGATCTTCGTGGATTTCTGGCTGCTCAAGAAGTTCGGCCTGCAAAGCTACTACGCCGAAGCAAGCGGCAAGGTATTCAACTGGGCCGCCGGCCTGACGTGGTTCCTGACGTTGGGAATCTGCGTCGTCCTTGTCAAGTTCGCGGGCGTGCAGATATTCTTCGTCAGCATGCCGGGATGGTTCGCCGCGGCAATCCTGTACATTCTCATCAGCAAGATCTACCAGCGGAAGATACGTCCATCCGCGGCGGCTTAGGGAGGAGAAACTCATGAAAACACTTGCTCAATGGATATCCTGGGCGTCTCTTGTCCTGCTGATGCTGGCGGGGATTCTCTTTTTGGCCGGCAGCGTCACTCTAGACCAGGCCAAATGGATCATGTTGATCGCCACCATAATCTGGTTTGGAACAGCCTCCCTGTGGATGTTGAAAAACGATTCAACGTCCGAGCAGGGAAAGTCCTGATCCCAATCGAACAAACGTGGTGATAGTGATAAATAGTCGACGCCGATAAAGTAATCGGGGGACACCATACTTATATCAGAGTCAGGTTGGTCTCTTCCAGCGTCTGGTCCCGCGTGACCAAGATTCGCGCGCCCATCGGCTCGTCCGCCAACGACTACGTCACCGCCACCACGGACTATAACGGCGCGGACGCGGTCACGAAGGCCACCGACCCGCGCGGCTACTCAACCACCTTCCTCTATGACGTGGACCGCCAGCTCACCAAGGTCACCGACGCCCGCGGAAAGACGTGGAAATACTACTACGACCTGGCGCACCAAGTCACGATGATCAAGGACCCCAACGACCGCCAATACGCCTACGCCTACGACGCCACCGGCGCGCTCGCCGCTTGGGCAGACCCGCTCCAGAAGGGTGTGTTCTACTACTACCAAACCGATGCGAACACCAAGACCGCCGACATGCTCATCACCCGCACCGTGTACAACCCGGGCAACAACGGCGCGCTGCGTTCGCGTGAACATGCTGTACCACCGCCTCAACAAGGGTGTGCACCTCGTGGAGGTGCGTGTTTTTCCAAGCGAGGGGGCGGCCGATATGCCGGCGCAGTAGAACGGCCTTGGCGTGACGCCAATCTACATCCCATAAGAGCGCAATTTGTAGATAAGGTTCCGGCGGCTGATCCCCAGGATCTGCGCCGCGCGCGTCTTGTTGCCCCCGGCTTGTTCCAGAGCATCCAGGATCGCGCGCTTCTGAATCTCCTCCATCTGGCCCACGGGCGGCAAACCCGCCCCCGCACCTGTACTCTGTCTCCGCTCTGCGTCAGCCGGCCCGGGGGCGGCCTTGCGATCCCCGGAAGATGGCAGAGCGGTCCGCGATTGCCTGCCCGCGCGGACCGGGTCGGGAAGGTCTTCGGGAAGGATGAGCGATCCGCGGGAGATGATGCAAGCCCGCGCGACAGCGTTGCGCAGCTCGCGCACGTTGCCGGGCCAGTCGTACCCCTCGAGCAGCCTGAGAGTGGCGGGTGCGAAACGCTTTCCACGGCCCGGCGCGCCCTCTTGCGCGGTCTGTTCCTGCAGAAAGGAAAGCGCCAGCGGCTCGATGTCCTCCCGACGCAGGCGCAACGGGGGAATCTCCACCGCAAACACGTTGAGGCGATAGAGCAGATCCTCCCGGAAACGCCCCGCGCGGGCATCTTCCTCCAGCGGGCGGTTGGTTGCGGCTATCACGCGAATATCCACGGGTATATCGCGGGACCCGCCCACGCGCCGAACCCTTTTCTCCTCGAGTGCGCGCAAGAGCTTGGGTTGCAGCGCGAGGGGCATTTCACCGATCTCGTCCAGAAGCAGCGTGCCTCCCGAAGCCTCCTCAAACCGCCCGGCTCTGGACGCCGACGCTCCGGTGAACGCGCCGCGTTCGTGCCCAAACAGCTCGGATTCGATCAGATTCTCCGGAAATGTCGCGCAGTTCACGGCCACAAACGGGCCCGCTCGACGCTCGCTGTTGCTATGGATGAAGCGCGCCAGCACTTCCTTGCCCGTGCCGCTTTCTCCCAGGAGCAGAACGGTGGCCCCTGTTGGGGCGGCGCGCAGCGCCTCACGGAACACGGTCCGCGCTGGCGCGCTCCGCGCGATCACGCCGGCTGGCAGGGGAATCAGGTCCTCGGCGGGCGAGTCGGATTCGGCGCGAACTTGGCCCAAGGCTTCGTCAACGGCCACAATCAGCTCATCCAAGTCAATGGGCTTCTCCAGATAGTCCTGCGCCCCCGCCTTGATGGCCGACACGGCGTCGCGGAGATCCATGTGAGCGGTCAGCAGCAGCACGGCGGTCTCTGGGCGCTCGGCCTTGACCAGGGGGAATGCCTCCATGCCGCTCATCACCGGCATGCGGATATCCAGAATCATGGCATGCGGGGCGGCGGACCGGGCAATCTCGACCGCCTCACGCCCGTTGCTTCCCTCCACGACCCGGTAGTTGGCTTTCTCGAGCGCGTTGCGGATCAAACGGCGCAAGCCCGGGTCATCATCCACGACAGCGACCGTCCGGCTGGGGAAAGGAGTGGCAATCACCGGGCCGGCGCCCCCCTTCCCGAGATTGCGATGTCCAGAATGCGAACCAGTGTGCCTTCGCCGGGCCGGGACGAGATGTCCAGCCGCCAGCCATGCGCCTGAACAATCTGATCCACAATGGCAAGCCCCAGTCCGGTTCCCCCCTCGCGCCGCGAAAAGTAGGGCTCCCGCACCCGCGGCACGTCCTCCGGGGCAATCCCTTCGCCGGTATCCCGCACAGAAAGAGTTGCCACGCTTCCGTTGCCCAATCCCACCTCGATGGTGTCGCCCTCGCCACAGGCCGCCAGGGCGTTTGCCAGAAGATTCACCACCACCTGGCGTAACATCGCGGGATCCGCGGCGGCACGAACCGGCGCCAGAGATTGTCTCAGGTCCACCCGCTTGGCAGCGGCCTCATCCCGAAACAGTTGGACCGTCCCAGCCACCGCCTGGCTCAGATCCATGTCCACCGGACGTGGAGAGGGTGTTCGCGCATACTCCAGAAAAGAGTTGATGCGCCCCACCACCTGGTCCACCTCATCCACGATCTGGCGCAGCGCCTGGGGCGTTTCGGCGCCGGAGGGCTTGGCGGTATCGGCATTCCCGGTCCGTTCCATCTGCGATTGGGCCAGGCCGCGAATCAGGGTCAGGGGATTCTTGGTTTCGTGTGCCAGACCCGCCCCCAGTTCCGAGCGTTCTTTCAGGCGTTTCTCGCGTTCCCGCGCCAGCCGCAGATCGGCCTCGAGCCTCCGATGGCGCGTGAGAAGTGGGAAGACGACGGACCCGAGCAGCACGAGCGCCAGCGAGAGGGCAAGCCCTTGCACGAAGAGCCGTTTGTCCTTGGCCACTCCTTCCTTATAGGGGGCGCCATCCAACAGAACCGACAACCAGACTGTTCCTTCAAAGGCCGCTTCCCGAGCCTCTTCCGGCAAAGGGCCTCCGCCTCCAGCCGGTCCGCGGCCGCGGCCCCAGCCCGGCCCGCGTCCCTCGGGAGGACAGCCGGACGGCTGAGACAGGTCGCAACTCTGGCAAATCAAGAACCAGCCCCCGATCCATTGAGGATCGGAAGAGGGGTGGACATTACCGGGCATTTTTCCGCCTTGGGCAATCACGACACCTGAGGCATCGAAAATGGCCAAGCCCAAGACTCCCGGAGCGGCCTGCGCTATCTCCGAAAGAACGACTTCAGCGCGGTCGCCGAACCGCCCGTCCACCCGGCAGTGGGACCGCAAGCCGCCGTTGAGCGCATACAGAATCGCTTTGCCCTGGGTCACCAAGACTTCGGCGCGCGCCCTGCGCCCCTTCTCAAAGTCCAACCAGAGGAGCGCCCAGATGATCGCGGCCACGAGGATGGCCACGCCTAAGGTGATCCACGTTCCTTTGCGAGTCATAACCGCTCTCTTTCTCGTCCAGGGACTCCTTGTCGCAGCCTATCTGGGACGGAACGTTCCGTCAAAGGAATTCCTCGCCACAGGAGTAGCCAACACTGCCAGCGGCCAGGGTCCCCGACGGCTGACGAGGCAGGCGCCTGGCCTGCCTCGTAAGCCGCTTGGAGTGAGAGCATCACCTTCCGCACGAGTTCCCGCACGAGCCGTCCCGTTTGCGGTCTTGACGACGCTCGCAGTCTCCGCGCCCTCGTTCGCCCCCGCAGTTCCCCTTGCCCTGGCGCAGGCAAAGCCCCTGCCCGCACCCTTCTATCGGGCACGTCTGCTCGCCGCCGCAGCCGAGACACTGCCCGCAGTCTTCCATCGGGCAGGTCTGCTCGGTTCCGCTCGCGGCAACCGCCGCTTTTCCGCCGGAGTTGCTCGAGGCGGCCCACAGAATGCCTCCGGCTCCTGCCAGCGCAATCAGTAATCCAGCGATCGTGAGCATCTTCTTCATTTTCGGAATCCTCCTTCCAGTCTGTTGGTTCTCAGCATGGCCGCCTTTCCGATGCGGCCTTCATGGGACCCTTATGCAAACGGCGTGCCATCGGTAACTCGTGGAATAACAGCATGTTGGAGAACGGAGGATCCGCAAACCCTGCAATCCGGTAACGATGCTACCGTCCGGTCTGCAGTTTCTGCAGAGGCTGGTAAAGCCGTTTACTTGACGCAGTGATAAACGAAGGCCGGGGGCAGGTTGCGCCAGACCATGCGGGACTTGTGCACGCGGGAGAAAAGGCTGGTCAGCCGCTTCTGGAGACGCTTGCCGGAAGGCATGAGATTGCCGGGGGGGTAAGCGAACGTGGAGAAATGGCCGCCGGGTCTTAGAACGGAATGCGTGGCCGTCAGGATTCTCTCCAGAAGATCAAACGGGAAACTAGCCCACGGCAGCCCGCTCACGATGCAGTCCACCTCGGAGTGGCCGAGTTCCTTCAGAATCCGCGAGACGTTTTCCACCGAATCCTCGAAGATCAGCGCGCCGGGAAAACGCTTCCGGAAGAGCGAGATCATCTTGGGGTTTTGCTCGATGGCAAGGTAGAGGGCGGCGGGGCTTTTGCGCGCCAGGATTTCCGAAGTGAAGGCCCCCGTGCCCGGACCGTACTCCACCACCACCGAAGCGGCCTCGAGATTCATCCGGGACACCATCTCCCTGGCCAGCCGCGGCGAGCTGGGCGCGATCGCGCCCACCCCTCTCGGGTTTCGGATATACTCGCGGATGAAATGCCCCGGCATTCTCGAAGTCTCCAGACGGCCCGGCTTGTCCTCCCGGGCCGACTCCTGCCCGGACACGGCGCCCACGCAGGCACGAAGGTCAGGCATTGATCCCCTATTGTACCCATCGCCACGAAATCAGCAAGAGATTTCTCAGACCGGGCGCATCTTGACTCCGCTACGGACGCCTCGTGACGGTTCTGCCAATGTGTGCGGCCAATAAAGTA
>Ga0315285_10001704_pt1 | contig 23076 bp, 19 predicted proteins | sample YL17G09_36_MG_FD_203698 | JGI IMG/M metagenome (GOLD analysis project Ga0315285, IMG submission 203698) | Sediment microbial communities from Yellowstone Lake, YNP, Wyoming, USA - YL17G09_36 | ecosystem: Environmental > Aquatic > Freshwater > Lake > Sediment | place: USA: Wyoming | collected... | reverse complement strand
ACCTGCATGTGGCGAGGGCTGGTGCATCTGCCACACATCGTCCAAGGCTATTTGTTGGCTCTGCATGTACATGGCATCAGGGCTGGCCCCTGACCCCCAGTCTCAAGTGTGGCATACAGCGAGCCCTTGAAGGGGGAGAGGCAACGGTGAGGGGGGCGTTTTCTGCTTCTTGTTATTCCAGGGGCACCCGGACGATCACCCGAACCGGTACGCCGCGGTCATCCTGCCCGAGGAACACGAGTTCCTGCACCCCGGTGAGGTTCCCCGGCTCTTCCGGATTGGAAGTTGATAGGGTGGCGTCAATGAAGATCGGGGTTGTTCCCCCCGACTCCACCCGGCTGATGAGAGGGATCGTGCGGGTTGCTGTCACCCCTGTCAGGCTCCGGACAGTGGCTTGCACCTCCCGGAACTGGACCCCCACGCCGATGGTTTCAGTAAACCTGACCGTATAATCCCAGCGGGAACCCGCACGCTGGTACGGCGGTAGCTCCGCCGCGGGCAGTGCCCGCTTCCTGGCTTCGACGACTACCACTCGGAGATGGCCTGGATTTTCGACCTCGACCTGGAGGGGAAGCTTCGCCACTTCCCGGACGTGATACTCACAGCCCGCGCCGGCCAGCAGCACGGCAACTGACAGGCCGAGCCGCCACAGCAGCGCTCGACACGGCCCCCAGGCCCACACGTTACATCCTCCGCTCATCCGCGCTCGCGTCTGGCGCGCCGCAGGGCGCGCCGCCGTGACTTGGCCAGGAAATCAAGACGCGCCTGCTCGGTGAGCACAGGGGTGTTGGCCGATTCCTCGCCGGTGGGTGCCCGGTCGCGCTGGGCCCCGCAGATGCGGCAGACCTCGAGCACAATCTCCCGCGCCTGGCCCTCGGGGCCCTCATAGACGCGTCCCACCACGCGAAATCGGTGGCCGTGACGCTCACACCACAGGGTCTTCAGGCGTCTCAGCATGGTTTCCCAGCCGGCAGGTCCATCAGTGTGGTGATCCAGAAACCCTCCGCCGATCGCCCCCGCAGGCACCCCTCTGGCCGCCGGGCCGCGACGGGGACCCAGCCCGCAATCTCGACCGTCAACTTGGCGGGCTGGGTGCCCGGCCCTTGGGGCTGGGTGGGGCCGTCTGCACCCAACCTTCTGGTTGGGTACCCGGGGTCGGCCACCTGCGGTGGCCTCCGTGCCGGACCCGCGGCCCCGGGTACCATCTGGGTGCGACCCCGCACCTCGGGGTGCCCCCGGGGGCTCTGGCACGGAACCGAACCTCTGACCTGGGAGATTATGCGGTCGGAATCGCCACCCCGAGTTCCCTCGCGACCTCTTGAATCTGGTGCCAGGTCTGGTCCTCGACGAAGATCCCCGACCGGCGACGCTCCGCCTCCATGACCGCCTCTGGCTCGCCTGGGGTGAGGATCTGGTCCGTCCCTGGCACCGTTGGACAGGTCTTGAGGTATCGGATTAAATCGTCCACCTCGGCGCGGAAGGTGCCGGGTGGGACGAAGCGCGCAATATCCACGACGATCATGAAGACCCCGTTCCGGATGGGTCCGGGATGCTCTGTCGAGTACCCGCCCCGGGCCATGACCCCTCCCAGGACCTCGATCATCAGCGCCAGGCAGTATCCCTTGTGGCCGCCGGCCGGGAGGATGGTGCCTGGGGGAGTGCCGTAGAGGGCGTTTGGGTCTGTCGTGGGGCGTCCCTCCGCGTCCAGGACCCACCCGAGGGGGATCTGTTCCTTCCGGTTCCGCTTCACCCGGACCTTTCCCTCCGCGGCAACGGTGGTCGCAATGTCGAAGCTGATGGGTGCGCTATTCCCCGCCGGGCAGGCGAAGGCGATGGGGTTCGTGCTCAGGCGCGGTGCGCGGCCTCCCCAGGGAGCCATCCGCTGTCCGGCGCCGCCGGCATTCACGGCCAGGATGGCCAGCATATCCCGCTCCAGCGCCATCTCTGTGTAATCCGCCAGGCGGCCGATGTGATTGCTGTTGAAGACGCCGACAGTCGAGACGCCGACCGCCGCCGCCTTCTCCATGGCCACTTCCATCCCGCGACGGGCCACGATCTGGCCGAAGCCCAGCTTGCCGTCCACCAGGGCCGTGGCCGGGCCTTCCTGGACGATCTGGGGCTCGGCCGTGGGATTGGCCTCGCCCTTGCGCCACGAGGCGATGTACTGGGGGACGCGGATGACTCCGTGGGAATCATGCCCGCGCAGGTTGGCCCGGACCAGCAACTGCGCCATCCACGCGGCCCCATCCGGCGGGACGCGGATGGCCTGGAAGATGTCTCGAGCAAGCGCTTCGAGGGGGTCGTGCCGTAGAATTGGCATGTGATTGCGTCTCCTATGAATGCAGTGAACGATTCAAGGGAAAGCCGTCAGCCATCAGCGGTCAGCCTTCAGCTTTATTCCCCCCTGCAGGTTCCGAGGCTGACGGCTGATAGCCGACCGCTGAGTGCTGTGTCGTCAGAGCATCGGGGTCATCGTTTCCACCGTCTCCTTGGACGGGACCACGGGAATGATCTCGAACTCGACCAGGTCCTGCCACTTGACCCCAAGCCGAAATTATCAACCGCCAATCCCGCCCGGGGCGGGACAAGAACGCCAAGACCGGATAGCTCATTGGGGGGAAACCAGCGTAACTTCAGAATGCCCCATGAACCGGTTTTCGCGTTCTTCGGTAGAAGGATCGAAACATCATCTCCTTGGCGACCTTGGCGTCATGGCGGTTCAAGGCTTTTTTCGGATCAGGGCTGAGCATCCACCGCTGGAGCCGCCGCGCGTCGTCGCATTCCATGAGCTGGAAGCAGCGGTCGAAGTTCGCCTCGATCCAGCTCCCCACGTAGGTCAATCCCTCGGGCGCCATGCGCCCCTTTTCTGTGAAGCCTCGGTACACCGCCAACGCGTCCCGGTTCTTGAATCGCTCGATCATCATGAAGAGCATGAGCCATCCCCTCCCCCCGCGCATCCCATCGAATGCGGCGGGCGCCATACCCATGGGCGATGTGCTGGATTGTGGCAAGAGGCGCCGCGCCTACGGGATTAGGCTACACCACATCAGCGAGAGGTGCAAAGGAAACCGGGGCTGGCGTAGGTGAGCGGACGCTCGATGTTTGATCCGACGCTCGAGGCGATCTCACCCGGCGATCTGAACGGTGACCCCCCCCGCTCGGAGGATCCCGGCGAGGTGCTCCAGCGTCTCCTCAGGCACGGGCGGGATGCGCAGGCCGTAGTCTCTCCCCAGGCGCCCGTAGGTCGTCTCTCCCAGCCGGTGATAGGGAAGGAGATCGATCTGTCGAACGGCCCCCAGCTCCTGCAGGAACTCGCCCATCCTCCAAAAGTTCTCGTCCTCGTCGTTGAACCCCGGGATGACAGGGACCCGGATGATCGTGAGCACGCCTTGCGCGACCGCCCGCCTGAGGTTGCCCAGGATGATGTCATTGGGGACCCCGGTGTACCTCCGGTGCTTCTGGGGGTCCATCTGTTTAAGATCGTAGAGCAGGAGATCCAGGCCCTGGAGCGCCCTCGCGAAGACCTCCCAGTGCTGAAAGCCGGAGGTTTCCATCGCGGTGTGCAGCCCCGCCCCCTTGAGGGCCCGCAGGAGGGCCACGGTGAAATCTACCTGCAGGAGGGGCTCCCCCCCAGACACCGTGATCCCGCCCCCCGAATACTGATAGAAGACCCGGTCTCGCAGGACTTCGGCCAGGACTTGGGCGACCGTCATAGTCTCGCCCCGGATCTTGAGCGCCTCGGCGTAGCATCCCTCGACGCACACCCCGCAGGCCGTGCAGCGCCCACGATCGATGCGCCGCCCTCCGTCCGCGGAGACCAGGACGGCGCCCTCGGGGCAGAGGTCGCGGCAGCGGTCACAGGCCAGACAGCGTTCCGGGTAGAAGAGGAGTTCAGGCCTCTGCTCCTGCGTCTCCGGGGCGGCGCACCAGGCGCACCGGAGGGGGCAGCCTTTCAGAAAGACGATCGTCCGGATACCGGGTCCATCGTGCACCGCCAGGCGGCGAATCGCCGACACGAGCCCCGTCGCCCGGACCTCGTCCCCGACCGGGGCCCCGGTAGTCCCTGGCGACACGGCCGATGCATCAGCGTGTGGTGGGTTGCGCATCAGTTGTGTTCGCTCCGGGCGATGACCTCGTTCTGGGCCTGTTCCCCCAGCTCCACGAAGAAGGCGGCGTAGCCCGCCACCTTGACGAGGAGATCGCGGTAGCGCTCAGGATGCTTCTGCGCCTCGCGCAGGGTGTCCGTGCTCACCACGTTGACGGCAAGCTGGCTGCCGCCCAGGTCAAAATACGAGCGGACGAGATGTCCGATCCGCGCGATGCCGCCCTCACCCTTGATCACCGAGGGCGAGAGGCGCAGGTTGAGCACCGTGCCGTTGGCGGCTGCGCGCTGGTCGATCTTCCCTGCCGAGCACAACATGGCCGTCGTATCCCTGCGGTCACAGCCGTTGGACGGCCCGATGGAATCCGACAACGGCTCCGTGGCCTTTCGCCCATCCGGCGTGGCCCCCGTCAGGCGCCCAAGGCCCATGTTGGCGAGGACAGTCCAGTATCCCGGCCGGAAGGTCCCGCCCCGCGGATTCCTGTACTTCTTCAACTCCTCGGCGAAGAAGCGCTGCATCTCGACCACGATGGCATCCACGTAGTCGTCGTCGTTGCCGTACTTCGGCGCCCGGTTGACGAGCATCTGCCGGAGTGGCTCCTGGCCCTCGAAGTTGGCGGCCAGGGCGGCCCGCAGCTGGTTCAGACTGAGCCGCCGCTCCTCGAAGATGAGCTTCTTCACGGCGGCGAGCGAGTCCCCCTGCGTGGCCACCCCGATGGACATGGGACTGGTGTAGTTGTATCGTGCCCCACCCGCGGCCGCGGACATCCCCTTGGGCACGCAGTCATGGATGAGGAGCGATATCAGCAGCTCCGGCACAAGCTGGGCGTGGATGCCGTCAATGATGTTGTTCTCGATCACCATCTGCTCGATCTCGTACGCCAGCTGTTTCTTCACCGCCGCCTCGAACTCCTCGTACGTCGCGAACGATGCGGGATCCCCTGTCTCCAGCCCGATTTTAACGCCGCTCAGACCGCACCGCCCGTTGTTTAGGGTGAGCTCCACCGCCTTGGCCAGGTTGATCCAGCCCCCGTTGCCTCGGATCCAGGTCTTGGGAGTCGCGTGCTCGACGCACCCGGTGGGCGTATAATCCCGCGCCTCCTCCGGGGGGAGACCCGATCGCACCAGCGCGTCCACCACCACCTCGTCGTTGAAGACCTGCGGGACGCCGGCGCCCAGGCTGATCACCTCGTACGTCCGCCGCCGCAGGCCCTCGGGTGATCCCCGGAAGATCCGCACCCCGAAGTTCGGCTGAAACAGCCGCACGTCCTCGAAGGCCTGGAGGCACATAACCGAAAGCTCATTAGTGGCGTCCTGACCGTCGCGCGTCATTCCGCCGACCACCAGGTTCCATCCGTTCGGGTACCCTCCCCGATAGGTGGCGTGCTCCCGGTCGTCCAACAGGGTCATCTCGTTGGGCTTGATCCAGAAGCACTCGAGAAGCTCCTGCGCCTGCTCCTGGGTCAGTCGGTTAGCCTCCACATCCCGCCGGAAGTACGGGAACGTGTACTGGTCGAACCGACCGTAGGACGTGGAACGCGCGTCGCCCTCGATCACGGTGATTAGATGCCCGAACCAGAGGAGCTGGAGCGCCTCGTGAAACCCACGCGCCGGTTGCTCGGCGATCCAGCCGCAGGCGTCGGCGACTTGCAGGAGTTCCGCCCGCCGTCCCGTGTCGGTCTCCCTGCCTGCCAGCTCCGCAGCCAGCGCCGCGTAGCGGCGGATGAAGGCCGAGGCGGCTTCGGTGAGGATCAGCAGAGCACGGAGGAAGTTCCACTTGGCTAGGTCCTCCGGATCGGCCAGCTGCAGGCTGGCCAGCCGGCCCCCCACCTCCCGCCGCAGGCCGCCAAAGCCCTTGTCGAGCAGCATCCCCCAATCCGGGATGCAGTGGCCCAGCATGTTCTTCTCGTGGGCGAGGGTCATGCCGCCGTGCTGCCGCATGAGCCGCACGGACTCGGGGAGGGCCGCCCAGGACTTGTGGAAGAGCGTGTTCCCGCGCCAGTACTCCGCGATCTCACGGAGTTCCGCCTTGACCGCGGACGTGACCATCAGGCGGTTCTGCCGCCGGGTCTCGATGGAGCTCAGCTCCTCGTCGTCGAGGATCCATTCCACATTGACCTCGGGATGGACCGGGGCACAACGGTACTTGTCGCCCAGATGCCCCACGATCAGCTCATCCTCGAGGATGAAGATCGTCATGTTCCGGAGGATGTTGTCCAACGCCTTGGCCCGCCGGATCTCGATCGGCTCCGCCTCGGTCTCCCGGTAGGATTCCGTGATCAGCCGCGCCCGTTCCGCCGTGATCTCCTGCTGGGCCGCCAGCATCCGCCCACGCAACCGGTCGATGCGGGGCGTCACCCCGCGGGGGGGCTTGTGGGTGTCCTCCCGGTGTAGCTCCTCACATACCCTGGTCGCCATGATGAGTCTCCTTCCACTTCGGGGAACCCGCACCCCGCCTACTTCATGAGCAGGCCGGGGAGGAACAGGACGATCTTCGGGAAGAAGGTGATGAGCGCCAGCACGATGAAATTAGCCGCCAGGTATGGCAGCGCAGCCCTGAACAGGGGCTCGATGGGTACCTTGGCCAGATTGGACGCCACGAAGAGGCAGTTCCCGACCGGCGGGGTCACCAGGCCGATGGCCATGTTCACCGTCACGATGACCCCGAAGTGCACTAGATCGATCCCCAGCTTGTGGACCACCGGGAAGAAGATCGGCGTCAGCACCAGGATGTTGGGTGCGACATCCGAGACACAACCTGCGACAAGCAAGATGAGGTTGATGATGATGAGCACGACCGTCGGGTTGTCCGAGACGGCGACAAGAGCCTCCGACAGCCGCTGGGGGATCTGCAGGTAGGCCAGGACCCAGCCCAGCGCCGTTGCCGCCACCACCACCAGCATGACCACGGCCGTGGACCGTACGGTCTCGAACAGGGCCTGCGGGATCTCCGCGATCTTGAGCTCCCTGTACACGAAGCGTCCGAGGAAGAAGGCGTAGGCTACAGCGATCACCGCCGCCTCAGTAGCCGTCACGACCCCCAGGACGATTCCGCCGATGATAATGACGGGCATCGTAACCGCCAGGATCCCGTCCTTCACGCCGACCATGACCTCCTGGAGGCTCGCCCGCCTGTCCCGTTCCTTGCCGTAACCGTGCCTGGCGGCCTGGAAGGCGGTGATGGCCATCATGATCAGGCCGATCATGACTCCCGGGATCGCCCCACCGAGAAAGAGCCTGCCGATGGAGGCTTCTGACACCATGGCGTACAGCACCATGGGGATGCTCGGCGGAATGATGATCCCGATAGTACCGGCGACACAGGCGATGGCCCCGGCAACCTCAGCCGGGTATTTTTTCTTGACCATGGCGGGGATCACGACCGAGCCGATGGAGGCGGTCTCCGCCACCGACGAGCCGGAGATACCCGCGAACACCATGCTCGCCGCAATGGTCACGTGCCCCAGGCTCCCGCGGACGGTCCCGAAGAGCAGCATGGCAAAGTTAAGGATCCGCTGGGTGATCCCTCCCATGTTCATGAGCACCCCGGCGAGGATGAAGAAGGGGATGGCGGTGAGCAGGAAGGTGTCCGCCCCGGCGAGCATCTTCATCGCCGCCATGGTGATGGGCAGCCCCTGCGCCACGAGGGAGATGCAAGTGCTCAGGAGAATGGCAAAGCCGATCGGAACGCCGATCAGCAGGAAGAATCCCATGGAGCCGAACACGAGAACGCTCAGGGCCTGGACATCCATTCACGTGCCCCCGTCTTGCCGACAGGACTAATCACCGCCAAGTCATCCCACCCCTCAGGGCGCGCCCGACCGCCTTCGAAACGCTTGCTGCAGCTTCAGGGCGATCTCGAGGAGGAGGAAAAATACCCCCAGCGGCAGCGCCGCATGCATGTAGGCCCTCGGGATTTGAAGACCCGACGTCAGGGGCTTGCCCATCCTGCCGAAGGTGAGCCAGGCCCCCGCGATCCCGACGGCAAGCATCAGAAGGCCAACCCCGAGGTGGACCGGGATCTCCAGCAGCCGCCGCATGCGGGCGGGGAGGAATTGGACGAGGACCTCGATCACCACGTGCTCCCGGTAGCGGTAGGCGATGGGGATGCCCAGGAAGACCACGTAGATGAAGATGTATCGGGTCAGCTCGTCGCTCCACCGGAAGGTGATCGAGAAGAAATATCGAAGGATGACGGTGACGAACACCAGACGGTCATCGCCGCCAAAAGGATGGTGGCCGCCACATCCGCCGTGGATCGAACCATGCCCGCCTTTGGCTCAAAGCGTTCCACGACCTCGCGCTCCCGTGCAAGACCTTCCCCGGTCGTCCGGTGGGGGCTCTCGGAGGCGAGGTACATGATGCCCTCGCCTCCGCCCCTGCAACCGCCCGCTCATTTCACCTTCTGAATGGCCTCTATCGCGTCCTTGGTGACCAGCCCCTTCTTGACGAAATACTCGTAGACCGGCGCCGCTTTGGCCACGAAGGCCGAGTGGTCGGCGGCGGTGATGGTGTTGATCTTGAGCCCAGCCTTCGCCATGGCCTCCTTCGCCTTGAGATCCTCGCTGCGGACCAAGCTGTTAATAAGGTCGGCTGACTCGAGGGCCGCCGCCTTGATCAGCACCTGATCCTCCGGGGACAGCGACTTCCACCACTTCAGGCCAACCACGAAGGGGCTGGCGATGTAGATGTAGTTAACCTCCGAGAGATACTTCTGCACCTCGAAGAACTTGCCGGTGAAGATGTTGACGTAGGGATTCTCCTGGCCGTCCACGACCCCGGTCTTAAGGGCGGTGTAGACCTCGCCGAAGGGGATCGGGGTCGGCGTGGCCCCGAACGCCTCCATGGTCTTCAGCACGTTCTCCAGTGGCGGGGTCCGGATCTTCAACCCCTTCAGATCCTCGGGCTTCTGGATGGGCCGGACGTTGTTGGTGATCTGCCGGAAACCGGAGTGGGTCCAGGCGAGCATCTTCATGTCATGGGCTTCGGTGTAGGCAGCAAATTGCTCGCCGATGGGGCCCTTCAGCACCTTTTCAGCGTGATCGTAATCCCGAAAAAGGAAGGGAAGTGCGGTCCCGTAGAGTTTCGGGGACATGTCCTCGAACCGAGCAGCGATGAGGCTGGTGAGCGTCCCCAGCTTGACCTGTTGAGCCATTTCCTCTTCCGAGCCGAGCTGGGCGCTCGGATAGATCTCCACCTTGAAGCGTCCCTTGGAACGGCTTTCAACGAGCTCCTTGAACTTCACGTATCCAAGGTGATCCGGATGCTGCACGCTGTGCCCATGGCCCATCTTGAGGACCATAGGAGCCTGGGCGAATGAAGGCTGAACTCCGCAAGTAAGGATGGCAACGGCTGTCACGACCAGGAAGATTCTGAGGTATCTCATGACTGCTCCTTTCCCATGTTCCGTGCTCCTTGTTGCTGCCGCGCACCGGGTTGTTTCAAGGATCTCGCCCTCATCCCTCCTTTCTCGCTCCTCCTCCCGGAAGATCATCTCCCGAGGCTCGCTCGGCTCCCAACAAGACCGCCGACCGGTTCTCCTGGCTCACGATCCTCTTCAGGAGGTCGGCCGAGACCTGGATGTGTAACCGCACCTCCCTATCGGCAGTCTCGGCGTCATTCCTCCGAAAGGCGTCCATGATCCTTTCGTGCTCCTGGAGTGACTCCTCCAGTCGTCCCGGATGCCGCAGCATGATGAAGCGAAATCGGGCAATGTGATCGCGCGCATTTCCCACCATCCGGGCTAACCTCGCGTTCCGGGACAGCCGGAGGAATGCGTCGTGAAATTCCACGTCGGCCTCGGAATACGCCTGGACATCACCCCGTCGTACGCTTTCTTCCATCCTTTGGTAGAGCTGTTCGAACCTCTTCAGGTCTTCGGGGCTGCAATTCCGCACCGCCAACCCGGCGGCCAAGCCCTCCAAAACGCTCTGGATGGTGTAGATCTCCTCCACCTCCTCGAGGGCGATCTCCTTCACGACCACCATGCGTCGCGGGATGTTTTCGACAAACCCTAGGTTGGCAAGGTAGCGGAACGCATCGCGGATGGGGGTATTGCTGACTCCGTACTTCTCCGAAAGCTCCTCGATTCGCAGGCGTTGACCCCCCTTGAGTTCCCCGCGGATTATGGCGTCCTTGAGGTCCTGGGCAACAGTTTCCCAGATTTGCTGGAACTCTTTCTTTTTCAATAGATACGGTCCTGAAACATCGTGTTTCACTACGTATTATCCCACGCCCATGACCTGCGTCAAGTGAAATCCTCCCTTGTTTCCGGGTTCCGGCATGTTCATGCAGGAAATCGCCGGCCTCCTCCCCTAGGGTGCCCATCGTCCTCTCCCCAGGAAAATCAAAGGGCGCCTCAGAGGATTCTCCGGGCGCCCCCACACGCAATTGAGGAAAAGAAACGGCCTATCCTTCCTCGAATACGCCCATCCGTCGAAACTTCTGATACCGCTGCTCTAGCAATTCCTCCAGCGGAACCTGTCGCAACCGGTCGAAGGATTTCACCAGGACGCCTTTCAACGTGTTCGCCATCTCCTGGTGGTTGCGGTGTGCCCCACCAGTGGGCTCCGGCACGATCTCGTCGATCAGTTCCAGGCGCTTCAGCGTCTGGGCCGTGATCCCCATGGCCGCCGCCGCCTCGGGTGCCTTGGCCGGGTCACGCCACAGGATGGACGCGCAGCCTTCGGGGGAGATCACGGAGTAGATGGCATACTCCAGCATCAGGACGGTGTCCCCCACGCCGATCCCCAGGGCACCGCCCGAGCCCCCCTCGCCGGTGATCACCACCACGACGGGGACCCGAAGCTCCGACATCTCGCGCAGGTTTCGGGCAATGGCCTCGGCCTGCCCCCGCTCTTCGGCACCGATCCCCGGGTACGCCCCCGGGGTGTCCACCAGCGTGAGGACCGGCTTGCCGAATTTCTCCGCCATCTTCATGAGGCGAAGCGCCTTGCGATACCCCTCGGGATTGGCCATGGCGAAGTTGCGCGCCAGCTTCTCCTTGGTGTCCCGGCCCTTCTGATGGCCGATGACGACCAGGGGCATCCCATCCAGCCGCGCGAACCCTCCGACGATCGCCTTATCGTCGGAGAACGCGCGGTCCCCGTGCAGCTCCACGAAGTCGGTGAGCATCAGACGGATGTAATCCATGCCGTAGGGGCGGTTGGGGTGCCGGGCGATCTGGGTGCGCTGCCAGGGGGTGAGGTTGGCGAAGATCTCTTCCTGCAGTCGGGCGACCTTCCGCTCCAGGCGCGCGATCTCGGCGGAGAAGTCCACCTTCTCCACCTGCGCGAACTGCTTCAACTCCTGGATCTTGGTCTCCAGCTCCAGGATCGGCTTCTCGAACTCCAGGGTGTAGGTCGGCATCGAACAACCTCAAAAAACCGACAGCGAGATCCGATAGGGACAGGGATAGGGACAGAAAGACGCGTTCTTCGTTTTCCGTTCTTCCCTGTCGCCATCCCTGTCTCTGTCCCTGTCCCTATCCCTATCGCTATCGCCCCGTCATCAGCCCACGGTAACGCACCCGGGGCCGAATGCTTCCTCCAAGGACTGGCGCAGGCTGTCATCCGCCGCCACAGTCAGCCCGGGGGCCGGGGCGATGGTGACCTGGCCCCCCTCGGGGAGATGAAGGTGCAGACGCCACGGGGAACTCCCGGGATGCATTTCGAGGAGCGCCTTCAGTCGCCGCAACCCATCGGGGCTGGCGGAGGCGCCAGCCAGCGTCACCTCTACCAAGGGGAGGCTACCATTCCCGGACAGGGTCAGGGGCTGCACCTCGCTCAATAAGAGCTTGACCGTCTCCTCCCCGATGTCCACCTGCCCCTTCACGAGTACCGCCGAATCCTTCGCCAGGTGCAGCATGCTGGACCGGTACAGGTCCGGGAACACCACCGCCTCCACCGACCCCTGCATATCCTCCAGCGTGACGAAGGCCATCCGCTCCCCGTTCTTGGTGCTGATCTCCTTGACCGCGGTGACGATGGCCCCCAGCTTCACCGTGGACTTGTCCGGAAGCGACGGGAGATCTTCCGTCGTCATGCTCGTGTACTTGGCGATGAGGCCCTGATGCTCGGCCAGGGGGTGGCCCGTGATGTAGAAGCCCAACGTCTCTTTCTCGCCGGCCAGAAGTTGCGGCCGGTCCCACTCCGGAAGGTCGGGCAGGGCCGGTGCTGCACGCCGCACCGCCCCGGCCGAGGAGAGCATGTCCAGCAGCGACACCTGCCCGTGGGCCCGGTCCCGCTGGGCCGAGGCGGCTGCCTCCATGGCCTTGTCCACCACGGCCATGAGCTGGGCCCGCCGCGCCCTCAGCGAGTCGAAGGCGCCGCACTTGATCAGGCTCTCGATCACTCGCTTGTTCATTAGGCGCAGGTCCGCTCGCTCACAGAAGTCGAAGAGGTCGCGGAATCGCCCCTGCTCCCGGCGCGCGTTCAGGATCGATTGGATAGCAGCCTCTCCCACATTCTTCACCGCCACCAGCCCGAAGCGGATCTTGTCCCCCACCACCGCGAAGTCGTTGCTGGACTCGTCCACGTCCGGCGGCAGGACCTCGATCCCCATGGCCCGGCACTCCTCGATGTACTTCACGATCTTGTCCGTATCGGCCATCTCGGACGTGAGCAGGGCGGCCATGAACTCCACCGGGTAGTTGGCCTTGAGATAGGCAGTTTGGTAGGCGATGATGGCGTACGCCGCCGAGTGGGACTTGTTGAAGCCGTAGCCGGCGAACTGCTCCATGAACCCGAAGATCCGCTCCGCCTTCTTCTCCGGGACCCCGCGGGCCAAGGCGCCGTCCACGAACTTCTTCCGCTGCTCGGCCATGAGTTCCGGGTTCTTCTTGCCCATGGCCCGGCGCAGGATGTCCGCCTCGCCCATACTGAACCCGGCCAGGTCGGAGGCGATCCGCATCACCTGCTCCTGATAGACCATGATCCCATAAGTGTCCTTCAGGATCTCCTCCATGAGGGGGTGATCGTACGTCACCTTGGTCCGGCCGTGCTTCCGATCGATGAAATCGGGGATCAGTTGCATCGGGCCCGGCCGGTAGAGGGCCACCAGGGCGATGATGTCCTCGATCCGGTTGGGACGGAGCTGGCGGAGCAGGTCCCGCATGCCCGAGGATTCCAGCTGGAAGACGCCGAAGGTCCTGGCCTCGCCCAGGAGGTGGAAGGTGGCGGCGTCGTCCAGGGGGATCCGGTCCATATCCAGGCTGACGCCCCGGCTCTTCTGGATGAGCTTCGCCGTGTTGGCGATGACCGTGAGCGTCCGGAGACCCAGGAAGTCCATCTTGAGGAGGCCGATCTTCTCGATGGCCCCCATGGCGTACTGGGTCGTGATTTCTCCCTTGGCCCCCTTGTACAGCGGCACGTGCTCGATGAGGGGCTCGTTGCTGATCACCACCCCGGCGGCGTGGGTCGAGGCGTGGCGCGTCAGCCCCTCCAGCACCTTGGCCGTCTCCATCAGCTCCGCCACCTCGGGCCGCTTCTCCGCCGCCTCGCGCAGCGGTGCGGAATCGCGCAGCGCCTCCTCCAGGCTGATGTTGAGGGTGTTGGGCACCATCTTGGCGATCTTGTCCCCGTCGGCGTAGGTCATGCCCATGGCCCGGGCCACGTCCCGGATGACCGCCTTGGCTCCCAGCGTCCCGAAAGTGATGATCTGGGAGACGTTCTCCTCCCCGTATTTCTTGGTCACGTACTCGATGACCTCCCCCCGGCGCTCGTAGCAGAAATCGATGTCCATGTCCGGCATGCTGATCCGCTCGGGGTTCAGGAACCTCTCGAAGAGCAGGCCGTAGCGCAAGGGATCGATGTTGGTGATGCCCAGGCAGTACGCGACGAGGGACCCGGCCGCCGACCCGCGGCCGGGCCCCACCGGGATACCCCGGGATCGGGCGAAGCTAATGAAGTCCCAGACCACCAGGAAGTAGCCGGCGAAGCCCATCTTCTCGATGACCTGGAGCTCCCGATTCAAGCGTTGGATCACCTCCGGCCCGGGATTCTCGAACCGCTTCCTCAGCCCCTCCTCTGCCAGCTTGCGCAGGTACGAGTCCAGCGTGTACCCCTCCGGGACCGTGTAGTTCGGCAGCAGGATCTGGCCGAATTTCAGCTCCAGGTTGCACCGCTCCGCCACGGCGACGGTATTCTTCAACGCCTCCGGCACCTCTCCGAACAGGACGTGCATCTCGGCCGGGGACTTGAAGTAGAATTGCTGCGCGCTGAAATGCCAGTGATCCGGGTCCTTCATGGTCTTGCCGGTCTGGATGCACAGGAGCACCTCGTGCGCCTTGTGGTCGCCGGCATTGAGGTAGTGCACATCGTTGGTGGCCACCACGGGCAGGCCCAGCCGCTTGGCGATCGCCAGCGTCCCCTGGCCCGCGATCCGCTGGTCCTCCAGGCCGTGGTCCTGGATCTCCAGGTAGAAGTTCTCGCGCCCCAGCACGTCCATGTACCACTTGGCGACCTGTTCCGCCCTGGCTTGGTCCTTCTCCAGGAGGGCGTGACAGTACTCGCTGTTGAGGCAGCCCGAGAGGGCGAGGAGCCCTTGCGCGTGCTGGGCGAACAGTTCCCGGTCGATGCGCGGTTTGTAATAAAACCCCTCCACGTATCCGGCCGTGACCAGCTTGATCAGATTCTTGTACCCGGTCATGTCCCGGGCCAGGAGCGTTACGTGATTCGCCCCCTCGTACTGGCCATCCTGCGGCGACCGTTCGAACCGGCTGGCCGGCGCCACGTACACCTCGCAGCCGATGATGGGCTTGATTCCCTCCTTGCTGGCCAGGGCGTAGAAGTCCACCGCCCCGAAGAGGTTGCCGTGGTCGGTCATGGCCAGGGCCGGCATCCGGTACTCCTTGGCCTTGGCCATCAGCTTGTCGAGCTGGCAGGCCCCGTCCAGGAGCGAGTACTGCGTGTGCAGGTGCAGGTGCACGAAATCCGCGCGCGGCATTGTTAGCCCTCAGCCTTCAGTTTCTTCGCTTTCTGCCTTCTGCCTTCTGCCTTCTGCCTTCTGCTTTCTGCTTTCTGTGTTACGCCTTTCGACCCGACGGAATCCGAGATCACGTCATGCACGGTCGCCTCCGTCAAGCGGATGATGTCTGCCGAGTTGATCCTCACGAGGAGTTCCGGCTGCCCGCCGCCGGCGTAGCCCCATTCCTGCGCGGCGACCCGGGTGTCCACGATGACCGGAAACTTCTCCCGGTGTCCCACCGGGGGCGTCCCGCCCGCAGGGTATCCCGTCTTGGCGGACACCACGTCCGGCTTCGCCAGCTTCAATTTTTCGAGTCCCATGATCGCCCTCACTCGCTCAAGGTCCACCCTCCCGTTCCCGCAGGCCACCACCATCACGCATTGGCCGTCCCTGGCCTGGAATAGGATGGACTTGAAGATCTGCTCGGGCCGCACCTTCATCGCCGCCGCGGCCGCATCCACCGTGGGCATGTGCGCCCCCGGCGCCACGATCTCCGCCTGCAAATCGTGCTCCAGAATGAAATCGGCCAAGTCGAGCGTCTCGTCACTCATAGCCGATGCGTGCGGCTCGATGCTCATTCCCACTCGATCGTGCTCGGGGGCTTGCTGCTGACGTCGTAGACGACGCGATTGACGCCCTTCACCTCGTTGGCGATCCGGCTACTGATGGTGGCCAGGACGTCGTAGGGCAGGCGGAACCAGTCGGCCGTCATGCCGTCCTGGCTGTGGACGGCGCGCAGGGCAACGACGTGCTCGTACGTCCGCTCGTCCCCCATGACCCCCACGGTCTGGATAGGGAGCAGCACAGCGAAGGCCTGCCAGATATCCCGGTACAGCCCGGCCTTCCGGATCTCTTCCTCCACGATCATGTCGGCCCTGCGAAGCAGGGTCAGCCCTTCCCGCGTGACCTCGCCGAGGATGCGGACGGCCAAGCCGGGTCCGGGGAACGGCTGCCGCCAGAGGATCGTGTCCGGCAGCCCCAGCTCTCGCCCCACCTCCCGCACCTCGTCCTTGAACAGCTCCCGCAGGGGCTCTACCAGCTTGAAGCCCATCTTCTCGGGCAGGCCACCGACGTTGTGATGGGTCTTGATCACAACCGAGGGTCCCTTTACGGAGACACTCTCGATCACGTCGGGATACAGCGTCCCCTGGGCCAGGAAGTCGATCTTGCCCAGCCTCTTCGCCTCCTCCTCAAACACGGTGATGAACTCGGCCCCGATGATCTTCCGCTTCCGCTCGGGGTCGGTCACGTCCGCCAGAGCCTTCAAGAAGCGGTCGGTGGCGTCCACCGAGATGAGGTTCAACCCCAGATGCGTCCCGAAGGTGTCCACCACCTGGGCCGCCTCGTTCATCCGGAGGAGGCCGTTGTCCACAAACACACAGTTGAGACGATCACCGATCGCTCGATGGACCAGCAGAGCCGCTACGGATGAATCCACCCCGCCGCTCAGGGCGCAGATTACGCGGCCGTTCCCCACCTGTTCCCGGATCTTCTCCACGCTGCTCGCCACGAAGGATTTCATGTCCCACGTGGGTTCGCACCCGGCGATCTTGAACAGGAAGTTCGCCAGGATCTCCTTCCCCTGCGGGGTGTGCACGACCTCGGGGTGGAATTGCACCCCGAAGAACGGGCGCTCCCTGTGCCGAAAGGCCGCATAGGGAGAGTTCACGGTGTGGGCAAGCACCTGGAACATAAGGGGCAGCGCATCCACCTTGTCGCCGTGGCTCATCCAGACCCTGAGGCTTGGGGGCAGGTCGGTGAACAGATCCCCCGCCTGGTCCACCAAGAGGTCGGCCGGGCCGTACTCCCGCCGGGCCGCCCGCGACACTTCGCCCCCGCAGAAATCCGTCAGGACGCACAGGCCATAGCAGATCCCCAGGATCGGGAGACCCAGGTCGAGGATTCTGGGGTCGGGCTTCGGCGCATTTGGCTGGTAGATGCTGGCGGGACTGCCGGAGAGGATCAGGGCCTCGGGCCGGAAGGCCTGGATCTCGGTCACCGGCATGTGGAACGGATGAATTTCGGAATAGACCCGCAGTTCCCGCACACGCCGCGCGATCAACTGCGTGTACTGAGAACCGAAGTCGAGAATCAGAACCCGATCCATGAGTGCTAACCACAGGCGAGACGGTTTAACCCCTCATCCCGTCCTTCTCCCTCAAGGGGAGAAGGTGAGGTTGAGGGGGACGTGACTCTCAGCTTTTCGCTCGCCAGCTACCTCTCCAACTGATAGTTGGGTCCTTCCTTCGTTATGATGACGTCGTGGACGTGGCTTTCGCGAAGCCCGGCATTGGTGATCCGCACGAACTTGGCCTTGGTGCGTAGCTCCTCGATGTTCCGGCAGCCGCAGTACCCCATCCCGGACCGCAGCCCCCCTACGAGCTGGTACACCAACGCGGACAGGGCCCCCTTGTGCGGCACCCGTCCCTCGATGCCCTCCGGGACCAGCTTGTCCGGATCCGCCTGGGGATCCTGGAAGTACCGCTCGCGTCCCGCCCGGGACTGCATCGCGCCCAGGGAGCCCATGCCGCGATAGACCTTGTACGTGCGGCCCTGGAACAGGACCATCTCACCTGGGCTCTCCTCGGTTCCTGCGAACAGGCCGCCGAGCATCACGGAGTGGGCGCCGGCCGCGATGGCCTTTGTGATGTCCCCGGAACTCTTGATGCCCCCGTCAGAGATCACAGGCACGTTGGATCGGGCCGCCACCCGTACACAATCCATGACGGCGGTGATCTGCGGAACGCCTGCGCCCGCCACGACGCGCGTGGTGCAGATGGAGCCGGGCCCGATCCCGACCTTGAGGGCATCGGCCCCTGCCTGGATGAGTTCCTCGGCCGCCTCGGCCGTCGCGATGTTGCCCGCCACGACCTGCGCTTCGGGATACCGTCGCTTGATGGTCCGCACCATGTCCAGCACGGCGACGGAGTGCCCGTGCGCCGTATCCACCACCAGCACGTCCACGCCTGCCTTGAGGAGCGCCGGCACCCGGTCCAACTCGTCCGGACCCACGCCCACGGCGGCCCCGACCCGCAGGCGACCCAGGACGTCTTTGCACGCATCCGGGTACTTGATCCGCTTCTCGATGTCCTTGATGGTGATCAACCCCTTCAGGTTCAACTCCTCGTCCACCACCGGCAGCTTCTCTATCCGGTGGCGGTGCAGGATCTCCTTGGCCTCTTCCAGGCTGGTGCCCACGGGCACCGTGACCAGTTTCTCCTTGGTCATCACGTCCGCGATCTTGAGGTCCAGCTTGGTCTCGAAGCGCAGGTCCCGGTTGGTGAGGATCCCCACCAGCTTCCCGTTCTTGGTCACCGGCACCCCGGAGATGCGGTACTTCTCCATCACCTCCAGCGCCTCGTACAGGCGCTGGTCGGGCGCCATGGTGATGGGGTCCACCACCATCCCGTATTCCGACTTCTTGACCTTGTCCGCCTCCGCCACCTGCCGGTCAGTCTCGAAGGCACGATGGATGATCCCGATCCCGCCCTCCCGGGCCAGGGCAATGGCCAGGCGGGCCTCGGTCACCGTGTCCATGGCGGAGCTGATGATCGGGATGTTGATCCGGATGTTGCGGGTCAGGTAGGTGGAGACGTCCGCGTCCCTGGGGAGGACATCGGACCTCCCTGGGCGCAAGGACACGTCGTCAAAGGTCAGGGCCTCTTCGATGAAACCATCACGATTCTCCATCCGTCACTCCCTCATTTCTCGCCCCGCGGGGCTTCCGCCTGTTTCAACCGGAGCGGCGGCCTCAGATCTGCATCGCCGCCTTGGCTTCGTCCAGGGTTTCGCTCGCGGCTTTCTTCGCGCGGCCTGTCCCGTCCTCCAGGATGTCCAGGACCGTGGCCGGGTCTCGGGCCAGCTCGGCCCGGCGATTCGAGATGGGCGCGAGCACCGGAAGCATGTGCTTCAGGAGCACCTCCTTGCAGTCCAGGCAGCCGATGCCGGCTGTGGTGCAGCCCGGAACGATGTACGATTCGCGCTCTTCTTTCGGGGTAAAGACCTTGTGGAGATCGTACACCGAGCAGACCTCGGGGTTGCCGGGGTCGCTCCGACGCTTGCGCGCTGGGTCGGTGATCATGGGATTGATCTTGGCGGTGATCTCCTCGGGAGAGTCGGACAGGAAGATCGCGTTGTCGTAGCTCTTGCTCATCTTCCGCCCGTCGGTCCCTGGGATCTTGGCAAACTCCGTGAGAAGCGCCTCCGGCTCGACCAGTACCGGCTTGTACAGGAAGTTGAACCGCCGGGCCACCTCCCGCGTGAGTTCGACGTGAGGGACCTGGTCCACCCCTACTGGCACGTAGTGCGCCTTGTAGATGAGGATGTCGGCCGCTTGCAGCAGAGGATACCCCAGGAACCCGTAGGTGCCCAGGTCCTTGTCGGTGATCTGCTCCCGCTGTTCCTTGTAGGTGGGCACCCGCTCCAGCCAGGCCAGGGGGGTGAACATGGAGAACAACAGGTGCATCTCGGCGTGTTCGGGCAGGCGCGATTGCACGAAGAACGTGGCCTTCTTCGGGTCGAGACCTGCGGCCAACCAGTCCAATACCACCTCGATGGTGTACGTCTTGATCTGTGACGGGTCCGCATAGTCCGTCGTCAGCGCGTGCCAGTCGGCGATGAAGAAGAAGCACTCATACTCTTCCTGGAGCTTTTTCCAGTTGTCCAGCGCCCCGAAGAGATGCCCCAGATGCAATCGCCCCGTCGGGCGCATGCCGCTCAACACCCGTTTTCGGCTCATTCGCTCTCCATGTCAAGGAACGTTACCTGCCGTGTGCGATCAGGGCTCAGGAAGTTCCGACAGCGATATCCGACAGCGACAGCGAAGAACTGAGACGAGGAGCGGGCCTTTCTGTCCCTGTCCCTGTCCCTGTCGCCACCCAGCGGGTACCCGGCTCTCGCCCCCTACCCCCACATGCGGAACAGAGCGAGCGTCAGCGTGCGCACCGCGACGCCGAACACCGGATCCATGATCCCCGTGAAGAACAGCAGAAAGATGATCACGAAGCCGTACGGCTCCAGCCGGCTGTAACTGATGGCGTGGCGCAGGGGCAGAAGCCCCGAGACGACCCGGCTGCCGTCCAAGGGCGGGATGGGCAGAAGGTTGAACACGGCCAGCACCACGTTGACCCACACCCCCATGCGGAGCATGGTCCGCACCGGAAGGATGAGCCATGCCCATTCGGGCCCCGTCGCCACCCAGGGGATCATGCGGTAGCAGAAGGCGCAGGCCGCCCCCAGGATGAGGTTGCTGACTGGCCCGGCTGCTGCGATCAGCATCATGTCCCGGCGAGGCCGCTTGAGGTATCGGTAGTCCACCGGCACCGGCTTGGCCCAGCCGAAACCGATGAGGACGATGGCCAGGGTCCCGATGGGATCCAGGTGGGCCACGGGGTTCAAAGTCAGCCGGCCCTGGAGTCGCGCGGTGGGATCGCCCAGCCGGTTGGCCAGCCATCCATGCGCGAACTCGTGAATCGTCAGGGCCAGGAGGAAGACGGGGATGCGTACCGCAAGGTCCTGGATCGTGCCGGCGAGATCGAACATGAAAACCCTTCTTGCCCCACAGAGGTTACGAAACCCTACCCGATCCCCTCCGGTTTGTCAATTGTCCATGCCCCGAGGGTGGAACTAGCGGGAATTCAAGGAACCGGGAGATTGCCGAGCGTGCCGAGAGAGGGCAGAGAAAGTAACTCCTGCGAAAAGGGGATCAAGCTCTGCGGGGGGGGATCTCGCCGGCCGGGCAGGACCGGGGTCGGTGTCCTGGCTTCGGGTTCATGTCGCCTCTGCCGAGGGGGTGGGGGGAGGCAGCATGAAACTCAGCCACCGTATGGTCACCGTTGAGCCGAAAACGCGGATCTGCTCCACGGGCGGCCCGGGCTCCGCCGCCTGAACGACGCTCAGCGACTTGCTCCCTACCCAGCGATCATTGGCGTACAGCCTGAACTCATAGCGACCCGGCCCCTGAAACAACAAGCTCCCCACCTGGAAGATCAGCTCGGCGGGCGCCATGCGGTCGCTGAACGTGGCGCGGAGTTGGCCCTGGCCGATGACCCGGAGATCCTCGAGCCGAACGAGTTCCAGCCGGATGCGATACTCACCCTGGGTATCCGTGAGCTTCGCGTAGACACACAGGATTCCGTGGAGCGCGGGGAACTGGTAGGCGCTCACGGTCTCGAAGATCCCGGCCAGGGTCGTCTTCCCGGTCGCCTGATCCTGGATGGTCTGGTCACAAATCACCATAGCATTGAGGGCCGGATGGGGAGCTATCGGGAATTCGGAACGGGATTCAGCGGGTGTCGCCATGGCGACGGATGCTAGCACGACCGACATCGAGACCGCAACGAAACTCGTCGCAGGGGGATCGCGCTCCCTCGCGTCGCTCCGCAGCCGATCCTTGCTCGCACGGATCACCCTTCGCTTTTCCTTGCCCGCCTGTCACCTGTCGACATCTCGCCTCCATCCTCGCCTACGGGCAGGACCTTGGCGAACCGGCGGCGCACGAACCGCAACTCGTCGTCCCGGCTCTGGACGTGGCCGTCCAGTCGCGCGTAGAGGAGCGAGTTCAGGATGTCGCGGTAGATCGGTCCCGGGCGGATGCCCAGGGCCTGAAGATCGTTGCCGCGAAGGATCGGGCGCACCTGCCGCCTCGTGGTGAGGAAGTCGCCGATGGCCTTGCGCACTTCGGGCTGTTCCATCCGGGCCATGAGGGCCAGGATGCTCTCCAGCGAGGCGTCGACCAGCCATCGGTACACGCGGCTGTGGGGCAGCTCCCGAGCCTGCTGAAACTGGCGCGCCAGGGCGCGCAGGCGGGCCAGGTCCCAGTTGACCTTTGTCGCAATGCGCGGAGGCGGATTCAGCCTCCGCAAAATGGCACGGGACTCGGCGCCACGCAGCTCCCCAAAAAGCGTCAGGAGGTAGACGATCCAGGAGGCGGCCGAGGGCTCCTGGTACAGGAGCCCGTACCAGGTCAGGACCTCTCCAACGCGCTGGAATCGCTGCTCCATGTCCGACCCCAGTGTCAATCGGGGATGGATGGCCGCCAGGACACCCAACTGATCCAGTCGCTGCAGGATCGCGAACGGCCGGGCCTCCTGGAGGATCAGCTGGAGCTCGGTGGTGAGTCGGATGCCCGCTACTTTCTCCAGCAACCCCATCTGGACGGCGTTCATGGCGAGCTGCTCTGCGTGCCTGCCCAGGTGGAATCCGAAGCGCACCTCGAACCGCGCCGCGCGCAGGATGCGGGTCGGGTCCTCCACGAAGCTCAGGTTGTGGATGATCCGGAGCGTCTTGTCGCGGAGATCTTGTTGCCCACCGAAGAAGTCCAGCAGTTCACCGTACCGGTCGGCGTTCAGGCACACGGCCAGCGTGTTGATGGTGAAGTCCCGGCGGTACAGGTCCATCTTGATGGAGCTGTGCTCCACCGTCGGGAGCGCCGCCGGGTACTCGTAGTACTCGGTGCGTGCGGTGGCCACATCCATCTTGAAGCCGTCCGGCAGAGTCAGGATGGCGGTGCCGAAGGTCCGGTGGCTGGTGACATTGGCCTCGAGGCGCCGCCCCAGCGCCTCGGCGAAGGCGATCCCGTCCCCCTCCACCACCAGGTCAACGTCCAGGTTCTCCTGCCGGAGCAAGAGATCCCGTACGAAGCCGCCCACGGCATAGACCTTGGTCCCGACCTCGTCTCCCACTGTGCCGGCCGATCGCAACAGCGATTGGATCCGCGGCGGGAGGCGGTTGGCCAGGAGGGCGGCCACGTTCCGCGCCACGGGCTCGCCCAGCTCTCGCTCGCCAGCCGCGGGGAAGGTCGGCCGCTTGAGGAGGTCTTGGTACGTGTGGCGGAGGAGATCGGCGCGCGTCACCGCCCCCCGCAGCCGCCCCCCCTCCACCACGGCTCGCTGTATGCCACACTTGAGACTGGGGGTCAGGGGCCAGCCCTGATGCCATGTACATGCAGAGCCAACAAATAGCCTTGGACGATGTGTGGCAGATGCACCAGCCCTCGCCACATGCAGGTC
>Ga0315285_10001703_pt1 | contig 23083 bp, 26 predicted proteins | sample YL17G09_36_MG_FD_203698 | JGI IMG/M metagenome (GOLD analysis project Ga0315285, IMG submission 203698) | Sediment microbial communities from Yellowstone Lake, YNP, Wyoming, USA - YL17G09_36 | ecosystem: Environmental > Aquatic > Freshwater > Lake > Sediment | place: USA: Wyoming | collected... | reverse complement strand
CGTGACCGCGAGAGTTTCCCACATGAGGTGTGCGAAGGGCCGTCAGGAGCCCGTAGCATCCCGATTGTGGGAAACTCTCGCTGTTGATCTCTCTCTTCCGTTTGGTTGCGGCGTCAGCCGCGATGGGCAAGACTCAGGAATTGTGAGTCGCCCGTTCGAGCCGGACTGGACACCAATGCCCCTCGCGGGTGATGGGGCGGCTCTGCAGACCCAGTCGACCCGTCGGCATTCGCGGGTGAGCACCCCGTCAGCGGCTGCTCCGGTCCGCTTTCCACTCCCCCAGAAGTGCGAGTGTCCGTCGTTCGATGTCGTCACGGACGCTCCGAAATGCGGCCATCACCTCTGTGTCGCTGCCAGTTGTCCGCGCAGGGTCGGGAAAGCCCAGGTGAACCCTTTTTCCCTTCCCCAGCCAGAGAGGGCATTCCTCGGAAGCTTGATCACACACGGTGACCACGAGGTCGAAGCTCTCGCCTCGGAAAGCCTCGATGGATTTGCACTGTGCAGCCGAGGCGTCGATGGCGATCTCTGCAAGCGCACGAAGCGCGGATGGATGTACGAAACCCGCTGGCCGGGTTCCCGCGGAGACTGCTTGCCATTCCCCGCCAGCCCGCGCGTTGACGATGGCCTCTGCCATCTGTGAGCGGCACGAGTTGCCGGTACAAAGAAACAGGACGCGTTTCATAGTTGGAAAAGTACTTGAAGCATCTCGACACGGCAACCCGGCGTCCTGCGTGGTGGTCAACGGAGTCTTCCGCGTGCGAGAGAGCGCTTCGGAGGAACTGGGCGAATGCGTGCTCGCCCTCTTGACAGAGTGTGATAGTTTGCCAATATTGCCAAATAACCATGAAAGAGCCGAACACGAAGAAATACGAATCCCGGGCGCGGATCATGAAGGCGCTGGCCCACCCGACCCGCCTGCTCATCGTCGATCGGCTCGCCGAGCAAGAGTATTGCGTCAACGAGCTCACCGACATGGTCGGGTGCGACATGTCGACAATGTCCAGGCACCTGAGGATCCTGCACAACGCGGGTGTGGTCGTGAGCGAGAAGCGCGGGGCATGCATCTACTACGCGCTGCGCTGCCGTTGCGTTCAGAGTTTCTTCACGTGCACGGACACGGTCCTGAGGACCGTGCGAAAGGAACAGGAGGCTGTGTCATGAGCGAATCTGGCAGGGACACGAAGGGGATCGGGTTTTTCGAGCGCTACCTCACCGTGTGGGTGCTCCTGTGCATCGGGGCAGGCATCCTTCTGGGAAAGCTCGCCCCCGGACTGGCGCGCACGATGGACGGATTCTCCATCTATGTGAACGGCGCGCCGGTGATCTCAATCCCGATCGCGATATGCCTGTTCTTCATGATGTATCCCATAATGGTCAAAATCGACTTTGGCGAGGTGATCAAGGCGGGAAAGAGCGGCAAGCCCGTCGGGTTGACCCTGTTCGTGAACTGGGCCATCAAGCCTTTCACGATGTATGCGATCGCGATCTTCTTCCTGGGCGTTGTTTTTCGCGCGCTGATCGGACCTGAGGCGACGGACCTGGTCAAGATGCCCTTCGGCCTGGACCTGCCCGTCGGCGTTCAGTACGGCTCAGGTACTGTCGTCCTCGCCGATGGGGTTAAGATGCTGCAGGTGCCGCTGTGGAGGAGCTACCTCGCCGGGTGCATTCTCCTGGGCATCGCCCCGTGCACGGCCATGGTCCTGGTCTGGGGATACCTCGCCAAGGGCAACGACGGGCTCACGCTGGTGATGGTTGCCATCAATTCGCTGACCATGCTCATCCTGTACGGTCCGCTGGGCGGGTTCCTGCTCGGCGTCGGGCGGCTGCCCGTCCCCTGGCAGGCGCTGGTGCTGTCCATCGCGATCTACGTGGCGCTTCCCCTTGTCGTCGGGTATCTGTCTCGGAGGTGGATCGTCAAGGCGAAGGGACTGCAGTGGTTCCAGCAGAAGTTCCTGCACATCCTGACACCGATCACGACCGTCGCGCTCCTGATCACGCTCGTTCTGCTGTTCTCTTTCAAGGGTGAGGTGATCCTTGCCAACCCTCTGACCATCCTGTGGATCGCGATCCCGCTTTTCATCCAGACCAACCTGATCTTCTGGCTCGGCTACTGGCTCGCCCGCCTGCTGCGTCTCCCCTACCGGGATGCCGCGCCTGCTGCGATGATTGGCGCCTCCAACCACTTCGAGGTTGCCATCGCGACTGCAACCATGCTTTTCGGTCTTTCGTCGGGCGCCGCGCTGGCCACGGTGGTAGGCGTTCTGATCGAGGTCCCCACGATGCTGCTGCTCGTGCGCATCTGCCTGAAGACGCAGGGCTGGTTCCCGTCCGCGGTGAAGAGGTGACGGCGTGGTCGTCACGGAGATACGGGCAGGGATCTGCGGGTTTCGCACAAAGGTGCGGGCGCATTCTGACGACATGCAGAACGTGACCCTCGAAATCGAGAGCACGTGCGAGAAGATCTCCGCGCTTGCTGCGAAGCTCGGGCCGATCGACGCGTACAAGGAGATCGGAGATGGGTTCGACGGGGTTGTGCTCACGGCTGCCCGCGAGGTCCTCAAGGGGTGCTGCGCGGGGTGCGTGGTCCCCGGCGGCATCTTCAAGACAGTGCAGGTTGCGGGCGGCGTCGCGCTGCCCGCGCCCATTTCCGTGACGATCGAGAGGAAAGACTGACATGGCGAGCTCCCCGACCGGGAAGAGGTCCCGAGGATGATCACAGCAATTGTATTCTACGGAATTGCTGTCGTGCTCCTGGTGCTGTCGCTCATGAGCGATCGCAGGAAGACTCTCATGGCGCTGAAGAAGGCCTGGAAGTCATTTGCGAACATCCTCCCGCAGTTTCTGGGCATCATCGTGATCGTCGGTGTCCTGCTGGCGGTGCTGGATCAGCAGACCATCAGCAGGATACTTGGTGGTTCGTCCGGATTCCTGGGTGTTCTGCTCGCCTCGGTGGTCGGCTCGATCACCCTGATTCCCGGGTTCATCGCGTTTCCTACCGCTGCCCTGCTTCTGAAGGGAGGCGCGGGCTACATGCAGATGGGTGCGTTCGTCTCAACCCTGATGATGGTCGGCGTGGTGACCCTCCCAGCTGAGATCGGTTTCTTCAACAGGCGCGTGGCCTTGCTGCGCAACTCTCTCGCGTACGTGTTCTCGCTCCTGGTCGCCCTTGTCATCGGCCTGGTCATGAGCCTGTAAGGAGATCATTGATGCAACAGAACAGCTTGTGGAACCTGGTGAAGCGCTGGTGGATACTCGCGGCAGCACTCCTCCTGGCGCTCGGCGTGTGGCTCCTCGACGCGAGCCGCGGCGCGAAGATGATCGATGTCACCCTGTACAGCTTCAAGGAGATGCTCCTGGTGCTGCCGCCAATCTTCATCATACTCGGGCTGCTCGATGTCTGGGTTCCCCGCGAGAAGATGGTCCGGTACATGGGGGAGGGCTCCGGGGCAAAGGGACTACTCATCGCGCTTTTCCTGGGATCGGCAGCAGCGGGTCCGCTGTACGGTGCTTTTCCGGTGGCCCAGGTGCTCCTGAAGAAGGGCGCGAGCATACGAAACGTCCTGATCCTGATCGGCGCGTGGTCGACAACCAAGATCCCCATGCTGATGTTCGAGTACGCCAACATGGGGGCTCGATTCACGTTGACCCGGCTCGTCGTTGACCTCGTGGGCATCCTGCTGATCTCTGTGATCCTGGAGCGCCTGATCAGGCCCAGGGACAGGGAGGAAATCCTTGCCAAGGCGAACGCCGCCTGATCGTCAGGGAGCCGGCCGAAAAGGCAGGGGCTATCGAATCGCCAGCTGCGCTTCTGCGGGTGGAGTCTCCAGGCGGCGGCGAAGATTGGCCCGGACTGCGGTTTCCGCGCATGCCGACATGTCCAGGATGCAGGGCGCGACGAGCCGGTATTCGACGAGGGTTCCCCGTTTTGTATCTTCCACCAGCCCGACGTTTCGCAACAGAGACAGGTGTTTCGATGCCACGGACTTTTCCACGCCGAGCTCGCCGGCTAGCTCGCACACGCACCACGTGCGGTCACGAAGCTTCTCGAGCATCTGTATGCGCACAGGATGTGCGAGGGCCCTGAACATGTCGGCCCGCAATGTATACCTGCGACCTGAACCCTCTTCCATGGGTCAAAGTTGCAATGTTGGGAAACAAAAGTCAATTGGTTATTGACACAATAATGCAATGTTGCTATATTTTGCAACAATGCCGCGCGCAACGCGGATATGGAGGTCACTATGAAGGTCCAGATTCTCGGCACGGGGTGTCCGAAGTGCAAGCTTCTTGAGCAACACGCGCGCGAAGCGATCCAGGAACTTGGAATTCAGGTGGAGGTCGAGAAGGTTACCGACATCGACAGAATCATGGAAATGGGGGTGATGATGACTCCCGCTCTCGCAATCGATGGGGACGTGAAGAGCGTCGGGAAGGTCCTCACAAAGGACCAGGCTGTCCAGATCATCAAGGGAGGAAAATAGAATGGCGGATTGTTGTTGCGGGAATGGTGAAACAAATCTTATCTATTCCTGTTCCGGAGCGGCCAACACCGGCTTCCTCGCGGACCAGGTCATGCGATCGCTTTCCCGGCAGAAGGTCGGCAAGAGCACCTGCCTAGCGGCGATGGGGGCTGACTTGTCCGGTTTCGTCGGCTCTGCGCGCGTGGCGACCCGCAACATCGTCATCGACGGGTGCCCCGTTGCGTGCGGCAGGAAGATCTTCGAAAGCAAGGGGATTGCACATGTCCACTTCATCATGACCGAGTTCGGGGTCGAGAAGGGCAAGACAGAGATCACGGGCGAGCTCATTGAGGACATCGCCGGGCAGGTGGCAGCCAGGGCGAAGGAATGAGCGCGAAAGAACTCTCGCCGAACAAGAAGCTCCTCGTCGTCCTGGGGGTTTTCCTCGCCGCATACTTCGTGCCTTTCAGCGCGCCACGGGTTTCCGGCGCGCTCAGCGAGGCCTTCCTCATGCTCTCGGAGTACGCCCAGCAGCACGTGCTCCTGTGCCTCGTGCCTGCGATGTTCATCGCAGGGGCAATCACCGTATTCCTGAATCAGCAGTCCGTGATGCGCTACCTCGGGCCAGACGCGTCCCGCCTGAGCGCCTACGGGGTCGCCTCTGTGTCGGGCGCGATCCTCGCGGTCTGCTCATGCACTGTCCTGCCCATCTTCAAGGGCATCTACAAGAAAGGCGCGGGACTCGGCCCTGCCGTGGCATTCCTGTACTCGGGGCCTGCGATCAACATTCTCGCGATCGTTCTTTCCGCGAAGGTGTTCGGCTGGAAGCTGGGCCTGGCGCGGACGGTCGGGGCGATCGTCTTTTCGGTCGTCATCGGCCTTCTCATGGCCCTGATATTCCGCAAGGACGACGCCAGGCGCGCGGCCGATGCACGCATGTTTGCTCGCGTCGACGAGAAGCCCCCTCGCAGTCTCGGCCAGATGATCGTGTACATGGGGAGCATGATCGGCATACTTATTTTCGTGAACTGGGCAAGCTCGCGCGGGGGGAGCGCGGCCTGGGAAGCGATCTACCGGGCCAAGTGGTGGATCACGGGCGGCTTCGCCCTGGTTCTCCTGTACACCATCATCCGCTGGTTCAACGCCGAGGACCGCAAGAACTGGGTCATCGCGACCCGGGATTTCTCCCTGCAGATCCTCCCCCTCCTTTTCGCCGGGGTTCTCGTCTCGGGCTTTCTCCTGGGCAGGCCCGGCCACGACGCTCTTATCCCGAATGCCTGGATCGCCGGCCTGCTCGGGGGAAACTCGGTGCTCGCGAACTTTTTCGCTGCCTTTGCCGGGGCTCTCATGTACTTTGCGACCCTGACAGAGGTCCCCATCGTCCAGGGACTGCTTGGCGCGGGCATGGGCCAGGGCCCAGCGCTCGCCCTGCTGCTTGCCGGGCCGAGCCTCTCCCTTCCTTCGATCCTTGTCATCGCGGGTGAGCTGGGCTGGAAGAAGACACTCACCTATGTCGGGCTGGTTGTCGGGCTTTCGACGCTTGCCGGGCTCGGATTTGGAGCAATTGTATGAAATCACGAGGGAAACTCGTTATTGCCAGGCAGTGGCCGACATTCGCCCGGGCGGCGGGAGGGACCCTCGCGGTACTGCTTCTGATTGCCTCCTGTACCCGGTCGGCGTCTGCAGAGGGCTCGACCGGCTCCAGGAACGTCTCGGCCGTGCAGAAGCGGATCACCTTCATCGAGCTGGGCTCGGTCAACTGCATCCCGTGCAAGGCCATGCAGCCCATCCTCGAGGAGCTCAGGAAGAAGTATCCTGACACTGTCGAGGTCGTGTTTCACGACGTGTGGACCAAGGAGGGCGAGCCCTTTGCCCGCAGCTTCCGCATCCGGGTCATCCCGACGCAGATCTTCCTGGATCGGGAAGGGAAGGAGTACTACCGGCATGAGGGCTACCTGCCCCTGGAGGAGGTGCTCACCGCGCTGGAGCGGGCCGGGTTGAAGAAGTGACCCAGCTCTTCTCCGCCCTCGCGCGAGCCCTGTCGACCCCCTCAGGCATAGCTTTTTGCGCCGCCTTTGCATGGGGTATCGCGAGCATTCTTCTGAGCCCGTGCCACCTCGGCTCGATTCCCCTCATCATTGGGTACATCAACGCCGGCAGGAAGCCTTCGAGCAGCAGGGCGCTGGTGCTCTCGAGCGCTTTCGCGATCGGGATACTCGTCACCCTGGCCGCCCTCGGAGTGGCCGCGGGTCTGCTGGGAACCCTTGCGGGCAACATCGGCACCGCCCCCCGCATCATCGTCTCGCTCCTGCTTGTGGCGAGCGGGCTGTGGCTGATGGATGTCCCCCCTTTCTCGCGCATCCAGATCGGGGTGAAGCAGGGGAGGAGGGGCGGCGGCGCGTGGGGGGCCCTCCTCCTCGGCCTGCTGTATGGTGTGATCCTCGGGCCCTGCTCGTTTGCCTTCCTGGCGCCCATGATCGGGATTGCATTTTCTGCAGGATCGGCGTCCTGGACTTTCGGTGCCTCTCTCATGGCGGTTTTCGCCCTGGGGCACTGCGGGACTATCGTGGCGGCCGGGACAGCGGGCGACCGAGTCCGGTTCCTTCTCGAGAAGAAGGGTCTGGCAACGGCCGCGCTCTGGGTCAAGCGTGCATGCGGCCTCATCGTTGCCGGGGCGGGGCTTCTCCAGGCGCTCCGCGCGTTCGGAATGAATATTTAGGGCGCAGTTCCGTATTGTTCACGCCACTCAGGGAATGACCCCTCTCACTGCTCGGGGCCGGAGCCACAACCTGCATACCCACCGTGTTCTGTGTGCGTTTTCTGCGGCATCGAGCGCATGGGCCCGATCACGAAACCCGGCTGGCGATGCTCTGTCTCCCTTTGGACAACTGCGAGATCTGTAGCTGCGACATCATGGTGGCGCTCGAAACAACTCAGTCCAAGGCCTCGCGGCCTCTTGCCACCCCGATGCCGAGCTGCTGTCGCGCAGGCTTTGCGAGCGCCGATTCGCTCGTCACTGTGCCTTTTCCATGATCTCCGCACGATCCTTCTGCCCCAGGATGCGATCCATGATCCAGGCGATGAGCAGGATCCCTGCTATGTCGACGACGAGACGCGTGACGGTGAAACGGGCTCCCAGGTTGGAGAGCTCGAACATGAGCATGGGTATCTTTGTGGTCGACCACGCGCCGAGGAGTATCAGGACGTTACGGAGGCTTGCACCCTTCTTCAAAAAGACTTGGGCCACGGGGAATGCTGCGTACAGCGGACCGGCCGCGGCGGAGCCGAGAAGGATTGCAAGCATGATGCCCTTCAATCCGGAATCTTCGCCCATGAAACGGATCATTTGCTCCCGGGGAACCCAGACGTCGAGCAGGCCGAGGATGATGAAGATTGGGGGCAGAACAAGGAGCATCTCTTTCAAGCTGTAGAGGGTGACGTCGACCATCTGCGCGCCGCGCCCGCGGTCAAAGAGCCAGAGTCCGAGCGCCAGGAGTACCGCCACGAAGAGGATCCACCACTGTTTCATGGCATTCTTCAGGTTCTTCAACTCCATCGATGTATTCCTCACAGGGCCATGACCAGGCCGATGACCAAGGCGACCAGAAGGGAGAACGCGTAGGCGAGCGTGTTGCGAAGGAGGGCCATGCGCCGGTTGAAATAGCCGATTTCAGCAGGGAGCGTGACGACGCCGACCATCATCAGGGACGAGACGAAGGCGCCCATCTGCATGTACCCGGCACCTCCCTTCAGCAGTAGCGCGGCCGTGGGAAAGGCGATGAATCCTGGGATCAGCGTGATCGCGCCGACGACCGAAGCGAGCAGCACCCCAAAGACGCCCGAGGATTTTCCGAGAATCCGGCTGATGGTCTGCGGATCCAGCACAGCGAGGAGTATGCCGACGAACACGATGATGCCGAGGAATTGCGGGAGAATGTTCAAGAATGACTTCCCGGCCTTCTTCAGCGCTTTGATTGTCTTTTCCCGGTCCTTGATGAAGGAAACAACCAGGAGGGCGGCAGCAAGACCATAGAATATGAGTGCGGTGATCACCAAGAGCCTCCTTTCAGCGAATGAAAATAGAATGCTGTTTTCGATCTATTCTCTTCGTTTTCCAAAACATCCCCTCTGCAAAGCCGGTCGCTTCGTTGAGGTATCCGACCCGGAATCGTTCAGGCTTCAAATAAGACTCCTGAGGCTCATTCGAGTGCCAGCGACCGCCTTGCAGAGTCGGACCTGAAGGGCGAGCGACTGCATGACGCCTTCTTCAGGTCGCCGTGCAGCCAACAGAACGAAGTGCTCTGTTCCTAGGAAGAGGTGCTGCTGCTCCACCGGCGCGCGCATCATGGGCGACGAGGCCAACTGAGTGGCGTGGCAACGGATAGCAGCCAATTTCACTTCCCATACGGGTGATACATCTACGCTCATCGCGATGGCCTCATCGGGTACAGGTTGGATGCGCTGCATGTGCAAGCGCTCAGCCACGCTTCGGGGGACGGCCAGGGCGTACAGTGCGGACAGGTCTTCGGCGCGACGGTACGCCTCTGCCGCGCACTGCCCAATGACGACGTGGTCAGGGTGACCTGATAGCCCGTCTGGCCCAAACGTGAGCACCACCTGCGGGCGGACTTGGCGTATAACGGCAAGAATCTTCTCAGTGAGATGTTCAGGTTTCGATTCCTTCAAACGTCCATCGTGATAATCCAACAGGCGCGGAGGCTCGATACCCAACACCGAACATGCGCACCGCAATTCACCCTCGCGTACGGCGGGCAGCTCTTCGGCGGTGCACAGGGGCGGATCGCCGCGAGAACCGGCCTCTCCCCGTGTGGCAACGAGCACCTGAACGCACACCCCGCCTCTCGCCAGTAGCGCCAAGGTGCCTCCCGAACGGTAGGATTCATCGTCAGGATGGGCAAAGACCGCAAGGAGAACGGGTGCATGAGACGAGATATTCCCGTCCCTCACTGCAATTGCATGGCCAGCACGCGCATGCGATTTTCAGCCGAGATGCTGCGCTCCGTGCCGGGCGGTACGACAACCAACGACCCTGTCTGAACCCGGACCTGCTCGTCCACCACCCGGAGTGCGCCCTGCCCCTCAATCACGTAGTACAATACGGTTGCAGACATGTTGCACGGCGGAATTGTCTGACCGGCCTCCAGGTTCACTGACAGCACGCGGACCTTGCCGATATCCAGCAGCGAAGATGAGAGCACTTTTTCAGATGAAAAGCTCGTCAGATTCGCTGTGTCAACAACATGCAGAGTCATGAAATACTCCTCTCACGTTTTCGCCGTTTCACCACCCATGGCATGGGAGAGATGCATCGCCGAGCCAACTCCATGGCGAGAATCACCGCCACGAATTGCAGCACACGCCAGCATTGGACTTTGCTCACGTATCTGTCCGTTAACCTGATATGGGTATTTCACGTGAGCAGTGATGACATGTCGACCTCCGGATGCAAGTCATTGGCCTTTCGTCATCCAACGGCCTTGAGTTCGGCTATCTGCTCTTCCACTGCCTTGGCCTCTGACTGCAGATCACGGAGATATTCTTCCAGCCGGGCAACGCGCTCCTCGCGTGTTTGGAATCGGCGGCGGAAGTGCCGGTCATGCCTGCACGCGATGTCACCGCCACAACAGCAGTGGTCATGCCAGAGACCGCGCCCTTCGTCACAACCACCGTGCCCATCATGTTGTTTTTCGTGGTGTGGACGGTGATGCCTTCCTTCGCCGCAGCAATCGTCACGATCACCCTGATGTTCGTGTTGAGACATACGCTATTGCCTCCCCTCTTGAAAATGTGTTTCGTATACCGTCAGAAATCGGTCCAGCCGGTTTCTCGTACGGCGAATATTGATAGCCCAGGTATGCAGGTATTCCACCCCCTCCGGCGTGACCTCGTACAGACGCCGCGCGGGACCTTTGCCCTCTGTATCCCACGAAGATTTCACCAGACCATCCTCTTCTATTTGTCGCAGCGTGCGGTAGAGCATGCCTGGGTCAGTGTCTGGCGTTTCTTCGTCCTTCGCGAGTCGCTCCATCAACTCATAGCCGTGGCTGGGCTTTTGCAGAAGGAGCAGCAACAGCCAAGGCTGGATAAAACCGCGCACCCGGCTACCAGGTCCGCAACAGCCCCCGATTCCTTCATGCCCGCCGTGATGTCCGCTACACATGACAGCCCCCTGCTTTGCATAACTCATCTATATGACTTACTCATATATAATACGAAAGGCACCGCTTGTCAACTCTGTGTAGCCATTTCCGAAGACCGCACCGAGAAAGATGAATAACCCTTTCGAGGGCAATCAGTTCGCTCCATATTTAAGCTTGAGAGGGATCTCGAAGGAAGCGTCTTATAAGATCATGGATCGCTTTCCGGGGTTGCGAATTCAGGAAAAACATTACCGGCTACGACGCGGTCTCGAGGAGTTTGTTTGCTCGTCGATTCTCCCTGCAGAAGCCCGGTGATGACGTCTGGGGGAAGCTCACCAGCGGTTCTCTTGCCATTGTCTCGTCCAGCTGCCTCTGCTATAGTCTGTCGCTTCAGGGGATAGAGTCCCCCTCCTTCCAACTGCCTTCGTTCCGAAGGCTGATGACTCTTAACAAACACTTGTATGGCCGGAAGCTTCATCGGAAGACTACGGCGGGCGGACCGCACCGCACATGCTCCCACGCCGTGCGGGGCAGGCCAAGGATCCAGAGATCAGCGACGCGGTTGCCGGCGTGTCGGCTGATCGCGCTGGGCGCGGCTATGGAAGCGGATGTGACTATGTCGAAGGATGCGAAGCGAAACGCATTTGTATTCGTCGTCCTGCTTGGTTTGGTGAGCCTTTTCGCCGACACGCGCGGCGTCCTGCGCTGTACAGGCCTCCTCTACTCGTTTATCCTTGAGCCGGTCAGCTTGTCACGCTGCGACCGTGTGCCTGGGAAAACCCGGGCTGTCAGCGGCGAGAGACGTCTTTCCGTAAGGAGATTGAGCCAGGAATGGTTGCCGCGGCGGTGAAGAGGCCTTTGCTCGAAGTCGCAATGCTGTTTCTGAAGCTCGGTGTTCTTTCGTTTGGAGGGCCTGCCTAACACATCGCGTGGATGGAGCAGGAGGTGGTGAAGAAGCGCAACTGGCTGACGAGGGAACATTTCCTGGACCTGCTTGCGGCCGTGAATATCGTGCCCGGGCCGAACGCGACGGAGATGGCTGCCCACATTGGCTACGTGCATGCCAGTTGGCTCGGGCTAGTCGTCGGTGGCATTCTCTTTGCTCTTCCGGGATCCATCATCCGCCTGGGCCTTGGTGTCCTCTATCGGAGTTACGGGAGGCTTCCTCAGGTTTCCGCACTGTTCTCGGGCATAAGCCCTGTCGTCATGGCTGTCATCCTGGTGTCCACATATCGTCTTGGGAGGACCGCGCTTACCGATATCGTCTCCGTCCTGCTGTGCACCACGTCGCTTGCCGCATCGTTTCTTGGTGTGAATGAGTTTGTCACCTTGCTCGTAGCCGGAGCAGTGTCTCTTCTTGTGTTCTTCCTGCTGCGCCCCGACTCCAGGGGAGGATCCGCGCTGATGCGGGCGTGGGTCCCCTTCGGTTTCCTCATGCCTGCAGTTGGGAGCTTCCTGACATCTCCCAACGATCGCCTTCTCAGATTGGGGCTTTTCTTCTTGAAGGTTGGGGCGCTGCTTTTTGGGAGCGGGATGGTGCTCTTCGCATTTATCCAGCGTGACGTGGTCAGTCGCTTTGGATGGCTCACGCAGCAGCAACTCATCGATGCGATCGCTGTTGGACAGATGACCCCCGGGCCAGTGCTTTCCGCGGTCACTTTCATAGGCTATCTGGTGCAGGGCATCCCAGGCGCAGCGGTGTCGACGCTTGCTGTCTTCCTTCCCTCTTTCATCATTGTCGCCGTGACCGGACCCTGGATCCCCCATCTGCGGAGCTCCGCCCCGGTGCGTGCATTTCTAAAGGGGGTAAACTCGGCTGTTGTTGCCCTCATACTGGCCATCGGAATCCGGCTTTTTGGATCGGTCATCACTGACGCCTGGGCCGTGCTCATCCTGGTTGTCTCGTTCGGTACGCTGCTTTCACAGCGCGTCGATACGGCGTGGCTTGTCCTGGGAGGTGCCGCAATTGGACTGCTTCGGCACCTGGTCTTTCCGAAATGAGCGTATTGGTCTCCGTCGGCTCTCCAAGACGAGAGGTTTCTCACCCTGGAGGCGCGGCCCGCACTGCGTTTGGTTGTCTATCACGGGACGTCTTCCTGAGTCGACCCCATCGCTGCCGTCTTCGCCCCCCTCTGATCATACTTTTTTGGGTGGGTCTGAATGTCAGGGGGGACCGCATCCATGCCCGGTGAAGAGGACTATCTGCCCAAGCACTTATTGTGAAACCTGGTAAGCATCAAACCAACCGCACCCCTACGCCGAGATCCGTGAGGCGGCCTATAGGCACGAGCTCAGGCCAGGCGTCCGATTCGAAATCCAGCAGTGACTCCTTGGGAATGCTCCAGGGCAGAAGGTATCGATAGTCTTCTGCATTCTCAGTGTCGGGCAATCGGCCCAGGATGTAACATAAGGACAGATAGGGCTCGATGCTGTTGAGCTTCGCGGTTTCGATAAGGCTGCACTAGTCTTCTACGCTAGCGCTGCATAATGAGTCTTGCAGGAACTGTCATTTGCCTGCAGGAATTGGCCAAGACTTGCGGCGGCCAAGGGGTTGCGGCGAGAATAGTGTCACAGATAATGTCACAGTAGGAAAAGTCGGCGGGCGGGCATCCTATGGTCTATTCGCAATTCTTTGTTTTGAAAGCACTTATTTGCTGCGGACTGGACTTGAACCAGCACACCCTTTCGGGCACTAGCCCCTCAAACTGGCAGAAGCCAGTTTGCGCGCTTGCAAGGGCTTGCAGGAGAACGCATCTATTTGCATCAACTATCGCTGGGGTAAGGAAGTATGTCAAGCGGACGTGCAGTAACTTGCAGCAGCTTGCAGGGACTACGAAAAGAATAATGTCACAGATAATGTCACACTACTGCGGAGAGGCTGCGCACGGCCAAAGTGCACCGACGTCTCTTGTGACCGCAGGCACCGAAGGAGTTGTTCGCTCGTCGACTTTCCCTGCAGAAGAACGTCGACAACGCCCGGGGGAGCGCACGAGCCGTTTTCTTGCTCATTGTCTCGCCCGGCTGCCTCTGCTATAGTCTGTCACATCAGGGGATAGAGTCCCCCTTCTTCCAACTGCCTTCGTTCTGAAGGCTGATGACTCTTGCCAAACATTCGCATGGCCGGAAGCTTCAGCGAAAGCCTATGCCGGGCGGACCGCACCGCACATGCTCCCACGCCGTGGGGGGCAGGCCGGCAATCCAGAGATCAGCGACGCGGTTGTGGGCGTGTCGGCTGATCGTGGCTGTGGAAAAGGAGGTGACAATGTCGAAGGATGCGAAGCGAAACGCATTTGTATTCGTCATCCTGCTTGGCTTGGTGAGCCTTTTCGCCGACATGACCTACGAGGGAGCCCGCAGCGTCACCGGCCCTTTCCTTGCCATTCTGGGGGCAAGCAGCCTGACTGTGGGGCTCGTGGCGGGCTTGGGAGAACTGCTGGGATACGCACTGCGACTTGCTTCAGGCTTCATCACCGACAAGACCCGGAAGTACTGGACGATGACCATCATCGGATACGTCATCAACCTTCTTGCGGTTCCCGCCCTGGCACTGGCCAGCCACTGGGAGCTGGCCGCCGCGCTCATGATCGCCGAAAGGATCGGAAAAGCACTCCGCAATCCTCCGCGAGACGTGATGCTTTCCCATGCGACCCAGAAGATCGGTCGAGGCTGGGGATTTGGGTTCCATGAAGCGATGGACCAAATCGGCGCTCTCTTGGGACCGTTGTTGGTCACCTTGATTCAGATTATTCGAGGCGACTACAGGATCGCGTTCGCGTTCCTGCTCATTCCGGCGGTTCTTGCAATCGCAACGTTGGTCTGCGCGCGCTGGCTGTATCCTCGGCCTCAGGACATGGAATCGATCCCCAAATCGCGGGCTTTGTCAAAGACGTTCCCTCGCAGATTCTGGCTGTATCTTGTCGCAATCGCATGTATCGCTGCGGGCTACGTCGACTATCCTCTGATTGCATTCCACTTTGAGAAGACCCAGACGGTATCCCGGGAAATGATCCCTCTTCTGTACGCTATCGCCATGGGTGCGGATGCCGTCGCCGCGCTGGTTTTTGGGCACCTTTTCGACAGACATGGCTTTCCGGTAATTATCGCATCGGCTGTCATCTCCCTCTTCTTCTCACCCCTTGTATTCGCGGGGACTCTCGTTTCCGCGATTGTCGGCATGACCATGTGGGGCATTGGGATGGGAGCGCAGGAATCAATCATGCGGGCAGTCGTTGCCGACATGGTCACCTCCGACCGGCGGGGTCGCGCATACGGCTATTTCAACACCGGCTACGGGGTTGCGTGGTTTCTGGGGAGCGCTTTGATGGGATATCTGTACGGCATTTCGATCCCGCTCCTCATCGCATTTTCCATGGCAGCACAGGCGGCTTCAATTCCGCTGGTGATTGCCGTCATGAGAAGAAAGACCCCCGCGTAAACGGTCATCCGGGGGTTGGGACGCCGCCAAGACCACCTTTTTCGAAACTCGGCTCGGTCCACTTTCGGACGGCAACGAGTGACCCGTGTGTTGCCCTCAGAACGGGCCGTATTGATTCACAAAGGAGCCTGCTGAGATCAACGGCCCCGTTGGCACGGGCCTCGCACCTCCGCCATGAGTGCGATTTCAAGTTTCAGGGTTCATTTCTTTCCGACGCGATAGAATCGAACACTTGCTTCCTGAAGAGTGACGAGTGCTTCTCCAATTCGGTTTGTGACAGATTTCAGGAAATGCTCCAGCTTCTCCTGCCGGTCAACAAATTCGATGACGATGGGCTGATCTTGCTCGAGTTTCCCAATCTTGAAGCCATGAGGCCGTCCGTGGGTTCCGAAGCCCGTCATCCCGCGGAGCGCAGTCGCTCCTGCGAGGCCGTCCTCCCGCGCTTTCAGGAGAAGCCACTCGTAAAGGGGTTGGCCTTCACATCGGTCACCCTCACTTGTGAAGATTCGAAGAATGCAGCCTTCCTCCGGTAGTTCCATGACCGCTCCCAATTGACGGCGTCAGTATCGAGCCATGAGAATAGTCTTTCCGCACGCAGGTGTCGAGACGGCAGCAGGGCAAAAGAGCAAAGGCCAATGCACTGATCGGCGAAGATTCCACTGCGATCGGTGGCGGAGTTGGTTCTGCGCTGGATTGCCTGTATTGGGCGTGAGCCGAGGTCTGTTGACGTCCGCCTCTCTCCCTTGTTACATTGTCTCCGACGGTGATGGAGTTCACCGGTTGAAACCGCCCCCCAGGCTGATGACTCCTACCAGTCCCTGAGCGAGAGGTCGGCGGTGCATCCTGTCGGCTCTTTCCCAGGGATAGGGAGGAGCCAGAATGAGTTCATTCACCGCTCTCGAGACTCCGGCGGGTGCCAAAGACGAAAAGAGCAAATGTGGAGATGTGAGCGGAGCCGGTCCGGCCCCAGGGGGTCACAGTCCGTCGTCTCTTGAAGAGAAGCTCTCGCTCATCGAGCGTTTTCTGCGATGCCTGGAGGGCGTATCACCCGCTGCGTGCGGGAGTATCCTCGAGCTGCGGCAGCGCCTGGCTGCCGGGCGCCTGCATCTTGCGGTCCTGGGGCAGTTCAAGCGCGGGAAAAGCACGCTGCTGAATGCACTTATCGGCAAGGAGCTTCTCCCGACCTCTGTTGTTCCCCTGACTGCCGTGCCCACCTTCCTTCGCTTCGGAGAGGCTTCCGGCGTGCGAACCAGCTTTATCGACGGCCGGCCAGCCGAACAGAGCCAGGGCGTCGACATCAATGAGCTGCGCAGCAGACTCGCCGAGCTGGTCACCGAGGCCGGCAACGCGCGAAACCGTTTGGGAGTATCCCAGGTCGAGGTATTCGTCCCTTCCCCGCTGCTCGCTCGGGGGGTAGTGCTGATCGATACACCCGGAATCGGTTCCACCCTGCGCCACAACATCGAGGCCACCCTCGGGTTCCTCCCCCAGTGCGACGCGGCGCTGTTCGTGCTGTCTGCGGATCCGCCGATCACGGAAGCGGAGGCGGGCTTTCTCGCGACGGTCAGGGAGAAGGTTCACCGCCTTTTCTTCGTTCTCAACAAGGTCGACTACCTCTCCGCGGCTGAACGTGTGCAGGCAGAGCAGTTCATCCGGACGGTGCTGGTGCAAAAGGCAGGGGTGGATCCCGGCGTCCCGCTCTTCCCCGTTTCTGCCCGGTGGGGCATGGATGCGCGTGAGAAGAACGATACTGGCCTCTGGGAGGCGAGCGGATTGAAGGCCATGGAAGAGCACCTCATCAGCTTCCTCGGGCGCGAGAAGCGTGAAACACTGGGGCAGGCCGTGCGCGCGAGGGCCTCCGCCATCCTCGAGGAGACAGCAGCCGGACTGGAGCTGTCGGTGCATTCCTGGCAGCTTCCACTCGAGGACTTGGAACGCAAGGCTGCTGTGTTCGCCGAGAAGGCACAGGAGCTGAGGCGCGAGATGACGCGCAGCGAAGACATCCTCAACGGAGACCGGGAGCGCCTCAAGCGGAAGCTGGAGGATCACGGGGAGGAGCTGCGGGAAAGGGCCCGAGGCTACTTCACCGCAGTGCTGGACGAGGAGGCCGGGAAAGCGGCCGATGTGACGGAGGAGCGGTTGCAGTCTGCGCTCGCGCAGGCCATCCCTGGCTTCTTCGAGCACGAGATGGCGGCAGCCACGGAGAGATTTCGCATGGCGGTGGAGGACGTGCTCGAGACACACCGTCGACGAGCTGAGGAACTCGTTGCGGTTCTGCGCGCCACAGCGACGGAGCTCTTCGACGTGCCGATCGGTGGTGGAAATGGGGAAGAGGCTCTGCAGATCTTCGAGGAGCCCTACTGGGTCACCCATTCCTGGGACACCTCCCTTCACGCGCTCTCTCCCGACGCGATCAACCGTACCCTCCGCGGGCCCCGCAGGAACGCGCGCGTGCTGCGTCGCCTCGCGAATCAGGTGGAGCAGATGGTGATCCGAAACGTCGAGAACCTCCGCTGGTCCGTTCTGCAGAGCCTCGAGCGGTCATTCCTCATGCACGTGCCCATGGTCCGTGGGCGGCTGACCGAGATACTGGAGGCGGCCGAGAGGGCACTCGGGCAGACCCTCCAGAAGCGGCGCGACACGAAGGAGATATCCGCTGGAGAGTTGGATCGGCTGCAGCATGCGCTTCAAGAGACGCGCAGGCACCAGGAGATGCTCAGTGATTCTCCGAGGTAGTGTCGGACGTCGGTTCATGCGGGCAGGCGGGAGGCAGCGCGCATGAGGCAGCCACGGCGCCGTGCCATGACTCCGCAGCAGCTCCGCACGCGGGAAGAGCGCATGCGTCCGAGCAGATTTCTCGGCTACGATCACGATTCCCTGGGGATGCATCTGATCAGGATTGAGTCTCTGGAGCTTGCCGAAAGCGAGCTGCGCCGAGCGGCATGGCTGAATCCATTCGAGCCGCGCTTCATGAAGCATCTGGCGTGGTGCCTGTACAAGAAGGGAGCACTCTCCGAAGCGCACGAGTGCATATCGAAAGCGCTGGCCAGCAAGCCCAACGACGCGCAGAGCCGGCAGATCCTGGACCTGATCTCGGCAGGAGAACGCGACATGGGCGAGCGTGGTTGACCGCTGGGCGGGGCTGCGCCTATGATGGAGGGATACGCGGCCGCGGTTTTCGAACGCGATCGGCGGCTGTGACTGTGATCGTTATGGTTGCGGCCTGAACCTTACTGGCTCAGGCTGCAGACGAGGGATGGAGTTCCCTGTGCAACCGCCCGGGCCGGGCTGATAACTCCTAGCAGGGCTTCGACAGCAACACCGCTGTCCCGGCTCGACGGCCCAGGAGGTGCCTGTCCCATGTGCTCCATCCTTTTTCGCGAAACTCCCGAAGCCGGCCCGGTGCTGACCGCCGAGGACCCGCCCTGCTATCGGGACCTCTACCTCGACCAGGTCGTCGACGCCGCCATGGCAGGCAAGAAGGAATATGATCTCAGGCCCTTCTTTGGCACCCTGCTGCGGGACCCCGACGATGTCCTGTATCGCCAGGAGGTGTTCCGTGATCTCGAGGCACCTTTCCTGTTCACGTCAGTAAAATCCTTCGAAGGGAAAATGCGCTCGATGCGCCAGCGTCGTGCATTCGCGGAGAAGCTCGACTACAGGTACGAGAAGAAACGCTGGCTTCTTGAGGCGATCGACGCCTACTGCGCCGGGGCCAGCGGTCTCGCCCGTGATCTGGGCCGCGCCGAGACCCACTCACGCGGTTTCTCAGCCTTTCGTGATCACCTTGACACGTATGTTCAAAGCGAGGGTTTCCGCATCATGCAGGCAGACGCCAGGAAGTTGAGAGAGGACCTGGCGGGCATCCGCGTCACTCTTCTCATCGACGGACCACGGGTGAAGGTCAGACGATACAACGGCGAGAATGACCATGTTTCCGAGGTGGAGCGCACCTTTGCAAAGTTCAGGCACGACGCGCAGAAGAGCTACCTGGTCGAATTCCAGACGTGGGGTAACCTGAATCATGTGGACGCGATGGTGCTGGAGTGCGTCGCCCGACTTTTTCCCGAGATATTCTCCCGGCTCGATGATTTCTGTGACAGGAACAGCGGGTTCACGGACCCCACGATCGTCACTTTCGACCGCGAAGTGCAATTCTATGTCTCGTATCTGGAGCTGCTCTCCCTGCTGCGCCGGGAAGGACTGCCGTTCTGCTACCCCCGCGTGTCTCCCACGGGCCGGGAGATCAGCAGCCGGCAGGGCTTTGACCTCGCCCTCGCCCGGAAAATGGTCATCGAGAACGCCCCCGTGGTCCCGAACGACTTTTTTCTGCGCGGGGATGATCGGGTCATCGTCGTGACAGGTCCCAACCAGGGGGGGAAGACCACCTTCGCACGGACCTTTGGCCAGCTGCACATACTTGCCGCGCTGGGCTGTCCCGTCCCCGGAGAGGAGGCACAACTCCTTCTCGTGGATCGCGTTCATGCGCACTTTGGCAAGGAGGAACAGATTGCAGAGCTGCGCGGCAAGCTGGAAGACGACCTTGTGCGGATCCATGACATCCTGGGGCAGGCTACCTCGCGGAGCATTGTCATCATGAACGAGATCTTCACTTCGACGACGATCCAGGATGCGCTTTTCCTCAGCAGGAGCATCGTGGAGAAAGCGCTCGAAAGGGATGCCCTGGTGGTGCTCGTGACGTTCCTGAACGAGCTTGCCACCATGAATCGCCACACGGTGAGCATGGTCGCTGCAGTCGATGCGCACAATCCGCTGGTGCGAACCTTCAAGGTCGTGCGCGGCCCCGCGGACGGCCTCGCCTATGCCCTGACGCTCGCCGCGCGTCATCGTTTGTCCTATCAGGACATCACCGAACGGGTACGCACATGAACGTGTTCCTCATGTACAAGGATCGCGACTTCGATGTTCAGGCGCCCCTTCCCTGGAACGCGAAGGAGTTGGGACAGGATCTGGAATTGCAGACTCTCCTCGGTGCCATGTCCGGCGACGACAAGCTCGTCCTCGAGGTGTGCAGGCGTGCCCTCCTCATCAGCGAGACGGATGTCCAAGCCATCGTGTATCGACAGCGCGTACTCGACGACTGCCTGCGTCACCCGCAGGTCATTCGGGAGCTGTACGGCCTCGGCCACGAGGCGATCGAGCGGAGAAGGAAGTGCAGCTACGGCATCTTCGGTCGATACCCCTCCGCGATCCTGTCAGGGGCGATCGAACTCCTCCAGGTGTTCTCTGATCTGCTGAGGCGTCTGCGGGGAATCGCAGAGAGGAACGGCGCGACTTTCACTTCGGAGGGGTTCACCTCGCTGTTTGCCACGCTGAAAAGGGAGCTGAGCGATGAGTATCTGGCCCTGGTCGCCGCTCAAATCTCGGAGTTGCGGCTGCGCTCGGGGGCGCTGGTGAGTGAGAGGTTGGGCGATGGAAACAAGGCCGTTGATCAGGTGCTTCGCCGGCCGAAAAAGAGATCCGGCCTGCTGACGCGTCTGCGCGAAGGACCGCAGCCCAGCTTCAGCTTTCGCATTGCCGACCGGGACGAAGGCGGGGCCAGGGCCCTCGGAGAGATGAGAGATCGGGGGATCAATCCTGTCGCCAACGCGTTGGCGCAGTCCGCCGATCACATCGTCAGTTTCTTCGCCATGCTGCGCGTCGAGCTTGCCTTCTACATCGGCTGTCTCAACCTGCACGAGAAGTTCAGCGGCAAGGGCCTCCCTGTTTGTTTCCCCGACCCGGTTGAGGCCGACAAGCGCACGCATGTTTTCACGGGATTGTACGACGCCTGCCTGGCCCTCACACTGGAGGGTGGGGTCGTCGGCAACAATGGACAGGCCGACGGAAAGGACCTGTTCATCATCACGGGGGCCAACCAGGGAGGCAAGTCGACATTCCTTCGAAGCATCGGCCTCGCTCAGCTCATGACGCAGTGCGGCATGTATGTGGCGGCTGAGCGCTTTCGGGCGAACATCTGCCACGGGGTGTTCACTCACTACCGCAGGGAAGAAGACGCGTCAATGAAGAGCGGCAAGTTCGACGAGGAGCTCTCCCGGATGAGCGTGATTGTCGACCACATCAGCAGGAGTTCACTCGTGCTCTTCAACGAATCGTTTTCAGCGACCAATGAACGCGAGGGCTCGGAAATCGCGCGGCAGATCGTCGCGGCGCTGCTGGACAGAGGAATCAAGGTGCTGTTCGTTACTCACATGTATGAACTTGCCCACGGTTTCCATGACCATGGCGCCGCAGGAGCGATCTTTCTGCGGGCAGAAAGACAGAGCGATGGGACCCGGACCTTCAAACTGACAGAGGGCGAGCCCTTGCCGACCAGTTTCGGCAGGGACCTGTACGAGAGAATCTTCGAGGTGGCACAGGAGGCTCGGTGAGGGCTCTGCGCTTTTCGTTCTTCGCGCGCGATCCTTGCCAGGGACGCGCACGACGTCCGAGACTGGACGGGCCCCTCCGCCTATCGCGCGCTGAGCAGGCGATCCAGCACGATCCCCGCAATCAGAGAGAGAGCGCAGAAGAAAAGGAACGTGGTTGCGCCCGTCCGGAGAGCTGACCGGACAGCTTTCCGTGTCTCCGTGTAGTGCCGACGATGCTCGCTGTACGTGATGAGGAACGCCATGATCGAACCGAGAAAGGCGAACAGGACCGCAAGGGGAAGAAACACCGTCAGGATCACGCCCTTCTCCGCGGCCCTCTGTGTCTACTCGTCCGAAGGGCTGCCTTCGGGAACCTTTTGCACGCGGCGTTTCACACCTGTCGGGGCGAGCAGGTGCTTCGGCAGGAACACTCTGCCCGCGATGAAAGTCGGGATCACGGCGCTCCCGATCACGGTTGCGACCAGGGCCGAGTACTGAGTCTGGGTGATGATCCCATGGCTCAGGCCGTACAGGGCGGAAATCGTTCCAAAGGTAAGCCCCGTGGACATCAGCAGCGTATAGTACCAGCGTTCCTGCATCTGCTTCCTGAAACGGGAGATCACGGGATAGAGGCCGAAGATTTTCGAGACGACTTTCGTAAGAAATAGGAGCACGAAAGCGGCTGGAGCGGCGATCAGGGCGGGTACGGAAACGAATGAACCGGCGCGGATGAAGTAAAACGGGGTAAGGAATCCGGTCGTCAAGGTCCTGAGCCGGCGAAGCCACTGGTGTTCGGCCGTGGCGAACTCCGCCAGCACGATCCCCGCGACATAGGCGGGAAGGATCGCCTCGCTGCCGGACCAGTAGGCGAGCGTGCCGAGCCCGAGGAGGACCAGGATGACCCATTTGGTCCTGATGGCTGCCGTCCTGTTCCCGTAGACCCTGGTCAGGAACCTGGTGACTGCAGGAAGGGCCGCGATGACACCCGCGCTGACCACGACGAAGACGATTGTCTTGTATGTGAAGGGCGAGAAGATGAGGCCAAGGGCGATCACAGTCCCAAGATCGTTCACGAAGCAGGCCCCAAGGATTCCCTTGCCGAACTCCGTCTTATTGAGGCCTGTCTCAAGCATCACCGCGTACACGACAGCCATGGAAGTCGTGGAAAGAGCGATGCCGGCCAGCAAGCTGGCGGGAATCGACCAGCCAAGAAAAAAATGCGCGACCGCAGTGCCCACTGCGAAGGGTGCCAGAAACCCGACGAGCCCGACGAGCGATACTTCCCTGATCTTTGTGCGGATCACAACGGGATCGAGTTCGGCCCCCGCGAGGAAGGTCAGCAGGACCGCAGCCGCGGAAGCGAGAAACCGCAGCCACTCCTGGTTGCTCCCGAGTGAGCCGGTTCCGAAGAAATGGTCTGCGACGGCGGCCGCCGCAACTCCCAGGCAGATCTCCACCAGCGCGATCGAAATGTCAAGGTGGTAGGCGATGATGGCGGCAACGACAGAGATGCAGAGCCAAATTCCGGCACATGCTTATCTGGTTGACTCCACAACAGACGCGCGGTAGATTGGGAGCATGTCGAGCCAGGAGCGACTGCCGTACCCCAATACGATTATCGAGTTCGCGCGCATGTTCGCCACGGAGGAGGCATGC
>Ga0315285_10001702_pt1 | contig 23084 bp, 19 predicted proteins | sample YL17G09_36_MG_FD_203698 | JGI IMG/M metagenome (GOLD analysis project Ga0315285, IMG submission 203698) | Sediment microbial communities from Yellowstone Lake, YNP, Wyoming, USA - YL17G09_36 | ecosystem: Environmental > Aquatic > Freshwater > Lake > Sediment | place: USA: Wyoming | collected... | reverse complement strand
CACGCCTTCCAGAAATCCCCCCTCGCCCCCCTTTATTAAAGGGGGGTTAGGGGGGCTTTCAGCGGGTGATTGGCTAAATAGAATTATCTTTGCATAATTTAAAGAATCTGCAAAATAGTAGTACAGATTACAAAGAGATATAAAGGCTACGAATCAATCTTATGAGATTGCCGCGTCGCTTCGCTCCTCGCAACGACTACTTTACTGAGTCGTTCACTATAGAAGGATAGCTTTAATGGATGTTATAGAGAGTGCCGCCAAAACTTTAGACTTTGCGCGGGAAGACCGGAGGGCCATGCGCTGGCGGAAAATTTTGCGAAAACTGATTGAGAACAAGAGCGCGGTTTTCGGCCTGATTATGGTTTTGGGGGTCATTTTTTCCGCGGTTTTTGCCCCGGTGATTTCCCCCCATGACCCGATCCTGCAGGATGTGGAAAAACGGCTCATCCCTCCCGTGGGGCAAGAAGGGGCGGACGCCGACTACCTCCTGGGAACCGACCACCTGGGGCGGGATATCGTCAGCCGGTTGATTTACGGGGCCCGAATTTCCATCGTGGTCAGTGTTTCCGCGGTTGCCCTGTCAGCGGTCCTGGGAACCCTCATCGGCCTCTTCTCCGGCTTCTACGGGGGAAAGGTGGACAATATTTTCATGCGCATCGCCGATGTCCAACTGGCCTTTCCCTTCATCCTCCTGGCCATTGCCATCATCGCCGTCCTGGGCCCCGACCTGCAAAACATCATCATCACCATGGCAATCACCGGGTGGGTGATTTATGCCCGGGTCGTCCGCGCGGAGGTTCTGTCCCTCCGGGAAAAAGAGTTCATTACCTCGGTGAAAGCCCTGGGCGGGTCCAACGGCCGGATCATTTTCAGACACCTTTTTCCCAATGTGGTTCCGCCAATCATCGTAATCGTCACCCTGGAGATGGCCCGGATGATCATCATGGAGGCGGCGCTCAGCTTCCTCGGCCTGGGGATCCAGCCGCCGACGCCAACCTGGGGGGGGATGCTGGCTGACGGGCGGGTTTACCTGGTCACTTCCTGGTGGCTGGCCACTTTCCCCGGCTTGGTGATCATGCTAGTCGTGTTGGGGATTAATCTCCTGGGGAACTGGCTCAGGGACATGCTGGATCCGCGGCTGACCCAGCTGTAAAAACCGTGAGGGGTGAGTAGTGAGGGGTGAGTTGAAGAGAAAGGTTTTTATCGGGGTGTAAATAAAAAAACCTAATGGGACACAGATAAACCCAGGGCGGCGGAGCCGCAACCAAAGAATTTTATTGGGACACGGATGAACACGGATAAACACGGATCATTCCTAAAAAAAAAGAAACGGAAGGACAGGAATATAGCTCAGCAAAACCTCGGCCCAAAGGGCTGATGATTACAGCCAGTCAATCTCCGAAATCCCCCCTTCGCCCCCCTTTTCTAAAGGGGGGTTGGGGGGGATTTCAGAGAATGGTTGCCGGAAGGGTGTGCGGATTCATTAAGCAATAAATAGTCATCTATGGGGATGAAAATAAACGAGAAGGAGGACGGGTTTATGAGAAAGGTATTTTTGTTGTCTTTTATCCTGATGTTCGTCGCGCTGGCCTTTGGCCCGGCCTATGCGGCCCGGGACAAGGACACCCTGGTGATTGCCCAGGGGGTCGATCCCACGACCATGGATCCTCAAAACCACATGGAAACTCCGGCCTGGAATGTTTTCGCACAAATTTTTGACAAACTGCTTCAGAGAGACTCCGAGATCAAAATCAAGCCTCTTTTGGCGGAGTCCTACAAGATTGTGAATGACCTCACTTGGGAGTTCAAACTGCGGAAGGGAGTCAAGTTTCATAATGGGGAAGATTTCAACGCGGCAGCGGTCAAGTTTGTCCTGGAACGCATGGCGGACCCCAAGCTCAAACTCCGGCAGACGGTTTTCCAGGGGATCATCGATCGAGTGGATGTGGTGGATGATTACACCGTGCGAATCGTAACGAAGGCGCCTTATCCGGTTATGGATGCCATGTTGTGCATTTACGGTGAAGCGATTCCGCCCAAATATTTTCAGGAGAAGGGGCCGGCTCACTTCGCACTGAACCCGGTGGGAACGGGGCCCTACAAATTTGTCCGTTGGGTAAAAGATGACCATATCCTCCTCGAAGCTAACCCGAACTACTGGCGCGGGGCACCGAAAATCAAGAAGGTCATGTTCCGCCCCATCCCCGAAGCCACCACCCGCGTAGCTGCCCTGCAGACCCAGGAAGCGGACATCGTTGTCAACATACCCCCTCACCTCATGAAATTGATGGACTGGAAGGGTCGGTCCTTTGTCTCCAAAGCCCCCAGCGTGCGGGTCATCTTCATGGCCTTTGACACCACCAAGCCAGGACCCCAGGCGGACAAGAAGGTGCGGCAGGCCATCGCCATGGGCATCGACATGAAGACCAACATCAAGAAGGTTTTGGAAGGAAACGGCGTCCTCCTGGGCTCTCCCCTCACCGGCAAGCATTTTGGATACGATCCATCCGTAAAACCATACGATTACAACCCGGAGAAGGCCAAGAAGCTGCTGGCCGAGGCCGGGTATGCCAAAGGGTTTGATTTCACGATCAATTCCCCTGCTGGGCGATACTTGAACGACAAGGAAATGGCCGAGGCGGTCGCCGGAGACCTGCGGAAGATCGGCATCAATGCCACGGTGAAGACTCATGAATGGGGTACTTACATGAACCGGATGTACAGCCACAATAATCCTCCAGCCTACATCCTCGGGTGGGGAAATACCAGCTTCGATGCCGATTTCACCATTTCACCGTTGATGCGAACCGGGAAACTGCTCGGCAACGTTTCCTTCCCCCAGCTCGACGCCTTCATCGACCAGGGGATCAGCACCATGGACCCGAAGAAGCGGCAGAAGATCTATTCCGATGCGGTCAAGGTCGTTAAAGAAGAAGTCCTATGGGCGTGGACCTACCAGCAGATTGACATCTATGGAGTCAATGAACGGTTGAACTGGAAAGCCCGCACGGACGAACTTATGGTGGTATTTGACATGACCTTCAAGAAATAGGGTTCTTGAAAAAATGACCTGTAGGGGCGGGTTTCAAACCCGCCCCTACGCCTGTTGATCCATCATGAATCATTCTCGCCCCTTCGAGCTTCCTGCTTTTCTTCGCGCTTTATTCCTGATCCTATCCGCCGCCGTTTACACCGCCATTCTCGGCCCGCCGGCTTTGGTCAGCTGTTTCCTGGACCGCTCCCGCCGATGGCCCTCCTTCTTCCAGGGCCTCTGGGTCGACTGGCTTCTCCGGACCAACGGCATTCATCTGCGCCTGGAAGGAATGGAGAACCTGAAGAAAGATCAATCCTATATTCTGGTCTCCAACCACGCCAGCATCCTGGATATACCCGCGCTCATTTCCGCCGCTCCTTTCCCGGTACGGTTCTTGGCCAAAAAATCCCTCCTCTGGTTCCCCATCTTCGGCTGGGTTCTGTATTTCTCCGGCCATATTCTCATCGACCGGCGGAGTGCGCAGTCGGCGCTCAGGAGCCTGAAGAAGGCCCCTTCCCTCCTCAAGAAGGGGATTCCCATCATTGTTTTCCCCGAGGGAACCCGGAGCCCGGATGGGGAGGTGAAGGAATTCAAGCGCGGGGCTTTTCTCCTGGCCCGGCACTCCAAATTTCCGGTTGTTCCGGTTTCTATTACCGGAACGTATGAGATGCTTCCCCGGCACGGGTGGTGCTTCTGGCCCGGAACCATGCACATCCGCATGGGCGAACCCATGCCCACCCGCGACCTCTCCCACCAGGAATCGAGAGATTTGATGAGGAGAGTCCGGGAGACCATTATTGAAAATCTGAAAAAAGGAAGGGCGGAACAGGAGTTGAGGGACGAGGAGCGGGGCGAAAGACCGGATGACGGAATAGAAGATGCGGGGGGGGAGGGTACGGGAGCCCCAGTGTTGAATCATTAGGGTTCAGTGTTGATTGTTCAATGCTAAGAAAGACAGGAACTTTAGGTTAGGAAGGAGGAGAGTTGGTGCGCTGTCGACTCTGTAAAACTGTAATGGCCTAGATTCCATTTTTCCATAGAACCCATTCCAATTCTAATCGCTGCCGTCCATCAATCTCTTCTAAACTCACATAAATTCCATAGCTTATAAAAATATAAGCCTTCCCTCGAGCGGCATAGTTTTTGCCTATAGTATTCAAGGGATTGAATCCGCCAAACGAGGGATGGAGATGGAACCGGCAAAAATTGTTGCCCGCTATGCCAACGGACGGATGGTCAAGGGATACACCAAGAATTTTTTCCCCAAAAAGGACATTTTCCATATCTCGCCGGTGGAAGCCAAAGATACGGGGCAAATGGTGGAGGTTCGAATCCCGGAATTGAAAGGGGTGTTCATCGTCCGCGATTTTGCGGGCGACCCGAAGTATCAAGAGCAAAAGACCTTTCCGTATGCCGTCCCTATACACGGACGGAAAGTTGAAGTCACCTTTAAAGATGGAGAAGTAATCGTGGGGTCCACCGTTTGTTTCAGTTCCAATGGGCTTGGCTTCTTCCTCTTCCCCTGCGACCCGAATGGCAACACGCTGCGGGTTTTTGTGGTGAGGGGAGCGATGCAGTGGGTTCGTCCGCTCTAAAAAAGTTGAGGAAGAAAATGGGAGCGAAGGGGCAAAGTGAACTGATCCGCTTTTTTAACCCCGCCTCCTGATTTTCCCCGCTGGAAATCTTGGTCATTCCAGGTTATTATAATCCCAATTTTTATTTTTGGATCATCTCCAAATTAGTTGAGCACCGAGATCTGGTATATTCAAAATGTCGGGTGATTCCAGGGGCCCGAAAGGAAAGTCATATTGCTTGCAATCATGAGGCAGCTATCGCTTCTTAGCTGTGGCGGGGGTGTTCTGTCCCCTCATCGAAGTTTTCTTTTCCCGCCCCCGCTGCGCTTTGCGGAAGGCAAGCAGGGAGGATATGGAAATTCATATCCCGCCGATGCTTGCGGCGCAATCTGACTTTCCTTCCGGGCCCTTGGCAGGCTTTCATAAGAAATTCGATCAACTAATTTGGACATGATCCTTATTTTTTTGTCGCAAAGAGTCCGAAAGATAGGAGATTAGAGAAATGGCCGCATGGGAAACTTACCTGCATAAGAATAAAGAAAGGTTCATTAACGAGCTGCTGGAATTCCTGCGGATTCCCAGCATATCCGCTTTACCCGCGCACGCGGCCGAGGTGCAGCGCGCGGCCCAGTGGGTGGAAAAGCGCATGAAAGATGCGGGGGTCGAGTCCGTCCGGATCCTGCCCACAGGCGGCCACCCGGTGGTCTACGGGGAGTGGCTCCATGCCCCGGGCAAGCCGACCGTTTTGATCTACGGCCATTTCGACACCCAGCCGGTTGACCCCCTGAACCTGTGGGACAGCCCTCCTTTTGAGCCGGTCATCAAGGACGGCCGAATCTACGCCCGCGGGGCATCGGACAACAAGGGAAACCTCTTCATCCCCCTTACCGTCGTCGAGGCCATGCTCAAGACCGCCGGGAAGTTACCCCTAAACCTGAAATTCCTCTTCGAAGGCCAGGAAGAGATCGGAAGTCCCCAGCTGCAACCTTTGATCGCGGCCCATAAAGATCTTTTTTCCTGCGACATGGTGTTCAGCGCCGACGGGGGCCAGTGGAGCGAGGATCACCCGGGCCTGGTGCTGGGCACTCGAGGGCTGAGCGCGGTTTTCATCGATATCCAGGGGCCGGATCATGACCTTCATTCCGGCACCTACGGCGGGGCAGTGGCGAACCCCATCCATGCCCTGGTCCAGATCCTGGATTCACTGCACGACCGGGAGGGAAGGATCACGGTGGAGGGGTTCTACGACAAGGTCTGGCGCCTTACCGCAGAGGAGAAAGCCGAGATGGCCGAAATTCCTTTCCGGGAGGCTGAGTTTCTGCGCGAGCCAGGGTCGGTCTCCGTTTTCGGGGAGCCCGGATTCAACACGTACGAACGGACCTGGGCCCGCCCGACCCTGGAGATCAACGGCATATGGGGCGGCTTCCAGGGCGAAGGCCTGAAAACCGTTCTGCCCAGCACGGCCCATGCCAAAATTTCCTGCCGGCTGGTGGCCGACCAGGATCCTGTCCAAATCGCCGATCTCGTTGTGAAACACATCAATAAAGTCGCTCCGCCGGGAGTGCAGGTAACCATCGGTAAGCGCGGCAGCGGATCTTTCCCCTATCTCATCCCCCCCGATCACCGGGGCCTGGGAATCGCCGCCTCGGTCCTCAAGGACCTTTACGGCAAGGAGCCCTACAAAATCCGCAGCGGCGGGACGATCCCGGCCAATGCCATGTTCCTCGAACATCTGAGGGTCTACACCGTCGTCTTTGGTTTCGGCCTGGAGGACGAGCGCCTGCACTCGCCCAACGAATTCTTCCGGCTCTCCAGCTTCGAACGGGGCCAGAAGGCTTACGGAATGCTCTTGGAGAGGCTCGGGGGCCCGGGCTAGAAAAGGGTGCACCCTCCACCCTGCACAGAGGGCTGAACACTGTACTCCTCGGTTTTCTTTTGACTTTCCCATTTTTCCGGATTATCATTTTTTCAAATGGGAAAGGCAGCTTCATCAGACCGATCGAATTTGAAAAGGGAGATCCTCGGGATTTCCCTCCTGGCCCTCGCGGTCCTGCTGGCTCTGAGCCTTTTTTCCTCCAATCCCGACGACGTTTCCCTGAACAATCAGCCCTCTGACCCCCAAAGGACCGCCAACCTGGCAGGGGTGGCGGGATCTTACCTGGCCGATATCTTTTTCCAGATCTTCGGGTTGACCGCTTTCCTCTGGCCCTTGGTCCTCGCTTTTTTGGCCCTGAAGCTGATCCGCTCTCCGGAGATCTCCCTGCCACTCTTGAAAGTCGTCTCCTGGATGGGCCTGTTCCTGACGGTCAACGGGCTCCTTTCCCTCGGCCTGGGAAAGATCAGTATTCTGGGAGGGGCCTTTGACAGCGGCGGAGCCCTGGGCCGCATCATCGCCCATACGGGTGAAAGGTTTCTCAATCTTATCGGGGCAGCCCTGCTCCTGGCCCTGGCCCTGGTGGTGTGTATGATGGTCATCACCAACCTTTCCTGGATGGAGGTGAGCCAGGGAGTCAGCCAGCTGTACTTTTCAGCCCTTGAGAAGTGGCAGGATTTTTTGAAGGCCCGGAGAAAAAAGAAGAAAGAGGAGGCCAAAGAGGCCAAAAAACTAAAGGAGCCCATCCCTCCGGTAATTGTGGATCAATCCATCGAGCTGCCCAAAGAAAAACCGCCGGTGGTGGTACGGGAAAAACAGGAGCACTTCCCCTTCCTGGACTTCCGGGGCTCTTACGTCCTGCCTCCCCTTTCTTTGCTCGAGAACCCCGAGCAGAAAGAGGTCAAAGTAGATCGAGAAAGCCTCCTGGCCAACGCCAAGATCCTGGAGAAGAGACTGTCGGATTTTGGCGTGGAAGGCAAGGTGGTGGAAGTCCGGCCCGGGCCGGTGATCACCATGTACGAGTATGAGCCCGCCCCCGGGGTGAAGATCAATAAGATCGTCGGCCTGAGCGATGACCTGGCCCTGGCCCTGCGGGCCATCAGCGTGAGGATTGTGGCCCCCATTCCCGGAAAGGCTGCGGTGGGAATCGAGATTCCCAACTCCATCCGGGAACCGGTTTACCTGAAGGATCTCCTGGTCGCGGAAGATTTTTTCAATTCCGAATCCAAACTCAGCCTGGCTCTGGGCAAGGACATCTTCGGCACCCCCTTTGTCACCAACCTGGGAAAGATGCCCCACCTTCTGGTCGCGGGGGCCACGGGCACGGGGAAGAGCGTTTCCCTGAATTCCATGATCTGCAGCGTCCTCTTCAAGGCCGACCCGGAAGAGGTGAAATTCCTGATGATCGACCCCAAGCGCCTGGAGCTGTCGATCTACGACGGAATTCCCCACCTTCTCCATCCGGTCGTTTTCGATCCCAAAGAGGCGGCCATGGTCCTTCGCTGGGCTACCCAGGAGATGGAGGTCCGCTACCGCCTGATGGCCGAGAAGGGGGTCCGGAACATCGAGCGGTACAACCAGAAGGTGGAGAAAGAGAAAAAAGAACAGCGGAAGAAGCCGTCCCTGCCCCTGACCCCGGAAGGAGAAAAGGCCGAAGGGCAGGGGGGAGAGCCCGCCCAACCCCTCCCCTACATCGTCATTGTCATCGATGAGCTCGCCGACCTGATGATGATCTCGGCGCGGGACGTGGAAGCGTCTCTCACCCGTCTGGCCCAGATGGCCCGGGCGGCGGGCATTCACCTGCTGCTGGCCACCCAGCGTCCCTCCGTGGATGTCCTCACCGGGGTGATCAAGGCGAACTTCCCCACCCGGATTTCCTTCCAGGTCTCTTCCAAGACCGACTCCCGCACCATCCTGGATGCCAACGGAGCGGAGCATCTCCTGGGGTCGGGGGATATGCTCTTTCTGCCGCCGGGCACATCCCGCCTCATACGGGTTCACGGGGCCTATGTCTCGGAGGTGGAGATCCTCCGGGTGGTGGAGCACTGGAAGAAACAGGGACGGCCGGTTTATGACCAGTCCATCCTGGAGGCGAAAGCCGAGACTGCGGAAGCGGATGCGGACGGCTACGATGAAATGTATGACCAGGCGGTGGCCCTGGTCACGGATACGCGTCAGGCTTCCATCTCCATGATCCAGAGGCGCTTGAGGGTGGGATACAACCGGGCGGCGCGGATGATCGAGAAGATGGAGCAGGAAGGCGTGGTCGGCCCGGCCGACGGCAGCAAGCCGCGGGAAGTCTACGCCAGGAAGCTGTAGCGGGATTCGGGAAAATTTTGGAACCACAGAGGGCAGAGTGCGCCGGAGCCGAAGGCAAAGAGATAAATTTTGCCCAGAATCAGGCGCCTTTCAGAAATCCCCCCCAACCCCCCTTTGCAAAGGGGGGCAGGGGGGATTTCTGGGAGATCTTTTCAGAAAATTGAGCGGCTACTTCTATTAATTGGGTAAGGTGTTACGGTTACTGAATTCCGATTTTTCCTCCGACGGAGCAGGGTGGAGAAGATGAAAAAAACGGCAAGCGCGAAAATAGGCGGAATGGCTGTGCTCTTTTTAATTATGTGCCTTTGGCCCGCCCTGGGCCAAAGCCAAACCCCTTCTCTGGATGAGATCGTGACCAAAGTGCAGGAGCAGTATGACCGTCACGAGGATTTCAAAGCCCATTTCGTCCAGGAATCCCTGGTGAAGAGCCTGGGGAGGAAGCAGTCCTCCGAAGGGACGGTATACTTCAAAAAGCCCGGAAAGATGCGCTGGACCTACCAGAAGCCCTTCAAGCAGGAGATCATCTCCGACGGGAAGACCCTCTGGAATTACCGGGCCGAGGACAAGCAGGCCATGGTAAGCCAGATGTCCCAGGCGGTCCAGGGAAAAGTGCCCTCCACCTTTCTGGCCGGACTGGGCAACCTCAAACGGGATTTCCGGGCCCGCTGGGCCAAAGAGCCTTCCGGCAAGGAACCCTATTCGCTGGAGCTGACCCCCCAGGAAATCCAGGGGAGCCTGGAAAAGCTTTTTCTCCTCGTGGACCGGGAGAGTTACAAGATCCTTCAGGCCAAAATCCAGGATGTGATGGGAAATACCACCCAGATCAGCTTTTCCAAGATTCAGTTTGACAACCGCCTCTCCGATTCCCTTTTCACTTTTACCCCGCCCCCAGGGGTGGAAGTCTTCAACCTGCCGGGGGCCTCTCCCGCAGGCCAGACCGGAAAGTAACTCCTCCATGCGTCCTTCATCCAAGACCGTCCGCATGATCAGCCTGGGGTGTCCCAAGAACCTGGTGGACAGCGAGGTCATGCTCGGCCTGCTGCGGGAAAAGGGGTGGATTCCCTCGGCCACGGATGATGCCGACGTGGTCATCGTGAATACGTGCGGCTTTATCCGCGAGGCCAAGGAAGAGTCCATCGAAACCATCCTGTCCATGGCCGTGGCCAAGGAGAAGGGGAAGGCGCAAAAGCTCGTGGTGACCGGTTGTCTTCCCCAACGGTATGGTAAAGAACTGCTTCGGGAGCTGCCGGAAGTCGATTTCTTCGTGGGAACCGGGGAGTTTCACCGGATCGCCGATCTCCTGGAGGAATCCGAGAAGGGAAAAATGCGGCAGAAGCAGGTGATCGGCGCCCCTGAATTCCTCTATGATCACCGCACTCCCCGCATCCACACCTCTTTTCCCGGAAGTATGTACCTGAAGATCTCCGAGGGATGCGCGAACTTTTGTACCTACTGCGTGATTCCCCGCCTCCGGGGAAGGCTCCGCAGCCGGCCCGTCTCTTCGATCCTCCAGGAAGCCAAGCAGGCGGTTTCCCGGGGAGTCAAGGAGATCAACCTCATCGGCCAGGACATCACCGCCTACGGACGGGACCGGGGGGACAAAGCCGGCCTGGTCAGGCTTTTAAAGGGACTGGTGAAGGTCGAGGGGCTGAGATGGATTCGGCTGTTATATGCCCATCCGGCCCATATCACCCCGGAACTGGTCCACTTGATCCGCGATGAGGAGAAGATCTGCAAATATCTGGACATCCCGTTGCAGCACGTGAACGAGGGGATCCTAAAGGCCATGAACCGGCCCGCGCCGGAAAACAGAATCCCGGATTTCCTGGGTTGGATTCGAAAAGAGATTCCGGGGGTCGTCCTGCGCACTTCGCTCATGGTGGGATTTCCGGGAGAAACGGAGAGAATCTTCCGCGAGCTGCTGGGATTTGTCAAAGAGGCTCAGTTTGACCGCCTGGGAGTTTTTCCTTATTCAAGGGAGGAGGGCACTCCGGCCGCCTCCCTGAAAGGCCAGGTTCCGGACCGAATCAGGCAGGAACGCTACCGGAAAATCATGAGCCTGCAGAAGAAAATATCCCTGAAGAAACAAAAGACCATGGTCGGGTCCCGGGTCCCCGTGCTGGTGGAGCGGCCGGGAAAGGCTCCCGGGATTTTGTGGGAAGGAAGAACCCGGGGGCAGGCTCCGGAGGTGGACGGAGCCATTTTTCTGACCCGGGGAGACGCCCGTCCGGGAGAGATGGTGAAAGTCCGAATCACGGATGCAGGCCCCTATGACCTTTACGGGAAGATCCTGGGTCCCGCCTGCTGATCCCCCCCTTCATTGAAGTTTTCCCCCCAGCCTGCCGATGCAGAGTTTTTCAGAGCTTTCTTCCGGTTCATGGGTGAGGTCGCTTCCGGCTGGAAGGAAACCGGGACCTTCACGGCGGCCCGGAAATGAGGGATGGCGAAGAGTCCGGAAAAGGATCTTTTTTTTCTCCCCTCGATGTTTTTTACTCTTGACAAGGGGGGGAAAAACAGTAGATTATGTCTCCTTAACGGAATTAAATCCCTCATTTTTCTTGGAAGGGAGGAACCCCTCCATGTCGACCGCGAAGCCCAAGAAAAAGAAAAGCGGCTCGGCCAAGAAGCCGGCCTCAACCGCCAAGAAGAAGACCGTAAAGCGGCCCGAGAAAAAGCAGGTCAAGAAGAAGGTATTTAGAAAGAAGGAAAAGCCCATGATGAAGGCGGTCAAACCGTCTCCCGAAGTTCTTTCGCCTCAATCGAAGGATGAAATAGAAGGATTTCGCAGAGCGCTGCTGGATATGCGGGAGAAATTGCTGGCCGGCATCTCCGAGAATCCCGTTCCGGAAGCTCTGGCCACCCAGTCCGATATCGGAGATATAATCGACCAGGCCGGAGATGAACGGGACCGGGAGCTCTCCCTTCTTCTTTCGGGAAGGGATAAAGAAAAACTCTTCGCCATCAACGAGGCCCTCGAGAAGTTGAAGGAAGGAACCTATGGCATCTGCGAAGAATGCGGAGAGCGGATTGGAATTGGACGCCTGAAGGTAATACCCCTGGCTCGGTATGATGTCTCCTGCCAGGCAAAATTAGAGCAAGAGATGCGCCTCCAGAGAAAGGCGGATGAGGACCTCACCTACCGGGGGCTGACTTACTCCCCGGGAGCGGAAGAAGAAGAGGCCTGAACTCTTTTTTATTTTCTAAAAAAACGGCATCCCGCGCTTCGCAGGATGCCGTTTTTTTTCTGGACCAGATCGATAAAATTACTGAATGACCTGGACGTTTTTGGCCTTGGGGCCTTTGGGCGTATCTTCGACTTCGAACCGGACTTTCTGGCCTTCGGCCAGGGTCTTGAAGCCGTCACCCTGAATCGCAGTGTAATGGACGAACAGATCCTGCCCATTCTCCTGCTGGATGAATCCGTAGCCCTTTTTCTCGTTGAACCACTTCACCGATCCTTCACCCACAGCGATATCCCTCCCTTCTGCTTCATGCTTCTATGACAAGTCAGGATATCGCTTCGGCCAAACAAAAAAAGGCCGCAAGGTATGGAATACACCACACACCCAACGGCCAATTTATCTGTTCTCCAAAACTACCATCCTACTCATCCAAATAAAATACTACCCCGATGAGGAAAACCTGTCAATAGGAAAAATCAAAACAATCTTCTCTCGCAGAGGCCGCAGGGACCGCAGGGTTCAGCCCCCCTTAATTGCCACCCCGAGAATAGATCTTTTTCTTTCTCTGCGCTCTCTGCAGCGAAGCGGGCGAGAGAAAAGCCTTTGCCTCAAGGACTGTCACGCTTACAGCGTGACAGAAGGAGCGGGCTTCGCCTTCGAGGCAAAGACTTTTTAGCTTTTGCCTAAAGCGCAGCACTCCTAAAGTCGCGCCCCGGCGCGACGCGCCTCAAGGGGGGCCTTACCCCCCGCTCCTCAAGCCACACCCCCGGCGTGGCGCTCCTCAAGGCCCTTGGGGCCGGTCGATTTTATCCCTCTTGACCCTAAGGTGGCGAAAAGCTAAGATAAAATTAAAAAAAAGAAACGGGAGAAGATGGTGAGCCAGATGATCTTGCGTTTTGCCCCCAGCCCGACCGGTTTTCTGCACATCGGAGGAGCCCGGACCGCCCTTTTTAACTGGCTGCTGGCCCGGAACAAGGGGGGAAAGTTTATCCTGCGAATTGAAGACACGGACCAGGTCCGCTCCACCAAGGAGTCCATCGACGCCATCCTGGAAGGGATGACCTGGCTGGGACTGGACTGGGATGAGGGCCCGATCTACCAGACGGACCGGATAACCATGTACCGGGAGCATGCCGAGCGCCTTATCCGGGAAGGGAAAGCCTATTATTGTTATTGCCCCCCGGAGGAGTTGGAAGAGAAGCGCCAGAAGGCCATGCAGGAAAAGCGAAAACCCAAGTACGACGGCCGTTGCCGGAACCTGGAGAGCCCGATTCCCGGCCGGACTCCGGCCATTCGTTTCAAGGCTCCCCAGGAGGGGAAAACGGTCCTTCCGGACCTGATCAAGGGGACGGTGGAATTCGATAATGCCGAAATGGACGACCTGGTCATCCTGCGCAGCGACGGCTGGCCCACCTACAACTTCAGCGTGGTGGTGGACGATGCCACCATGGGTATCACCCATGTCATCCGCGGTGACGATCACGTGAACAACACCCCCCGGCAGATTCTCCTTTATCAGGCCTTCGGGTATCCCCTGCCCGAGTTTGCCCACGTACCCATGATCCTGGGGGCCGACAAGGCCCGGCTGTCCAAACGGCACGGGGCCACCTCGGTCATGGCCTATAAGGATATGGGGTACCTGCCTCAGGCGCTGGTGAATTACCTCGTACGCCTGGGCTGGTCTCACGGAGATCAGGAAGTCTTTACCCCGGAGGAACTGATCCGGAATTTTTCCCTGAAAAATGTGGGCAAATCGGCGGCGGTTTTCAACCAGGAAAAGCTCAACTGGTTGAACGGGGTTTACATCCGCCAGGAAAAGCCGGAGACCCTGGCCGAGTTGCTCCTCCCCTTCCTGGAAGGCAAAGGGTTGAAACCGCGGTCCATAAGCTGGCTGGTGGAGATCGTCAAGACCCTCCAGGAGAGGTCCAAGACCCTGGTGGAGATGGCCGACATGGCGGAGTTCTACTTCCGGGACGATTTCCAGACTGACGAGAAGGCGGAGAAAAAACACCTCACCCCGGTCATCAAAGAACCCCTGGAGATCCTGGTCGCCATGCTGGACTCGGCCCCGGAAGTCGATGAGAAGGGCCTGGAAGAGATTTTTAAAGAGATCGTCGCCCGGAAAAATATCAAGCTGGGGGCCATCGCCCAGGCCGTGCGGGTGGCCCTCACCGGAAAATCGGTCAGCCCCGGGATCTATGAGGTGATGAGGATACTTGGAAAGGAGGAGGTTTTGAAACGGCTGGCAAGGGCCATTAAAAAATTGTAGGGTTCAAGGGGCCGAACAAAATGCGGAATGCGGAGTGCGGAATTCGGAATGTACCCCCTCACCCTGCCCTCTCCCCCTCGAAGGGGGAGAGGATGAAGGTGAGGGGGAATTTTCTATCCTGTCCCTTCCATTCCGCATTCCCCATTCCGCATTTCAGTCAAGGGTGATCGTCTTCCCCCTCTCTCCGATCAACACCTGAAAGTCACCCTCCAGTTCCCCCTTCATGAATTCCATCCCCTCTCTCTCCCCGTGGATCAAAATAATATTGCGGGGCTTGATCCTGCGGGCCACCTCCAGGAGTTCGTAACGGTCGGCATGGGAGGAGAGGTAGAACCGGCGGATGTTGGGGTTATGAATGGTTACCGGATCCCCTTCGGGAGAGAAAGAGAGAGCCTCGCCCGGCCGGGCATGGAATACCCGGTAGCCCAGGGTATCCGGGTCCACATAGCCGCAGAAGAAGATCCCGTGACGCTCTTCCGGGACCATCCAGCGGGCGATCCGGGCGGAGGGAGTGTTCTCCACCATCATGCCGTTGGTGGCCACGATGATGCAGGGTTCTTTGAGGAGGGACTGAATGGAAAGATCGTCCAGGTATCCCAGAACGGAGAAGAGGTCGAAGCTCAAGATGGAGGCCTGGGGTCGAAGATAACGGCGGTGGTCCTGGTAAATCTCGGTAATGCTCTTCCCCAGCCCGGAGATGAAGAGGGGGACCGAAGGAATCTTTGCCGTCCGCATGAGTTGGTAGATGATGCAGAGGAGCTCCTGGGTCTTTCCCAGGGCAAAGGCCGGGATGAGAACGCAGCCTCCTGCGGAAAGAATGGAGCCGGCTTCCCCGGCGAAAGATTCGATCTCCTTCTGCCGGTTCTGAGAATGGTAGGCGGGGTCATTGCCGTAGGTGCACTCCAGGATCAGAGTGTCGATCTTCTCATCCGGGAGAATCGCTCCGGGAATCAGACCCTGGGCCTGCAGAGAAATATCCCCCGTGTAAAAAAGGAAACGCCTCCCCTGGCGGAAGAGAATGCCGGCCGCTCCCAGGACATGTCCCGCGGGCAAAAAACGGGCCTGAATCCCTCCCCGGAGATGCAGCTGATCGCTGTAAATCTGTTTTCCCGGGGAGGATGAACTCCGGGCTATTTTATAATCCAGCCCCATAATTTCCCCTTCGAGAGGCCAGAGGTCCTCATGGCCGAAAAAGGGATATTCCGCCAGCCCTTTCTCTTCCCGGAAGATGTTCATCACCGTAACCGTATTGTGAAGCATCCGCAGGGCGATATCTTTGGTCGGGAGGGTGGCGAAGATGGGGGCTTGAGGGTGCCGGTGATTGATGACCGGAAGGGATCCCACGTGGTCCAGGTGGGCATGGGTGATGAAGATGGCCTCCAGCTCCCGTTCGATGCGGTCATAGTCGGGCAGGCTTTCCAGCCCGAATTTTTTGGGATGAAGGCCGGCATCCAGGAGAAGGGGCACGCCGGAAAGGCTTAAAAGGTAGGAGTTTGCTCCGATTTCCTGGCCGCCGCCGAGGACGGTGAAAGTCCAGGCCATTCCTCCCTCATCCGGGGTTTTTCATGGCAGCAGGAGGCTGATGATTCCGGTGATGATCCACTCAAACAACGCGATGAGCGGGTCCAGGATGTTCAGGTAGAGCAGGGCGATGATGATAAAAAACCCGTACGGTTCCAGACGGGCCAGGGTATATTGAAATTGGGGAGAGGAGAACCCCATGAGGATCTTGGAGCCGTCGAGTGGAGGGATAGGAATCAAGTTGAAGGCGGCCAGCATGATGTTGATCTGGGCCATGTAAACCAGAAAAGTGGATACGGCCCCGAAGGGAGCCGGGTTGAAAACGCGGAGAAGGAGAAGAGCGAGGAAAGCCAGAATCGTGTTGGCGATGATTCCGGCCGCGGAAACCAGAATCAATCCTTTGCGAGGGTCATGGAGGTTGTTGAAGTTCACCGGGACGGGTTTAGCCCAGCCGAAGCCGAAGAAGAAGAGCATGAGGGTGCCGATGGGGTCGATGTGCTTGACGGGGTTGAGGCTGAGCCGACCCAGCCATTTGGCCGTGGAGTCCCCCATTTTGTTCGCCACCCATCCGTGGGCCAGCTCATGGATAATGATGGAGTAAAGAAGGGGAATGATGAGCAGAAGAAAAGCCAAGGGATTCGTGAAAAGAAGACGGATCAGGCCCATCCTTCGAACCTCTCTTTTTTTAATCAGTATCACACAGTCGGGGATGAAATTCAACCTGATCTTCAATCGACCGGCCTGACGGCCTCGAGGACCGGGGGCGAGGCCCCCTCGAGGAGCGCTTCGCTTGAGGACCATCCCGCCAAAGGCGGGATTCGAGGACCGTCAAGCCTTCGGCTTGATTCGAGGACCGGGCTTCGCCCTTGAGGCTAAAATTTTGTTGGCCTTTGCCTCAAGCGAAGCGCTCCTCAAGCCACGCCCCCGGCGTGGCAGTCCTCAAGGCCCGAAGGGCCGATCCTCAAGTCACGCCTTGGGCGTGACGCTCTTCCTTTTTATCCCTGGAAGGGGAGATGAATCTTAATGCGGGGGCACGATAAGCGGGGTCTTGGCCGCCGTTCTGATGATGCTGACGGCGGCCCCGGGGAGAGTGTCCTTCTTGGTCATCCGGGTCTCTTCAAACAGGATTTTCCTTCTCCAAAATCAACAGCTCCTTGGCCCTTTCCTGGTTGAAGATCCCGCAGGGGCACAGCTCGGCGAATTCCTGGCTCGCCTTCTCAGGAGACAGCTTTCCCTCCTTCACTCTCTTCCGGGCCTCGGCCACAAACTCGTCGGGGATCATGTGATGGCCGCACATGGTCGTGATGGCCAGGGTGTCGTCATCAGCCAGGAGCTCCTTTTTGCCGAAAACCCCGATGGAGTAGTTCATGGTATGGGGCTTAACCCCCGCTTCCCGGCAGGAAGAGAAAACCTGATCCAGTAATCCAGATATAATCACACAGAACCCGAGATCGGCTTCCTTCATCTTCTTCAGAAAATTCGTCACTTGGTCCCGGGAGGTAAAAACTCCGCGTATCCTCGACTTTTCGGTGAGCTTGGCCTTGATTTCCGCCGCAGAAACACTCACGATGGGCCCGGACTTAACATCGCCCCAGTTCACCGACCCAACTTCTTCGATGATGGCGATGGCCTTGCGGAGCCTTTCGACCAGATTCTGGTCATTGATGCCTTTCACGTGATACAGGAGCCAGACAAAGTCCTTCTCCTGCATTTTCCCGCAACGGTGCAAGCTGTGAGTCATAATATCCTCTCCTGTCCAGGGTTACGAACGTTTAACCGCAAACTACAACCAATATGCTGGCAACAAGAAAATTCCCTTCACCAGCGCCGTAGGGGCATCCCACGTTCCGCGGGACATCGTGCCCTTACTCAGCCTTTATAAAGAGGCCTTCCGAGGCCCACGTTCACCTTCCCGCGGGGCGGCTTTTTCAGGCCATATTGCTGCAGGGTCTTAAACAAAGGTTCATCCCCGTCACCCACCGCCATGGAAACGATCCCCAGGCTGAATACGGTTTCAATTTCTTTCTCCACCTTCAATAAGGCCTCCAGAACCGGCCCCAGTTGTTCTCTTTTGCAGGTTCCTTCAATGATCACGGATAACACGTGAACCGGGAGATATTCGTCGCGAATTTTTCCGCTCCGGATGTCGGTCATCAATCCGGAAAGAGGGGTCTCCTTCGGGCTGGCAAACCGGACCCCGGCGCCGGCCGCCGCCATGGCGACTTTTTCCACATCCCGCATGTAGGTACCCACCCCGGGTCTCCCCATATCGATACAAATGCCGTAGGTATCCGTGGCGAATCTTCCGGTCACATCGTTGGTCTTGGCTTCCTCCGTGCCCCGTCCCGGAACCCCCGTCCCCTCGCTGGTGACCGTGGGGTCGCTCAGGATGTGCTTGAAGATGTCTCCCGGGGATTTGAGGGGCGTGGGTTCAAAACAATCCTGCGGGCACACTCGATTGCGGTAACAAACCCAGCACTCCACGCATACCTTTTCGTCCACGACGGCCACGTCATCCCGCATGGAGATGGCGCCCACATTGCAATAGGGGATACAGGTCTCGCATCCCACACATTTCTCTGCCTCAACCCTCATCTTTTCCTCCAGTAAGGATCGGCGAGATTTCCTCGTTTCCCGAAGATGCTTCCGGACTTCGTCTTAACATGGTATAGGCGGTATCAAATAGGCTTTATCTTCCGTTCTGATGTACGGGCGACCCGCCGGGTCGCCCGTACGGGCTTCGCTCCGCGGTGGGTCACAGAAATCCCCCCTCGCCCCCCTTTATTAAAGGGGGGTTGGGGGGGATTTCTGGAAATGCCTATACGGGATCTCAATCATTCAACTCACTCCCGGACTTGCTCCGGGATTCCCATGGTTTGGGCAAAACATTTGAAACCGTCGGAAGCCCGGGGAAAATTTTCCCCCTGTGGCCAACGGCAATTTCCATTCCGGAGGGTTCACAGACGATTGACGGTATAGAGGGGAACCAGATCTTTGAGCATTTCTGCGGACCTGCAGGGATTGAAAATCCCGCAGCTGCAGGGGGCGGTGAGGATCAGGCTGGCCTCCCAGAGGTTCAGTTTTCCCGTCTTGACCCTGCGGATCACGTCCCGGATCAGCCTGGGAGACACCATGCCGTGGCCGCACATGGTGGTGAACTGGCGGATGTCCGCGGGCGGGAGGCGGTCCGTCCTGCCGTGAATTCCCAGGGAGAGGTTGATCGTGTGGGGATTCAGGCCGAGCTCGGCCGACACTTCCCGCACCCGGTCGATGACCCCGCTGATCACGATGGAGATCCCCTCGTCCATCTCCTTGATCTTGGCCATAGTATCCTTGAATTTTTCCCGATCTTCCAGAACGCAGAAAATCTTGGCTCCATCTTTGATGCTGTTCAGGATTTCCTCCTGGGAAATCGCGCTGTACATGTTCCGCCGAAGGGTGGTCACCAGCAGGTTGGCCGGGCCCTGGTGGAAGAGCATCTCTCCCAGGCGCCTGACCTTCGGTCCGCTGCCGTCATAGTTGAATCCCCTCGCCGGGTAGACGAAGAGGACGTACTCCTTATCCAGCAGATCCAGGGGGCCTTCGCGGTGCAAGCTGTGAGTCATGAGTCTTTCCTCTTGTTGGCCCTTCCCAGGCCCATGTTGATTTTCGCATTCGGCCGCCGGGTGTACCCTTCGGCTTCGATCGTCTCGATTACTTCCTTGGGAACGGTCAGCCCGGGCTCCAGACGGGTATAAACATCCACCACGAAAACGCCGTCCACTTCTTTCGCCGCCTGTTTGATGGTGCGAAGAACATGGCCAAGCTGATCCCGCTTCACCTTGAATTCCATGATCGCGCTCAGGACCTTCTCGCCCATGAGTTCCGGCTTCAAGTCGCCGGTGTCGTGGTTCTGAATCATGTCATTGAAGGGGTTGTCGGGCTCGATCTCGGTGATGCCGGCTTTGGCCATGGCCCGAGTGACCTTCTGAATGTTGGTCAGGTCCATTCCCAGGGTGGGCCGCCCGAATTCGATGGCCACCCCCACTTCACCCGGTACGACCCGGTTGATGACATCATTGCTCTTCGACTCTTCCGTTCCCCGCCCCGCGATGCCGGTAAGGGCGTGGGTGGCATTCGGGTCGCTGAAAAATTTCCGCAGCGCCCGGGGATACTCATACACGTACGGGGATTCTTCGATGGCTTCCACCGGGCAGATCTCGGACCGCAGGCAGGTTCCGCATTCGTAACAAACCTCCTGGTCCACCACGCTCTTCAGCTCCTCGAATTGGATGGCTCCCACCGGACAGTAGGGTTGGCACCGTCCACAGCCGACACAGAGATCTTTTCGGATCAGCATAGCTATTTTTCCTCTCCGGGAATGAGCCTGGCCCTTCTGCGCTCCAGGCCGCGGTCTGAAAGACCCCGGGGCATGAGGCCGAAGGAAGGCTTGATGAATCTTGAAATTTCTTGAGCAGAGTCCTCTCCGCGGATCATTAGGTGATGCATGGACCCCGCGCCGGTAATATCTCCCACCAGGGCCCCTCCGATGATCCGGCCGTCATGCAGGAAGACCTGGCGCAGGATTCCCCCGCCCTGCGGAGCGTAAGAAACCTCTTCGGAGCCCTCGACGAAAGCCCCCAGCATGTTAAGAGACAGGCCTTGAAGGTTCATGGAGTTCACCCGGGTCAAGGCTTTGAGAGGGAGGGGATGCGGCCGGTAGAGATTCGCCGCGGCCAGTTTCCCCTGGGAAACCGCCTGGGGCCAGGTCCAGGGAGTGTATTTCTTCCCGTCCGCAGTAAAAATTGTGACCGCGTCGCCGGCGGCAAAAATCCGGGGGTCTTTTGTCTGCAGAGAGGCCGAAACCCGAAGCTTTCCCCCCTCCAGCAATCCGGAACTTTCGAGGAAAGAAATATTAGGGGTTGAACCGATCGCCAGGAGCAGGGTATCGCAGGGAATCCACTGTCCTCCCACCCTTACCCTTTTGATTTTTCCCCGATCCCCTTCCGCCGCTTCAAGGGTCTGGCCCAGATAAAGATCGATGCCCATCTGAAGGAAATGGGTTTCCACGTACCCGGCCGCATCTCCCTTTAGGGCTTGAGGAAGGAGATGATCTTCCTTTTCCACCACCGAGATCTGAAAGCCGGCCGATCGCAGATAAACCGCCGTCTTGACTCCCACCAGTCCGCCGCCCAGGACGATGATCTTCTGCTCCTTGGTTATCCAGCTTCTGACAGTTTGGGCTTCGGGGAGATTGCGGACGGGGAAAATCCCCTCCAGGCGATCGGCTCCCTCCAGGCGGGGAATGATGGGCCGGCCGCCGGGAGCCAGGGTCATCCGCTCGTATCTGATTTCTTCCCCATTTTCCAGCTTAAGGGTCTGTTTTTCCCTGTCCAGGGATTGAACCTTCGCCCCGGTTTTCATTTGGAGCAGAGGGTCTTCCCCCGGTTTAAAGAGAAAGAGCTTCTCCTCCTTGGCCTGCCCGGCCATGAACTGGGGCAGGAGAGGTCGGCAGTACCCGACGTGACTCTCCCCTTCGACCAGGGTTACCGATTTGCGGGGCCAGCTCTGCCGGCATTGAAGGGCCGCCTGAACACCCGCGGGCCCGCTGCCAATGATTACGATGTCCATATCTTGATAAAATTCGAAATTCGAATTTCGAAATTAGGCTTCATTTTTTAAAAACCAATCCAGAATCTCTTCCGCCTGGGCCGGGTGATCGAAGTGGGTCAAACTTCCTCCCATGGCGGCCAGCTTCTCCTGGAGGAGATTCCGGACTTTCTCGCTTCCCCACAGGGGGAGGGGGACAGCCATGCCGACCCTGAGACCCAGGCCGGCCAATCCCAAAGCCGCCGCCAGGTCCTGACAGCTTTTAATCCCCGTGTAGCAGATCCCCTTGACGTCCTTCAGCCTTCCGGATGCGGCCAGGGCCTTCAAAGCCGGAACCGGCCCCCGCCGCCCGTCCAGGATTTGAACGGGCCGTTTATTTTTAGGGGAGGCGAGGCCCTTTTTGACCATCCACAACCCGCAGTCACCCCAGGCGGTCACTGCAAAACCCTTGCCCTGAAGGGCGGGAGTTACTTCCGTCGGAATCCATCCCAGGGCGTGGTAAGGATGATCGGCTCCGCCCAGGAAGGCCAATTTTTTGGCCGGGGCTTTTTTGAAATACTCTTCCAGAATCGAAGAGCCGACGGCAACTTCGGCTTCTTCCACCAAAGCGGGTTGCGGGTTGAAACTTAGTTGTATGGCTGCCTTCTTCTCTTTGGCTTTTGGTACCAAATCCCGGACAGATTTGGGGTCCAAAGAGGAAGTTGCAGAAATATTCAGGGTGCGGCAGAGTTCGATGATGGAGGGGTCGGTCCCCGGTCCGGCAATCAGGAAGTTGATTTTCCCCGAACTCAATACCAAATCGGCTTCACCGGAGGTGCAGACGCTGGGCAGGTAGCTTCCATCCAGGGAAATGAATTGGCCCAGGGAGAGAACCTGTCCGATGCCGGAAAGATTCTTATTTACTTCGCCCAGGAGCACTTCCAGGAATTCCGGCGAAGGCCGGCCGCAGATTCCGATGTTGATCTCCTTTTGGGCCAGAAGGCCATAGCCGACCCTGAGGGGGAGCGATTTTTTCCGCCCCTGGGATGCCGGGCCCTTCGAGAGCCAGCCGATGGTCAGCAGGGCCAGCCGCAGAGCCTGGGTGATCATGCCTCCCGCGGATTCCATGGGGCGGTTTAAAAGGGCGGCGGCCTTTTGTATTTCTCCGGAGGAGATCCGGTCTTCTCCGAGGTTCTTTATTGCTCGAGAGAGAGCTTCTTTCAAAGCGGGAGCCCAGGAGGGTTCGGAAGCCGGCTTGTCTTCCGGCATGGCTTCCAAGGCTCCGCTGAGAGCAAGGCGAAGCAGCAGCGCCGCGACCATCCCATCCCGGTCCAGCCCGCAAAGCCCTCGGTCCGGTCCGCGGCCGAAGGGATCGATGCGGCAGGGGCCCTGGAGGCAGCCGTAGGGACAGCTCAGCCCGATCCGCAGGAAACCATCCTGGGGCTGGAGCCTTTCAAAGCGGTCCCAGCTCAGCTTGAGCCCCCTCTGGTAGGCGGATTTCAGAAGCTCTTGACTGATCGGGTCAACGGTTTTTACCTGAATCGATTCCATAGAGAACGTTCCAATCCTTTATGTTTTTTAGTCCTGAGTCCCGTTTTTAAAGTCGGCTCATCTCCAAATTAGTTGAAAGCCAAAGAGCTGGTATATTCGAAATGTCAGGTGATTCCAGGGTCCCGGAAGGAAAGTCATATTGCTTGCAATCATGAGGCACCTATGCCTTTTTAGCTGTGGCGGGGGTGTTCTG
>Ga0315285_10001701_pt1 | contig 23096 bp, 30 predicted proteins | sample YL17G09_36_MG_FD_203698 | JGI IMG/M metagenome (GOLD analysis project Ga0315285, IMG submission 203698) | Sediment microbial communities from Yellowstone Lake, YNP, Wyoming, USA - YL17G09_36 | ecosystem: Environmental > Aquatic > Freshwater > Lake > Sediment | place: USA: Wyoming | collected... | reverse complement strand
GACAGAGAAGAACTTAAGAGACTTAAAGGTTAAATCCTGCGCGGACCTTAAAGAATTAGATAGAAAGATCGTCTCCTTTAGCAGTGGCATGCAGGAGGAAAGACGCCCCCTGCGCGATTTTCTTATGAATAAGCTCTACCACCATTACCGCGTGATGAGGATGAGCATAAAGGCAAAGAGGTTCATCAAAGAGCTGTTTGAGATCTATGTTGAGAAACCAGAGCAATTACCGGAAGAGACTCAAAGACGGATAGAGCGCGACGGAGTCATGCGCGCAGTCTGCGATTATATCGCCGGAATGACGGATAGGTATGCCTTAGATGAGTACAAAAAGTTATTTAACCCCTACGAAAAAGTATAAATCATTAATCTCTTCTATTCACAGCATCTACCGGCTGGTTAATTCCACCTACGAGGTCAAAGACCTGATCATCCGCCTGGCGCGCCTTATCTGCCAGATATTCAATGCGCATTACTGCCTGATTATACTGCTTGACCCCACAAAGGAATATTCTATTCTCAAATGCCTTATTACGGGAAAGAAGAAATTTATAGATGAACAAAAGACCAGGATCGCTAATCGGATGGAGAAGAGAATAGTCAAATCTCTTGTAACCGTAAGAAAAGAGAATCTCCTGGGGGTTCCGCTCATTTGCGAAGACGTAATCGGCATTATTGTCCTCAGGCGAAAGACTCAGAGTCTTTCCTTTGATGTGTTTGACCAGGAAATGCTCATGACCCTGGTTGAGCAGGCAGTGGTTGGTATCAAGAATCTGCGGCTATACGAGGAACAGCAGAAGATAGTACTGGGAAGCATAAAATCGCTGGTGACATTATTGGATGCAAGGGTTCCGCAGGAATATACGCATTCGCCTTATTTTAGCAGACTAGTTGCTTCCATCGGCATTGAAATGCATCTGGATGAGAAGCAGATCGAGAGCTTAAAATACGCCAGCCTTCTGCATGATACAGGAAAGGTTGACATCCCATTGGAGATACTCACCAAGACGACGAAACTTACCACAAAGGAATATGATATTATAAAGAAGCATCCTGTAAAAGGCGCCCAGATCCTGCGGCCTTTGCAGGTACTCAAGCCCGTGATACCGATTATAATGTACCATCATGAGAAATATGACGGTACAGGTTATCCGTCGCGGCTTAAAAAAGGACAGATTCCATTGGGTGCGCGCATTATGGCAGTGGCTGATGCCTTTGAGGCAATGGTCTATGGACGGCCGTACCGGGAAAGAAAGGACACCGCTTCGGCAATTAGAGAGATCAAGAAAAAAAGCGGCACACAATTTGACCCTAAAGTCGTTGAGGCGTTCTTAAAAGTAGTAAAAAAGGTAAAATCAAAAAATTACTTGAAATTAGATAAGAAACAGATATATAATACTTAGCTATGGATGCGCAAGCCGATAACCAGCTGGAATTATTTTCGCAATCAGGCAATTCTGCCAGCTTGAAAAGGAGCCACTCCCGGCCCTTCTTTGCTTATATCCGCGGATATGAAAAGACAATATTGATAATCCTCGGGGTGGTTATAATGGGCGTTATTTCCTTTTCCCTCGGAGTGGAAAAGGGAAAGCGCCTCACGATGCAGAAGTTAACTGATTTTCAACCCACGCCGCAGAAGGCAATTACCGAAGAGGCCCCCAAGGCCGATATCAGTCCAAAACAGGAAGTCCTGCCGCCTGTAATAAGAGAAGAGGTAATTCAGGTTAAGGCAGCTGCCCCGCAAATCGGCCGGGCAAATTACACAATACAGCTGGCAAGCTACAAAACCAGGACCAGCGCTCAAAGAGAAGCTGAGGTCCTAAAGAAAAAGGGTTTTATGCCAATCGTGTTGGCTAAGGGAAATTATATTGTGCTTTGCGTGGGAAAATTTTCTAATAAGGAAAAAGCTTTGACTTTGTTAGCGTCGCTTCAGGCCCGCTACAAAGGTTGCTATATAAGGAGGCTATAAAAGTCATGTCAATTCACCCATCTTTAAGCATTTCTGACAAGGATAAGAAGCCGCGATCAGTACTAAAACGCACTGAACGCTTGAGAACGATGCAGACAAAAGGCCAGTGGAAGGAAGGGGACAAAGTCTACGGCCTGCCAAAAATCAAGACCGTAAGGATCAAGATAAAGAAAGAGAAGGTAGAGAAAGCAGCAGAAGTAGTCACTGCTGAAGGTGCTGCTCCTGTGGCAGCAGAGGCGAAAGATCAGGCCGCTCCTCCAAAAGCCGCTGCTCCTGCCAAGGGTGAGGCAAAGAAATAATTAATGCGCGCAAATCCGCTAAACCTGATTCTTGCATCTATAGTTTTTGCGCTGCTTTTTCTTCAAGTTTTTCCCTTGGAAGCATCCTGCCCGTTTCAGGGACAAATCAATGCATCTGGCACAAACGTCCGCTCTGATTCCACAGTAAGCTCTGAGATTATCTCTACTTTGAATAAAGGAGAAAGAGTAGAGGTTTTAGAAGAGCTCTACGATTGGTATAAAATAAGACTTCCCAAAAGCTCACCCTCCTACATCAAGAAAAGTTTCTTAGAATGCCTCAATTACAGGACAACTGAGCCAACCAATGCGCCTAGCCAGCCTGAGGCAAAGAAGGAGTGCATCAGTGCTAAAGTTTTGAGGGACAGGGTCAATATCAGGCTGCATCCTTCTACCTCGTCGGTGATCCTTGGCGTTGCCGATAAGAATGAGGTAGTGAATATCCTTAAAGAAGAGGGGGAGTGGTCAAGGATCGAGCCGATAGCCAATAGTTTTGGCTGGATAAACAAGCGTTTTCTAATCAAGATAGAGTCTGCTAAAGAAGAAGGGACCTCAACCGTAACGGTAAGCCCGCAGCCGCAGCCTGAAGAAAATGTCACCCTTATCGGTATAATAAATCCCTATGGAAGGTTTTTTAGAAGACTGGCAACGCATAAGCTTGTTACTCAGGATAACAAGGTATTTCTTTTAAAAGGCGATAAAAAGAGCCTGGATTCCCTCTGTTGGCATAAAGTAAAAGTCATGGGTAAGAGAATCGATGAACCGGGCCAGAAATTTCCCGTGATAGAAGTAAGGATCCTGGAGGTAGCCAATTGAATATAGTCAGCCTCCTTTTTTCTTTTGCAGTCTCTTTCGGATTGTTGTTGATTGCCATGACTGTGCATGAATTCTCGCACGGATTAGTGGCATATAAATTAGGAGACCCCACAGCCAAATACTCAGGCAGGCTCACCCTTAATCCCTTAGCCCATATCGATCCGATATGGACGTTTATCCTGCCATTGTTTCTTTTTATTTCTAGCGGCGGGCAATTTATTTTCGGGGCGGCAAAACCAGTGCCCATAAATTACTGGGCATTGAGGAATCCCAAAAGAGATATTATCTGGGTGGGTGCAAGCGGCCCTTTGTCAAATCTTATCTTTGCAGCTGTTTTGTCTTTTCTCTTGAAACTGGCACCCTTACCGCCGGTAATAAATTTTATACTTATCAATCTGATAGTTATAAATGTAGTCCTGGGAGTTTTTAACCTTGTGCCTATTCCGCCATTGGATGGTTCGCGCATATTGATGGGTCTGTTGCCCGAGGCCCTAGCCACTCAATATGCCAGCATTGAACCCTTCGGCTTTATCATTTTGATGGTGCTCATCTGGATGGGGGTATTCGGCAATCTGATCTGGCCGCTGGTATCAATGTTCTTGAGACTGCTGGGAGTATCAATTTAAGATGCATACTATAAGAGTTAATTTGGGGGCGCGCTCCTACAATATAGTCGTGGGCAGTAATATAGTTGCTCGCTTGGGAGTTTATCTAACTAAGCTAAAGATAGGGACTGATGCGTATGTTATTACAAATTCACCCATAAAGAATAAATATGGGGGGCTTCTAGAAAAATCGCTAGAAAGCACAGGTTTTACTGTAAGATTTAAGAGCGTACCCGATACTGAAAAAAGCAAATCCTTTAAAATTGCCGCAGAAGTTATCAGGGATTTAGCCCTCTATGACAAGCAGAGGAGGATTTTTATTATTGCCTTTGGCGGGGGCGTGGTCGGAGATCTGGCCGGGTTTGTTGCCTCAGTGTACAAGCGCGGGATTCCTTATGTGCAGATACCCACCACGTTATTGGCGCAGGTAGATTCAAGTATCGGCGGAAAAACCGCTCTGGACCTGGCGCAGGCTAAGAACCTGGTCGGCGCAATTTACCAGCCGAAGTTAGTGTATAGTGATGTTAAATTTCTCTCTACATTGGATATTAGACAGATACGCGCAGGCCTCTCTGAAGTAATCAAGTACGGCATAATCAGGGATGCGCAGTTATTTTCTTATCTCGAAGCTAGATATAAAGATATTCTCCAGCTCAAGGTGCCTGCCTTAGAACATATCGTTAGATGCTCAAGCCGCATCAAGGCGCAAATTGTCAGCCGCGATGAGAGGGAGGAGAAGGGGGTGCGCACAATTTTAAATTTCGGCCATACTGTGGGCCATGCAATAGAAGCAGCAGCCGGTTATAGGCTGTATAACCATGGCGAGGCGATTGCCTTGGGTATGCTTGTTGCTGCTGATATAAGCGCAAGATTGCGCCTAGTCAGCAAGATAGCCGCGGAAAGGGTCGAGAATCTGATCAAGGCAGCGGGACTGCCGATAAGGATAAAGAAGATCAGCTTAAATGCTATAATAAACGCACATTACCGGGATAAAAAATTTATCGGCAGGAAAAACAGATTTGTTCTTATTGAAGGCATTGGCAGGACAAAGATTGTAGAGGATATACCTCTTAAGGTAATAAGAGAGGCCCTCAAGAAAAGGATGGGTTAGCGGCCTTTTAGGTCGAGCAGGGTTGACATGTCTATAAATATATGCTATATTTTTCTCAACAGAGAGAGAGTTGCCACGGTCTCCTCTTTTTATCGACAAAAAGGGGGATATGGTAAATAAATCTGCAGAAAGAAGGCTTTTCCCGCGCGTCAATCTGCATACGCCAATCCGTTATCAAATCAAAGGTGAGTCCGACTTCGATAACGCAGTCACCGACGATGTCAGTGTCGGAGGATTAAGTTTTATCAGCGATAAATTTATTATCCCTGCAACTGACCTGATACTGGAAATCAATTGTTTATCGCGCATCTTAAAAGCAGTGGGAAAAATTGTCTGGTCCTATCACCTGCCGCACTCAGACAGGAGCCGCCAAGGAGTAGAATTCATTGAGTTTGATGTGTTTGAATTGGAGTATCTCGCGGAATATCTGAACATGTTAATGGAGAACGCTTAAAGAAAGGAAGAGTAAAACAATGGCACCAGAAGAGGCAAAGGCAGCTGCTGTACCTGAGGCAGCAAAGCCGCAAAGCGCACAACAAGAAAAACAGGCAAATTGTCTGGCCTGTAATAAACCCATAAAGAAATTGAAGCGCTATTACCGTGATGGAAAATTCTACTGCAACAAGAAATGCTGGCGCACATACTTGGAGAAGTCCAAGGAAGAGAAAAAGGAATGAGGAGAAAATTTTCTAGAGAAAGAAGGCAGCATCCCAGAATAAAGCGCTCACTTCCTATAAGGCTGGTGGCCAATGGATACGATTTCAGCACCACGACGCAAGATTTAAGCTGCGTGGGCGCTTATTGCCACATAACTAAATATATCCCTCCCTTTACTAAGATTGCGATCAAGCTGTCCCTGCCGATAAGGACGAAGTGCGGAGGCAGGAAATACGACGTTAAATGTAAGGGTGTGCTGGTCAGGACCGAAGATGAAGAAAAGGGCGGATTCAATATAGCCATTTTCTTTAATGAAATAAAAGAGTACCAGAAGAAAATAATATCGCAGTATGTGAATCAATTCTTGCCAAAAGCGCCTTCAGTGCTGGAACCCTCCAAGCCAAGATGGGCGAAATAAAGAAATGCAGCCCCGTCAAACTAATCATTGGTTTTATCTATAAGGAAGAGGATGCATTAAATAAGGCATTAGGGCAACTCAAGAAACATTTTGGCAAGACCGATTTTGAAAGCCGGATCATCCCTTTTGTGTATACTGATTATTACGAAAGGGAATTCGGTACTGGGCTGAATAGGAAATTTGTCAGCTTCAGAAAATTGATTGCGCCTTCCTCCCTCGCAGAGATCAAAACCCTCACCAATAAAATAGAGAATGAAGCACCTCAGGCTTTAGCCCGAGGTTTCCGAAGCGGAATACTTGAGCGGCCATTTCTTATCCGTGCCTTGAAAGGCGCTGGTTTAAGGCCGCGAAAGTATAAATTATCGGCCGAGCGCCTGCGTCGAGTCAACATTGATCCGGGGTATTTAGACCTCTCCAGGCTAGTGTTAGCCTCAACCAAGGATTTCAGCCACCGTATTTATTTGAATCAGGGCGTATACGCCGAGACAACCCTGATCTTTAAAGCCAAGACTTTCCAGCCCCTTGAATGGACTTATCCGGATTATAGGACCAGCGAATATATTGAGATATTTAATCAGATAAGAGAGATTTACAATCAGCAGATAAAAAAGTAAAGATAAGTTTATAAACTCTAAACCCTAAATCCTAAATAAATCCCAAACTCAAAATCCCAATGTTCAAACAGGGTAAGTTTTGAATTTTTGATTTGGAGTTTGTTTAGAGTTTAGTGTTTCGAGTTTAGGATTTAACTAAAAATGTATCCTTCTTACCTTGAATCATATAGTAACGGAATTCTGAATAAGCTGATTGAAAAGACCTATAAACTGCTTAAGTCCTGCTGCATCTGCCCGCGCAGGTGCCGCGTCAACCGCCTGAAAGACGAAGTGGGGTTTTGTAAGACAGGGAGTCTAGCGCGCGTCTATAGCTATATGCCGCATCACGGAGAAGAGCCGCCGATTTCAGGCCAGCGCGGCTCAGGCACCATATTTTTCTCCGGTTGCAATATGGCCTGTGTGTATTGCCAGAATTACCAGTTCAGCCAGCTGGGAGAGGGCAGGGAGGCAGATTTTGAGGAATTAGCCCAATTCATGCTGGAATTGCAAAAGTTGGGCTGTCACAATATTAATCTGGTTACCCCCACTCATGTTATGCCCCAGATTTTAAAAGCCCTGGAGATCGCCGTTTCCAAGGGGTTAAGGATTCCTCTTGTGTATAATACCGGAGGTTATGAATCAGCAGAAATCATAAAATTACTTGATGGCATAGTTGATATTTATTTACCGGATATGCGCTATGCCGATAGCGATATGGCAGTTAAATATTCTTCGGCGCCGGATTATCCGAAATACAATCAGGAGGCAGTCAAAGAAATGCACCGGCAGGTCGGTATAGCCAAAATAAATAAAGAGGGTATAATTGACAGGGGCTTGATTATCAGGCATCTGGTCCCGCCTCAAGATATTGCCGGTACAGACAAAATTATGAAATTTATTGCCAATGAGATCTCAGTTGATTCCTATATCAGCCTGATGAGTCAGTACACGCCGTATTACAAGGCAGACCAATTTAAGGAGATCTCTCGCAGGATAACCCAAGAAGAATACGAGGAAGCAGTGAAGGTAATGCACAAATACGGCCTATATAACGGCTGGACGCAGGATTCAGGGGGACTGCCGAGGTTTGCAGGCATACACATAAAACCAGCATGATACCCATAAACTTTAAAGAGCTGCTTAATTTGAGCGCAAAGAAACATCCGAACCGCACTGCCATTGTTTCTGGGCGCAAGATTATAAATTATAAGGCGCTTGATGATTTAAGTGATCATATTGCTGCCGCTCTCCTGAATCTGGGCATAAGAAGACAGGAGAGGGTGGCTATTTTTTTGGATAACTGCCCGGAGTTTGTAATCAGCTATTATGCGATCCTCAAGGCAGGAGCAGTGGTTGTGCCGATAAATTATATGTTTAAGATAGAGGAGGCAAAGTATATCCTGCAGGATGCAGAGGCAGTGGCGATTATCACTTCACGCGCCTATTGCGATATGGCAGAGGAGCTGCGTCTGCGGGTGGACAGTCTTAAAACTATAATAACCACGACCAGAACAAGGGATGATATTATTGATTTTAATATGCTTTGTGCTACAGATACAGGGGCGCTCAATAAGATTTATAATGATCCGCAGGATCTGGCGGTAATTTTATACACTTCTGGGACTACGGGATTTCCTAAGGGAGCAATGCTTTCCCACTATAACCTTATCTCCAATGCCTTTGATTCCAAAGAGGCGATAAGGGCAACGCAAAAAGATGCATTCATTTGCATATTGCCGCTGTTTCATTCCTTTGCCGCGACTGTCTGCATGAATCTGCCGCTGTTGGTCGGAGCAAAAATAGTGATCATGAAATCACTCAGGCCCTTTAAGCGCATACTACGCGCTATAAGAAAAAACCGGGTAAGCATTTTTGTTGGTATCCCTTCGGTTTACAATATCTTGAAAGATGTGAAGCTGCCCAGGATATTTAACAGCCCACTGATTAAATTCTTTAATCCTGTAAGAGTATGCATTTCTGGTGCCGCTGCATTGCCTGTTGATACATTCATCTCTTTTGAAAAGAGATTACGTACTGCGTTGTTAGAGGGCTATGGCCTGACTGAGGCTTCTCCTGTCGTGACCCTAAATCCATTAAAGGGAAGAAGAAAACCCGGTTCTATTGGACCTGTGCTCTCCGGGAATATAGAATTAAAAATTGTGGATGATAATGATAATCCTGTTGTTGCGGGAGAAATCGGAGAGCTGCTGGTAAAGGGTCCAAATGTAATGCAGGGATATTTCAAACAGAAAGGGGCAACAGCCGAGACGCTTAAGGATGGCTGGCTTTATACCGGAGATATGGCAAGATTTGACGCTGACAGTTATGTTTACATCGTGGGCAGGAAAAAGGAGATGGTCAATGTGCGCGGCTTGAATGTCTATCCGCGCGAGATAGAAGAGGTGCTTTATCAGAACCCCAAGATTAAGGAGGCAGCAGTAATCGGGATTGCCGATGCGCATAAAGGAGAGGTGCCCAAAGGTTTTGTGGTCCCAAAAGATGGTGAAAGTCTCACTGAGCATGAAGTCATCCAGTATTTAAGAGAGAGGCTGGCAGCCTATAAGATCCCCAAATATATTGAGTTTCGGCAGTCACTGCCAAAGAACACTACAGGTAAGATCTTAAAACGCGTACTTTTAGATGAGCAAGATAAACAAGAAGGGTAATGGATTCTTAAGATTCTTGAAATTCATCTATATAAAGCTGTTCCGCATAAATGATACTCCCCAAAGAATCGCCTTAGGGCTGGGATTGGGTGTATTTAGCGGGATTTTCCCCGGGACAGGTCCACTGGCTGCTTTATTTCTGGCATTAATTTTGCGCGTAAATCGCGCCAGCGCATTACTGGGAAGCCTGCTTACCAATACGTGGCTATCGTTCGTCACCTTTATGCTTGCGGCTAAATGCGGCTCTGCTATACTCAAGGTAAGCTGGATTGACGTAAAACAGGGGTGGGATTCCTTCTTAAAAGGATTCCATTGGCAGGATCTGTTTAAATTATCTGTTCTGAAGCTCATCTTTCCGGTTGCAGTTGGATACTTTGTAGTTGCGATTTGTGCAGGGCTTCTAGTTTATTTAGTTTCTCTGATAATAGTCATTGTGTTGAGGCGCCAGGATAAATGAAAAAGATTTCCATCGCAATATTCAGAAGTTTTCAGACAAAAGTTACTCTCTATTTAATTCTTTCCATGTTGTTTATAGGGATAGTGAGCAATTTAGCGATCCTGAGGTTCGCCCTTAATTCCCAATTCAACGACCTGCGCAACAAACTGATGATCATCGCCCAGACAGCGGCTTTAATGGTTGATGCTAGAGCACTGATGCAAGTTCCCTTGAGCCGTCAGGGCGAGGAAACTGCGCAATTTAAAGCAATCGCGCAAGATTTAACTAAGATCAAGAAAGCGAATCCCGCAATTAAATACATATATACGCTTACAAAAACAGAAAAAGAAGGGATCTGGCAGTTTGTTGTTGACCCGAGCCTGACCAGCCACCCAGGAGACGAATACGATGTCTCCCGTTTCCCTGAAATGGCCGCCGGACTAAATTCACCCAGCGCAGACAGGAAACTTGAGTCTGATGAGTGGGGAGTTACTTTATCCGGATACGCTCCAGTACGCGATGCAAACGGCAAGTCCGTAGCAGTCTTGGGAGTGGATGTTTCAGCAGAACAGGTTTACCTGCTTCAGAGGGAGGTTTTACGCAGACAGCTCATTGTGTTTGCTATCGGAGTCCTTTTTTCTATAATCCTTGGGTTTGCGCTTTCAAGAAAGATCTCCGGGCCAATAAAAAGATTAGTGGAGGGTACGCAGTACATTGCAAAAGGGAATCTGCAGTATAAAATAGAAATAGAGGGGATAGATGAAATCAGCAGGCTGGCGGGGGCCTTTAACCGGATGTCTGCAAGCCTCTATGAATCAAGACAAAAGCTATTAAATTATTTCCAGCGCCTGATGCAGTCATTTGTGAGGATCCTGGAGGCAAAAGACCATTATACAAGAGGTCATTCTGAAAGAGTGGCAGAGTATTCAGTAAGGATCGCCCGGAAGCTGGGCATGCCGATGGAAAAAGTGGAGTTATTAAGAGAGGCAGCGCTTCTGCACGATATAGGAAAGTTAGGGATAGAGGACCGCATACTGAACAAAAAAGAGAAGCTGAGTCAGGAGGAGAGAGAGATAATCTTTAAGCACCCGGTGATAGGAGAGGAGATCTTAAAGCCAGTCTCAGAGAATAGTGAAATGTTGGCAGTGGTAAGGGGTCACCATGAGCGCTATGACGGCAAGGGATATCCTGATAAGATTAGCGGCGAGGATATCGATATTCTGGCTGCAATCGCTTCAGTTGCGGACACCTTTGATGCGATGACTACTACCAGGGCCTACAGGCAGGCCTTATCAAAAGAAGCGGCAATTGAGGAGCTTAAGAAAAATAAAGGTAGACAATTTAAAACAGAGATTGTTGATGCCTTTATCAAGGCTCTGGAGGAGCCTCAATGAAAGTTTCTTGCAAAAAAGGTAAATTGATGTACAATAAGATTAATGAAAAATGATCAACCCATTCGACGCACCCCGGGCTAAAGGCCAGGGTTTGCTCAGGGTTGATACTGAGCGGTTTCTCTTTAACCCGCCCTGATCCCTCGACTTTGCTCGGGACAAGAGGGCGGGGTTTGGAAGCCGCCGAAGTATCAATAATGGAAAGGGGGAGCGAAAGATGAAGAGGATATTGTTGATTCTTTGTGCATTAACATTCTTGTTATCATTAAGTATAATATCTTATGCGCAAGAAGCCAAGACTCAAAGTACCGCTGAGTGCATTCCGGATGCGCCAGTTAAGACAGAGGATATGCGCTACGGAAAGTCGCCTTTTAACAAACTGGGCCGCGGAGCAATCAATACTGCTACCTGTTGGTTAGAAATACCTGCTGAGGTATGCAGGCTCTCTGAAGAAAAGGGCCCTTTTGTCGGATACACCCTTGGGTTTGCAGAAGGGATTTTTACGACTTTACTGCGCGGGGCAACCGGAATATTTGATGCGGTGACCTTTATTATCCCTCCTTATAATAAACCCTTGATGAAGCCGGAATATGCCATAGATAGTCTGGGAGACAGCTTTAGATCGCAAGCTGACGCACAAGCAAGGCCGCAATAGGCATTATTTTCCAAGAAAGGGGAGAGGCAGGATTGTTTCTCCCCTTTTATTTTTTTCTTTACAACCACACAAATGTGTGGTATAGTTTAGTCCATAGTCAATAGTTTATAGTTAATAGAAGATGGAAAAAGGTTTAACGCCGAAGCAGAAGAGGGTTCTGGATTTTATCAGAGAGAGGGTAGGGGAGAGCATGCCGCCTACCATCAGGGAAATAGCAGGCCAGCTGGGTTTTTCTTCAACCGGCACAGTAAGGGACTACCTACTTGTCTTAGAGAAAAAAGGTTACCTGAGGCGCACTGCCAAGCGCTCGCGCGCAATAGAATTATTAAAACAGGCTTTTAGAATACCTATCATTGCCAGCATTGCCGCGGGAGGTGCGAATTTAGCTTACGAAGATATAGAAGGCCACATTGATCCTGATGATTTATTCCTTGGCCGCTTAAGTTACAGTGATTGTTTTGCTCTTCGTGTCAGGGGCCAGAGTATGGTTGAGGCAGGGATCATGGAAGGGGACATTGCAGTGGTCAAGAAGCAGCCTACTGCCCATGACGGAGATATTATTGCAGCTCTCTTAGAGAATAACGAAGCGACATTAAAGAGATTAAGGTATAAAGGCAAGAAGCCATATTTAGAAGCGGCGAATAAAGACTACGCACCCATACATAAAGATTTTGTAGTTCTTGGAAAAGTAATTAGCATACTGAGGAAATATTAGATGAAACAATCGGGTTTTAATCCACATAGCCGCTGGGACAGGCACATCCCGGAAACTTCCGATACTCCCCAAACCGGGCAACTCGATGAAAAAATCGATTGTTTTGCCTGGTTTCGCGCAGGCAAAATCTATCCCCAGGCGTTTGTCTGGAATCACAAGGAATATAAAATCACTAACATCACCTATAACTGGCAGGAGCGTCGCGGCCGCGAACTTATCAGTTTTTTCTCGGTCTCAACCGGTGCCGACCTCTACCAGATATCCTTCAATAATACTAACCTCAGCTGGCGATTAGATAAAATAATAGAGTAAATATACAAAGACGATGATTCTACACATCGACATGGATGCATTTTTTGCATCCATTGAACAGGCAATTAATCCCAGATTAAAAGGTAAGCCATTAATTGTGGGCTCGCGGGACAATAAAATGCATACGGTTGTCTGCGCGGCTAGCTATGAAGCCAAGGCCCAGGGCATTGATTCCGGCATGTCCACGGCTGATGCCTTTAAGGCATGCCCGAACCTGGAATTTGTGCCAGCAGACCAATCCAAGTACATCTGGACCTCCGAACAGATATTTGAGCTGTTAAAAAAGTATGGTTTTGAGGTGGTTTACGCCTCAATTGATGAGTTTCAGATTGATATCAGGGATGAAACCGAACTCCAGGCTATCGCGCGCGATATTCAAAAACAGATCTATGCAAACTTTAACATTACCGCCTCAATTGGTATTGCCAAGAACTGGCTTCTTGCAAAACTAGCCTCCAAAATAAATAAGCCAAACGGCATATTCATCTTTACTGAAGAAAATTTAGAAGGGGCGTTAGCCAAAATTCCAGCAAAGAAACTCTGCGGAGTGGGCGAAAAAACCAATGTTGTTTTGGAAGGCCTGGGTATCAAAACCTGCCTGGATTTATATAAGAAATCAGCCCTATTTTTAGAGCAAAACCTGGGTGCCTACGGCCTGAATTTTTACCTGTTGCTACATGCAAAGGACAGTTTTGAGCTAGAAGCAGGGGAGGATAAGCCCAAGTCAATAGGCCATTCCTACACGCTGCCAAGGGCTTCAGAAACCCCCGGGTTTATTAAGGCTTGGGTGCGGCTTTTATCTGAAATGGTTGCCGAGCGCCTGCGGCAGAATAATTTTGTTTCCTCAACAGTGCATATCTGGCTGAATGGCCCGGAAATAGGCGGTTTTTCAGCCCAGAAGACCTTTGGACAGGCAACCAATGACGGTTATGAGATCTACCAAAGATGCCTTAAGATCATGGCTAAACTTGGCGTAAAAACGCCGAAAATCCGCGCCCTGGGAGTAACTTGTAGTAATCTGACACTGGCTAGTTACCCGGCTTTATTTAAGGAGCAGCAAAAGAGGCAAAAACTTCTTGAGGCAATTGATAAGATTAACAGCCGTTACGGAGACAGTTCAATTTTTCCTGCCCAAACCATGTTTACCAGAAGAATGCCCTAAACATTCCAGCCATACCGCACTGTCAAAGTCTGCAAAGAAAGCACCAAGGATTGTTAAAGATAAAGAAAGCGGGTAAAAAGGGGTAAGTCAAAATGGGCTTTTCCACAGCTAAATTTTATAATTATATAACCATATGCGCATTAAAGACTTAGAGTGAATTTCCCAATATGCTGAAGTTAACATAAGATATATTATAAGAAGTTACCTATGAATGCGAATATAACCCAAGAAGCCCTATATAGGTATAATTAAAGCTATTTTTAGGCCGTCCCTTTCCTTTAAATCACCAAGAATCTTTAGAATTTTGAAGTTACTTTGGCAGGATATCTTCGCGGGAACTGATTACGTAGTGACCGCCCTGGATTTTGATGGTTGCTCCGTGCACCAGGCCGCTGGCCAGGATTTTGTGCGCTCTTTTAAGGATGCGGCTGTAAGTTTGCTGGGAAATGTGCATGGATTTGGCTGCTTCCCTTTGGTTTAAGCCCATATAGTCAGACAGCCGGATTGCTTCCAGCTCATCCATGGTCAGGTCCACCTGTTCGGGCCTGCCAGGCCTGCCTCTGGGGCTGAACTGGCTGATCTTTAAGTCCTGTCGGACAATCCTGTATTTTTTAGGCCTTCCTCGAGCTTGCATTTGGCTTACCTGCGCTTACCTATTTTTAACCCCGTATTTAATATGAGTACTTACTCAAAATACTCCTTTTTAAGACCCGGTCTCGACTATGGCTTGCGATTTGTAAGACCGGGTCTAGTTAAATTTCGGTTTCTTTGACCAGCCGGCGGTAGTATTCAATGCACTTATGGCAGGTTTCTTTATTTTCCTTCCACTCAGGGTGGTCGCGCCGGATGAGGTCAATAAGGTATTCCTCTGCTCTTATATGAGCGATACTTACAAACTCATCAATGTCTCTGTCGCAGATTTGGCAGCGGTATTTCATGGCTTTATTACAACATCATGCTGTCTAACCCGGGAATCAACCAGGAGCCCGATTTCCTGCCCGCGTTTTCCAGTGGTTATGGGCACTCTGTCAATCTGAATGGAGTTTACTGTTTGCGTAAAGTCTGTTGTGTGGCCCTTGATTTTTATGAGATCCCCGACTTTTAGCGGCGCTTTAAGTTTTACTACCGCAGCCCTTACATGCGGAAAGTAATGCGTGATTCTGCCGATGATATTTTCTTTGGCCTTCTTTGCAGCAGCTTTTTTTCTCTTAATTGGCTTTTTCTTGGCTATTCTTTTCCTGACGACTCTCTTTTTTACCGTTTTTTTCTTTACCCCCTTTTTTAGAGCCATAGCCACCTCCCCTTATAAGATTATCTTGCTGGCAAAATCTCTAATTATAGGTATTCCCTTGCTGCTGCCTCTTATTGCCTGCAAAATTCCCAAAAGAGAAATAAATACAAATAAAACCACGACCAACCTTTTTATTAGCCAATATACGGGAATAATTGAAAGCACAAAGCAGACCACTTCCAAGACAAAGAGCACGAGTCCAGCTTTAGCGTGGAAAAGCGCGAATTTATTCTCTTTTTTTAGAATGAGGCTGACAATGCACAGGAAGCTGATGTAGGAGATTACGGCGAAGAATTTACCTTCCTGTATATCTTTTTGGGTAGCTGCATCATCCATTTAAATTCAGGGACGATCCCCATTTTTTACTATTTCTTAGCATTTACTTCTATCAGGGAATCCATCTGGCCAAAAGGGTTCTTTTCCTTAAGGGGATTATTGCTGTCTTCTGTCCATGTGCCGTCAATGACAAAACGGTAATGATAAATACCGCTGGCCAGATTCATGTTCTTTTTCCAGGTCCCGTTATCCATCTGCATCTTGCTGTTTTCATCCAGCTTCCACTCATTGAAATCTCCGGCCAGATACACTTCCTTTGCCTCAGGAGCCCTGACCTCAAAAGTGACATCCATCAATTTCGGCAGTTCTTCTTTAAGGATTTCATTCATCCTTTTTTCCAAGGCCCTGGTGGTCCTTGAAGCTAGAGCCTCAGCCATCGCAGGTGCAGGTATGGGTGCCTCATGAGGCATTTTTTCCTGAGTGATGATCTCCCTGGCTAAACTGAAATAGTCTTTTGCGCCGCGGCAATATTTGTCGTAATTGAACACATAGGTGCCTTCATTTTGCGCCTCTTTTAGCTTCACGTTCACATGGATTATGTTGCTGAATAATTCTTCTTTAAAGTCTGATTTTATCCGCTCAAGCATTTTGAATGAATGGCGCAACCTTGAATCAAAGTTAGTGACCAGGACACTGAAATGACAATTGTGATTCAGTCTATCCCGGACAAGATTTATAATGCTGACTAACTGCGATAGGCCCTCAAGGGAAAATCTGCTTGCCTCAACCGGTACGATTATTTCCTGGGCAGCGCGTATGGCATTTATGGTCAGGATCCCCAAGTTGGGCGGGCAGTCAATCAGGATATAGTCGTAATTGCCTCTAAAGTTATTCAGCGTCTCCCAGAGCCGCGACTCTCGTCCGATCTCTCCTGCTAACTCCTGCTCCAGGGTGCTTAAGATAATGCTGGAAGGCGCTATATCAAAATTTGGAGCCACATTTTTTATGACATTTTCTAACGCCGCTTTTTTATTGGTCATCTTGGAGAGGACATTATAGATGCTTGAGTCAGCTTTGATGTTCAGGCCAAGCGTTGCGTGCGCCTGAGGGTCAAGGTCTATTAACAGGACTCGTCTTTTGTTTGTGGCAAGTGAGGCAGCTAAATTTATTGCTGTTGTAGTCTTTCCGCAACCGCCCTTCTGGTTTGTGATAGAGATTATGCGCATTAATCCCTCCTTGAAGTTATTTGATTAATCTGACATTATCTATGTAAAGAACGCCTTTTTTCTCTTTTGTGTTCCACTCCTCAACCGCAAATGAGAGGTTTTGCATTTCTGACCAGTCGTTAATGGATTTAAATTCCGAGAACTTTATCTTGTAGTCCTGCCATTTGTGCGGGATGTCTTTGAAGTAGACCTCTGATTTTTCCCTGAAGGAATTACTGAATTCCACTCTTAGGGAGACGGTATCAGAAAAGTTGGTTTTTTTTACGGAGAAACCCAATGCCTTGTAATTGTTGAGGTTTAATTTGTTCAAGTTGAGGGCATAAATCTCTTTTTTTGCGGGGTTAAAATTGAAATTTACCTTTACGGCATCTGTGGATAAGCAAAGAACAATTTCAGAATGATACGATTTGTTCTGGAGGAAGGCAAAAATTATGGCCAAAAGTAGTCCGGATATTAAAAAAGCGCTGATTAGGAAAGGTTTCTTGAAGTGCCTACGGTAAGATTTGGCCTTCTTTTGCTTATTTCCCGATGCGTCAAGATAAATCTTGGCGAGGTGTTCGTAAATGTCCTTCTTATCCATAGCTTAATTTTAATAATTTATAACATAAAACTATTTGACTGTCAATAGGTTTTGAACCGATTTTTAAGACCGGGTCTTGATTAGGGGTGTAATGGTTTGTTGAGGTATTCAGGAATGTCTTTACCTATAATAGTGTAGAAATTGGTAAGATGTCTGCGGTAGAGCGAGTCAAAGCCGCCATGAGGGTCTTCACCGTACCACCAGAACCAGTCGCTTCCTTCCAAAATATACATCTGTTTCCAGGCAAGAGCAGCCCTCCTCCCCCCTATTTTGGCTCCTTCCAGCTCTCTTCTAGCCATTGCCAACCACTCCCAGGCTTTTACTTTATAGGGGTTACCTATCCACTTGCCGAAATTCCCGTAAATCCAGGAGCCGCAACTCAAGCGCTTGATCTCATATTTAGGAGGAAATTTATTTAGATAATTGCTTACGGTGGTGGTCCTGACAATTTTGGATTCACTTAATCTTTTATAAAGCAATTCCAAGAAATCATGTCCGTCATTCGGATAAAACTCCCAGGCATTTTCTCCGTCCATGGCCACAGTCACCAGCGCATCTTCATCCTTAAATACCCTGTGGATGTTTTCCATGTGTTTCATAAAATCATCCACAGCCGTTTCGGTCTTCCATTTGTAGTACTCAAAGCCGATTAGATCCGAGAGGTTCCGGTCGCGAAAGACTATACTTAAATTTCCCTTATCTGTTTTTACATAGTGAGGCTGGTACAATAAACCCGTATCCCGTTTTTTCCTTCTTAATGATTTAAATAATATCTCCTCATCAGCGACTATCCAGCTAATGCCCGATTCTGCAATGTAGGGCAGGATATGTTCGCTCACAGATTCCTCAGACGGCCACATCCCTTTGGGCCTTGCCTTGAATCTAGATTTATAGAATTCAATCGCATCTTTAATCTGGACCTCGGCATCTTTAGGATAAGAGAATTTTATTTTTGGCAGGATTGTCTTGGGATTTGCCTCTTTTGCGGTGTTGGTGTTGTAGAGTAACGGCAATATAGGATGGTAATAGGGGCTCACGGTTACCTCAATTCTATCGCTGGCAATTGCCTTCTTATAGGCAGGGATTATCTCTTTTAGAATCTGAAGCTGTTTCTCTAAAACAACCTGCTTTTCCTTTTCCGTAAAAAACCTTGCCTTGTAAACAAGACCTGCTAATTCCGGTATATTTTGCCTGAAAGAGGGATCTATCCAGGCAAGATTAAAGAGAACCTGAAGGTCAAGAAAATCCTGAACGCCGAACTCCATCCCTGCCTGTTTCTTGGCATACAGTTCAAAATATCTGGGGAATAAAGACAGGATTCTTTCTTTATTTATATGAAAGAAATTTTCTAAGATGAATCCTTTTTCTTCACCGGTCAAATCTTCTGCCGGCTTGTAAGAGAGTTCCAGGTATTTATCCTTGACCTTGCGCTTATTGTAATCCTCTATTTGCTCTAAGAGCGATGGCACGAGGTTTATCGTCTGCTGTATTTGCGGGAATTTATCCAGAATCTGGAGCATATCCAGATAATCCTTGGTTCCGTGCAAGCGCACCCAGGGCATCCCTGATTCGCCAGTCAGGATGTCCTTGTAGTAGGGCTGGTGCATGTGGAAGATTATTGCGAGGTGTATCATAGTTTAGCTCATAGCTCTTAGCTCAGAGCTCATAGGATCTAAATCAATAGAACGTTTTATAGAGTTTATAAGACCGCAGAGCATTTTTGCTATTTCATCAGAACGATTTCTCATATCTTGTAATTGCCTGTCGTTGATTAAATCTATTTTACTCAATATTTCCAATAAAGCAATAGTTTCGTAAAGTGAGCCCCTTGAAATATAAAGAAATTTAATAAATTCTTTCTTGGAATATCTTCCTTTTCCTTCCGCAATATTTAACGCTATTGATGTACTTGCTGATTCTAATTGCTCAATTAGCCGATAATGTCTTCGTCTAGTTTTAATTTCTTCTGTGATTTCTAGAACAACTTTAGCGAAATCAATTGATTTCTGCCATACTGCTAGATCCTCAAAGCTAAATTTAATCGGCTTCATCTTCCCTCCTCTTTTACAATCGTCCCTTACTATAATAGACGCTTGAGAAGGGAAAATCTAACACGAAAATCACACACTATGAGCTCCTAGCTATGAGCTATCAGCTAATAAAAAAGCCCTTGGAGGTGTTACCCTCCAAGGGCTTTTTTCGATTACATGTTGAACTAGAATGTCACCTTCATGGAACCGATTACTTCGCTCGCTGTGCGGGCATTATCATCTGCAAATGCGCCACCCGGCCAAAATACGCCACTTAAGAGATTGAACTGGACATCTTCGGTGTAATCATAGGTCAGTGTCACGTCAAGCTCTTGGCCAGCGTTTTTGTTGTCGCCTTTGGTAAGGTTCGGTGAAAGCGCGTTGTAATAGTAGGTAGGTACCATATAACCCGGAGAACCAGCACCGTAGGTCGCGCATAATCCAGGATTTGAAGTGAAGCGATAGTAATAGTATTCAAGCTTTGCCGTAATATCCTCTTTCGGTTTCATTGAAGCAGCAAGGCCCATTAACTGCACCCCACTTTGCGGGAACAGGGCATTGGCAATGGCTCCGAAAGTTTGGTTCTCAAACATAGGATCCCAACCACGCCATCTCTTTGTGTGCCATGGATCCCAGCTTCCATCCTCACCGCTGAAGTAGGCATACATCGCGGTTAAAGAAGGTGTGTATTTTACCTTCTTCCAGTCATAGGTAACAGCAGTTTCCACTGCCCATGCTCTGCGTTCGGCGTGATTCGGACCGCTACCAAGCGGAACGCCAACCAAATCCAGATCCGTGAAAAGGTTCGCTTGGCCACGCTGTAGAGCACCTTCAACCTGGACTGTTAAGTTCTCAACAGGTTGAGAAACCACTCTTGCGCCAAAGGTGTGCAATGTGTCAGACTTGTAGTCAAGGCCTGGTGTTCCACCAATAAGAGAGGTGATCCAGCTACTGAAGGCGCGAGGACCGATTCTGCGATACCAATAATAACCTTCAACAGTAGTATTCTTTCTGCCAAGGTCATATTTGGCATTGATACCAAAGAGGTCAGTATCATCATCTAAGCGGTCACCAGCTCTTTCAACATAAGCATTGTTAATATCGCGCAAAGATGGTATGCCGAATCTTAACTGTGCTCCAGTGTTTAGTAGAGCGGTGGCGTTGACTTTGGTATAAACTAAATCAACGGTTAACGGATCATAGTTCAATATGGCGCGGATGGCATCAAATGCCTTTCTCTTAGAAAGGTCACCTGCGATGTTACCAGCAACGCTGTACATATTAGTATCCGGGTCACCGATGATCATATCATTACCGTAATGGAGTTCCTGACGACCGACAATCAGGGTCAGAGGTGAATACAAGAACTCTTTTAAGGTAACGTATGCCAGGTCAATATCCACGCTTGTATCTGCATCGCGAGGAATCGGACCTGTGTCTTCTTTTCCCCAGTTCCACTCGCCGATTAAACGCAGGGTGGCGGAAACATTATCCGTAAGGTCTGCGTCAATTCTGGCGCGGGCTATGGTCACAAAGAAGTTGCTGCTTGTTCCCTGCTGCATGTAGGTGCCCACGTAATCAGTAGGACCTGGCCTTGCAGCCTTTCCTTTTAAGTCAAAGGTACTGCGGAAGACTGCCATAGATTCAATGTCTCCGCTTACTTTGACATTCTGCACTTCTGCGTATGCGCTAAATCCAACTCCCACCACAAACGCGAGTGCAAGAATTATTATTAAGCGTTTACTCATTTATATCCTCCTTAAATAGAACCTGAACTATATTTAACTAGGGGGTGAAAAAAATTTTCCTAGATTATTGCTATATATATGTATATCGCTGGATTTTTCCTGACCTTAGGCTTTTATTTAGTTCACCTCCTTTACGCCTGGGATTAAAGTCATCTCCAGCGGTATAACCTAGTTGTTCTTTTTTACCACATAACCTCTTATTTGTCAAGAGTTTTTTCAATGAGCACATAACTTGTTTGTTAGTCGTTGTATTGGTGTCAAGGGTTGGTTTCCAGTTTTTTGAGCAAATCTAGGGGTTTTGGCCCTAAGCTGATGGTGATAGTAACCGAGCTGCCAGAGCCGGACAGGTTTATCAGGCACACCTCATTCTGGCGGCTAAAATTCAGCATGACGTTGCCGTATTCAATGCTATTTGCCAGTGTCCAGCCCTGCTTGGGCATCTGTTCCTTGTAGAAATTGATTACCTGATCAAGGGTGGCCCTGCCTTGATACCTGACTGTGCCTAAGCGTACGCCGAAACTTGAGCTTTCTAAGGAGTAGGTGCTCTGAGGCAGAGATTTAAAATTGCTCGGAACCGGGATGCCTGTAAATCTTGAGGCAACGGGCTCGAGTACTTCTGGAGCAGAAGTAGTTGCGCAGCCTGAAGAATTAGCAATGCCGATACATATTAAGGTAATTACAAGTAGTAGCCGCATTATCTGCCTCCTAGCTTTTGAAGGAATCTTTGGACATCCTGATAAACTTTTTCTATTTTTTTCTGGGAAAGGCCTGCCCTTATTCCAATTTTTGCGAGCTCCTGCGGTTTAATAATGTCTTCCGGATCATGGCTGTCATTATTTAAAATCAATCTAGCCCCTAATTTTGTGGCTCGATCGGCAACGTGAGCGTTTGTGCAGCTGTGGCCTTTGCGGCTAGTAATTTCCAAAAATATACCCCTTTTCTTAGCCAGCTTTACTTCTTTATCAGAGATGAGGCCCGGATGCGCCAGGATATCAATATCCGCTTCCAGCGCTGCAGAGTTAGTGCCTTTTATTACCGGCTCAACAATGGTTTCACCGTGCGCAACAATGACTTTGATCCCCTTGTTTCTTGCGTATTTGGCCAAGGGCTTAAATTGCTCCAACGGCAGGTGGGTTAATTCAATTCCCGGCAGGACCTTGATGGGGAAATTTTTCGGCCAGTGCCGGCTAAATTCTAAGATCGCCCTTACTGTTGATTCTATATTACAGTAGTCAACGTGGTCAGTGATGGCAATTGCTTTATAGCCCTTGTCCAGATAGCGGATGGCTATCTCTGAGGGAAGCAGCACGCCGTCACTTAGTAATGAATGGGAATGTAGGTTGTACATCTTTTTTATTTCTTAATGCGCCTGAGTGGATTCGAACCACCCACCTAGGCCTTAGGAGAGCCCCGCTCTATCCAAATGAGCTACAGGCGCATTTAGAACTTTATCAAAGAAAAAACAGGGTAACCTTTTAATTTCTCAATTCCCTTTAGATCTGTCAGCTCTATAAGAAAAGCAATGCCTACGATTTTGCCTCCGGAGCCGGCAACTAACTCCGTTACTGCTTTTGCTGTTCCTCCTGTTGCAAGCAGGTCATCTATGATTAAGACCCGGTCTCCCGGATTTATTGCGTCATGATGCATGTGTAATTCATCCACGCCATATTCAAGGGAATATGTGGCGGATTTGGTTTTCCAGGGTAGTTTACCCTTTTTTCTTACTGGCACGAATCCGGCGCCGATTTTGTGCGCGATTGCGCCGCCAAGGATGAATCCCCTTGCCTCAACCGCTACCACCGTATCTATTTTTTTATTTTTGTATTTGACGGCCAAGCTATCCACTGCCTGCTTGAATGCGGCCCTGTCCCCCAAGAGCGTGGTGATATCCCTGAAGAGAATGCCGGGCTTGGGAAAATCAGGGATGTTTCTGATCTTGCTTTTTAAGTCGATTTTCTTTGCCATGACTCCTTCTCCTGTTGCTCAATATATTTTCTTAATTTTTTCAGGGCTGATTCTTCTATCTGGCGTATCCTCTCGCGGGAGACCCCTAATTTTTTTGCTACCTGTGCCAGGGTATGCGGCTTTTTTCCCTGCAGGCCAAAACGCATATCCAGGATTTCCCTCTCCCTCCCAGTCATTG
>Ga0315285_10001700_pt1 | contig 23109 bp, 19 predicted proteins | sample YL17G09_36_MG_FD_203698 | JGI IMG/M metagenome (GOLD analysis project Ga0315285, IMG submission 203698) | Sediment microbial communities from Yellowstone Lake, YNP, Wyoming, USA - YL17G09_36 | ecosystem: Environmental > Aquatic > Freshwater > Lake > Sediment | place: USA: Wyoming | collected... | reverse complement strand
CAGCAATACCGGAGCGCAGGGGGCTGCGTCCTGCCAAGACTTAACGCCGGCGGTCCAGAATCGAAAAGTCAAAAGTCAAGGTCTGACCCGAATGGCGCTAAGTTAAGGTTGAGCCTGATAGCCAAGCGCTTATGGTCATCAACTGTATTCGATTCTTTCGATAGCCCGGCGCTTCAGCGCCGGGGAACCCGGCCGCGTCCCCTGCCGCTGCGGCCCGCGCCGCGGCGTGGGCCGCAGCGGGGGTTTTAGGCGGTCGCCGTTCCCGGCCATAAATGGCCGGGCTAAGGAAACGCAAGACCGGGATTGTCCATGAGCTTAACTTAGCGCCATTCAGGTCTGACCCCTCAATCACCTTCCGACTTGTCTAAATAAAGATCGTAATATTCCCACATTTCGCGGATCAATCTTTGGAAATCTCGTTTCCACGGTGGTTTCTTGCCCTTGCCCACCCATTTGAAATATCCTTTCCCTTTTAGCATGCTCACAAATCCTTTCCCAGGATTATCTGGTCTTCTCCATCGGAATAATAATCTTTGAGCACGCCTTGCTTTGTAAACCCGGCCTTGCGATAAAATTTATACGCCCGGCGGTAAAATTCTTTGCTGCTGGTGTCGACAAAGACTTTTCTGGCCTTGCGCCGGCGCAACTCATTCAAGACCTCGTTCAAGAGACGCGCGCCGATGCCTCGCTGCTGATGACTCTGCCTGACATAAGTCCAACCGAGCCAGTAAATTCCATTATCCGAGTAATCGTCATAGAAATATCCAGAGATGCCCACGATGCCGCCGTTGGAAGCGGCAACGATCACGCCGTCGGACGGCCTTTGGCGTTTTTTGAAATACGCGGAATAATATTTTTGGGCTTGCCGCGCGTCTGCGCTCCGCTGCCTGCCGATAAGCGCAAGGATTTTCGCCTCATCTGTTTTGGTCGCTGGCCGGATTTCTATGACCCGGAGCCTTGTCATGTCGCATCCCTGTCACCGGCCATTAGCGCCATGAGCAGTTCGTAGAGGAAAATCGCCAAAGGCACGAATATTATCCAGACGGCTGCGATCATGGCCGGGGACCCGTTCTTGCCAAGGGTCAGGATTCCGACTCGGTGGAACGCATAATCGGTGAGCCAGCCGGCAACAATTGCCGCGGCCATGTATAAGGTCACCGAACTTTTCCGCGGGGCGCGCCTTTTAACAACCGTATAGCCGGCGATGAAAACAAAGGTCATGAACAACCAGGTCACGGTGAGCGGAATCGGCGTTTGAACAAGCATCCACGGTCCGGAAACGTAATAGACATCAAGCCTGGCGCCGAGGAACTCCACCAGCATGTTGAGCAAGGCGATGACCGCGCCGGTTGCAATTCCGGCCGCGATCATTTGTCTCTTCAGTCTCAATCCCGCGATCGCGGCGAGGGCCGCCAGGATCCCCCCGGCCATCAACGCAAAACACAGAGTCTCTTTATTCATTTTCTATTGACCGCCATATGTTCACGGACTATCGCCGGCAAATTCAGAAAAAACTCGAGACCGGCGGCCGGGCCTTTCATTTGCTTCGTTCCAGCACCCGGTAGGACAAGGCCTCGGAGATGTCTCGGGCGAGGATTTTTTCCCGGGCATCGAGGTCGGCGATGGTGCGGGCGACTTTCAACACCCTTGACCAGCCTCTTGCGCTGATGCCCATGCGGTCCACCGCGTTCTCCAGAAGACGGTGGCCGTCCTCGTTAACCGCGCAATGCTTCTGCACCTGCCGCGAGGACATCTGCGCGTTGCAGTAAATGCGCGACTTCTTGAAGCGTTCCTTCTGAACCGCGCGAGCCTTTTCAACTTTCCCGCGCACGTCCTCGCTCCGCTCCCCGCTGAACTCGCCCGACAGTTCGCGGTACCTGACCGCGGGGACTTCGATCTGGAGGTCGATCCGGTCGAGCAGCGGTCCGGAGATTCGAGAGCGGTGGTTTTGGATCTGGCGGGGGGTGCACCTGCAGACGTGGTGGCTGTCTCCCAGGTATCCGCAGGGGCAGGGGTTCATGGCCGCGACCATCATGAACCGCGCGGGAAATGTGATCGACCCTTGCGCGCGCGAGATCACCACCGCGCCTGATTCCATGGGCTGGCGGAGCGCCTCCAGCACGTTCTTCCGGAACTCGGGCAGTTCATCGAGGAAAAGCACTCCGTTATGGGCGAGGCTGATTTCGCCGGGTCGGGGAAAAGTTCCTCCGCCCACGATCCCGGCGTCGCTGATGGTGTGGTGTGGTCCGCGGAAGGGGCGGCGGGTGATGAGCGGGAAATCGTTGCTGAGCAGCCCCAGGATGGAATAGACCCGGGTGACTTCCAGGGATTCGTTCAAGCTGAGCGCGGGGAGTATCCCGGGCAGCCGCTGGGCGAGCATGGTCTTGCCCGAGCCGGGCGGGCCGACCATCAAAAGGTTGTGCCCGCCCGAGGCCGTCACTTCCAGGGCGCGCTTGGCCGCCTCCTGGCCCCGCACCTCGGAAAGGTCCAACTCGGATTCCGCGCCCCGGGAAAAGAGCTGGTTGACCGGGCTGGGCATGGCCGTAAGTTCGCGTTCTCCGTTCAAAAACTCGACCACCTCGGCCAGGTGGCTTGCGGGAAAGACCTTGACCCCCTCGACCACCGAGGCTTCGGCCGCGTTGGACTTGGGCGAGATCATGCCTTCAAAGCCGCGCTCTTTGGCGAGCAGGGCGAAGATCAGCGCTCCGGGCGAGGGCTTGAGCGTGCCGTCCAGGCCGAGCTCGCCGGCGAAGATGAACTTGTCCAGCAAGCCGGGTTTTAACGTCTTCTGCGCCGCGAGTATGGAGAGCGCGATCGGGAGGTCAAACCCTCCTCCTTCCTTGCGCAAGTTCGCGGGCGACAGATTGACCACCGCCCGCCGGTTGCCCCAGCGGTAGCCCGAATTGGACAGCGCGCTCTTGACCCGGACCTTGCTTTCCTTCACCGCCTGGTCCGGAAGGCCCACGATGTTGAAATAGGGCAGGCCGCCGGTGCAGTGCGTCTCAACCTCAACCAGCCTGGCGTCAACCCCGACCAGACCCGCGGTATGGACCTTGCCCAGCATTTTTTTAAGGCTACCAAATTACAGCCGCGAAAGCAATGCCATAGCGGGATTAAGGATTGGATGACACAGCCGCTCAGTTTTTCATAAAAATTCGGGCAGTTAGTTGAAGTTTGACCCGAATGGCGCCGAACCGCCCTCCCGATCAGGTTTTCGCTCTCGGTCACTGCCGGACGCCTTCTTTTCGGATGTAATGATACAGCGGCCAGACGCGGTTCTTGATTTCATGCTCCGACACCGGGAACACGGAGATCAACTCGCCGGATTCCAGCATCAATTCATAAATGACATCATAGATCTTGTCGATTTCTTCCGGCTTGTGGACCGGGCCTTTAAGCACCACGGCAATATCGATGTCAGAGTCCTGGTCCGCCTGGCCCCGCGCGAACGAGCCATAGAGAATGACATCCTCCAGCCGGTCGCCGTAAAGTTTTTCCAGCAGGTGTTTTACCCTGGGCAGAAGCTCTTTGATCTCTTTTGACGAACGCCTGTGCTTCATGGCTGCTATTTTCATGCCTGGGACTATTTTAGGCAAGACCCGGGAAAAAAATTAGGACCTGCGGGGAAATTGGACGGCGTTGAAGAGGCCATGGCCCTCAGTTCTTTGGCATGGCGCTTGGGAGGAACAGGGTGGAGATGATGTTTTGGGCCTTGGCCAGGTCCTTGAAGTCCTTGGGTTTGAGGAAAGCGTATTGCGGCGCGGTCTTGTCCGCGAGGGCGTTATCGATCCGGATGAAACGATAGTCCTTGCGGTCATAGAAGAACAGCGGAGTGACGCTGACCTTGCTGATCCAGGTTTTTTCGCGGCCTTTGGCAAGCTCGACTTCGAGGAGCACGGTTGTTCGGAAATCGACCTGGGGGTGATCGGGGATGAAATTGCCCAGCGAATAGATGATCAAGGTTTGGGGCAGGCCCTTTCGCCCCGGATTTTGGGGGATGTATTTTTCCATGGGCTGCAAACAGTGGGGATGGCAGCCGAGGATAATGTCGGCGCCCATTTCCGCGATTTGATGTCCGCGGTCGATGATGCGCTGCTCGGGGAAGAATTCGTATTCCAGGCTCCAGTGCAGGGCGACGACCACCACCTCGGCGCCCATTTTCCGGGCCGCGGCAATGTCTTTCCGGACCAGGCTGAGCTCGGGTTCCTTGCCAATTACATTGAACTCCACGCGGTTGACCATCCAGGGCTTGTCCAAGGGAATTTTCCGGCCGTTGGTGGCGAAGGTATAGGACAGGAAAGCGATTCTGACGCCGTTGGCTTCAAGCACCGGGATTTGGCCGTCCCGCTCTTGCCGCGACCGGGCGGCGCCGTGGTGGCGGAAGCCGAGCCGGTCAAGGTAGTCCAGGGTGGCCAGCAGCCCTTCCGGGCCCTGGTCCAGGCTGTGGTTGTTGGCGGTGGACAAGACGTCAAAACCTTTTTCCTTGAGCAACTTGACCAGGTCGGGGTTGAAGTTATAGCGCGGGAACGCGGACGCTTTTTTGCCCGGCGCCGCGGGTCCCTCGAGGTTCCCAAAGGCGATGTCCGCGGCGCTCAACTTGTCGGCAATGTCATCGAAGAGTCTGCTTGAGTTTTGCCGGGTCATATCCGTCTTGACCATGATGTCTCCCACGGCCAGCACGGTTGCCCGGGCCTGGACCGCGGCGCCATGGTCCGGCGGGTTGAACCCGAGGTCCTGGGCCTTGAAAAAATCGATTGTGCTCTTGGCCGCGGTTTTTATCGGGTGAAGGTATTTGTAGGCGTACCAGGGATAAAAGGAAAAGGATTCGCTCCCGAGGTCTCCGGTGGACTGATGGTAGAATCCGGGCCGTTGGTCCGGATTTTGGGCGGTTAGCACAAAGGGAACCCAAATGGCCCAGCCCATGCTCAAAATATGAAGGGATTTGCGCACCAGGCGATAATTTATACGACAATCGGGAATAAATCCAGCGCCTGCGGTTGCGCATTTGAACTGAATGGAGATTTAAGCTATAATAGAAAAGAGGAGTCAGGGATGAGGAAAAGTTTAAAGATTCTGGCGCTCGCAATCGTGCTTGCGGCCATCCCCGGTTCCGCGAAAGTTCCCACGGTCAGTTTCGCCAACGGCTGGGAGGGCTTGACTCCGGAGCAGGTGCAGCGGGTCAAGAACGGCGAAGTGGTGCTCCTTGACAAGGATACCTCCAAGGGCACGGACATGGCGCGCTTCATCCAGGCGGCGCTTATCGTGACCCGGCCGATTGAGGATTCGTGGAAACTTTTCCGCCAGACCGCCCGGCAGGCGGAATATCTGCCGAAACTTTATAAGTGCGTGACCATTGAAGACAAGGGGTCCTACGACAAGGTTGATTTCTTCGTCAAGTTCGCGTTCATCAACATCGATTACCGGGTGCAGCACAATTTCGAGCCGGACAAATATTATTTCCACTGGGCGCTGGACCCGGCTTACAAAAATGACCTCAAAGAACTGGAAGGGTACTGGAAGCTGTTCAAGATTGACGACCAGCACACCCTGGCCCGGTACGGCACCAACGTTAACGCCAGCGACTTGATCCCGAAATCGATCCAGGAGGCTTTGACCCGGAAAGATTTGCCCGAGAGCATGGAGGCGGTGAAGAAATATTTCGATTCCGGGGGCACGTATGCCAAGTCGGGATTAAAGAATTAGCAGGCCTATCAGTGCGAAAATCGGGCTGGTATCAAGAACAATTGAAATATTCGGCGCAAAACCGCATAAGGGCCGGGATATTTGTTCGGAACTTGACTTTTTCAGGAAAAATGTTATATTGAGTTGTTCAAAGGTCTTATAAGATCCTGATTATGAGGAGGTGCAATTTGAAGACGTTTGCAGACAGGTTCTCATCGCTGCGTTACCCTGGAGAGACGCAGAAGGAATTCGCCGACCGCTTGGGGATAACCCAGGCCTCCATCAGCCGGTATCTGCGCGGCCAACACCCGGACCGTGAATCGCTGCAGAAAATTGGAGAAGCCACGAGCGTGAGTGTTGACTGGATGCTGGCGGGCAAAGAGCCTTCGATAGCGCCGGAAGTGGACAATATCATCCGCAAGGTAGGCGCCCGGATGACCAAACCGGAGGACGACAAGGAATGGTCGGAAGTAGCGCTCACCTATTTTGACGAGATGAAGGGGCTCACCCAGGAAGAAAAGGATTACATCAAACACATCATCCGGGATTACGTTAATGACGTTGAACGCAGGATTGACCTGATCGATTACTGGAACTATCTCCAGTTCCGCGAAAAGAACCCGACCATGCCGGTCCCCAAACGCAAGCGCCGGAAGCACTACTAGCCGGCCCGCCCGTAAACAAGGAAGCCCTCCTTGGGAGCAGGGGGGCTTTTTTCGAAAGCGGGTCTAGCCGGCCCTGATTTTGTTAAACGCGGTTTCAAACAGCGCGGAATAGGCCGGGCAATAGATCGATTTTTTGGGGTCGGGGTTGTCTTTGGCTTCTCTTTCGCGCAGACATCCCCCGAAGCAGAACCTGAGCCAGGGGCAAGCCCTGCAGGCCCGGCTCAGCCATTTTTTCCGGGGCGAAAAAGCCCGCTCGCGGCGCCGGAATAATTCCGCAAAGCCGGCCCGGGCCTCGCCGATATTGCCCAGTTTTTCCCTGGCCCGCACGTAAAAATCGCAGGGATAAACGTCGCCGTTGTGCTCCACCGCCAGGTAAGGCGCGCAGCTTTCGGAGAAGACGCAGAGCCGTCCCTGGAGCCCGGGCGCGGCCAGCCAATCGAAATCGCGGATGGAGATTGCCTCCCGCTCCGGCCACCACCACTGGAAAAGCTCGACCAGGAATTCAGCCAGCTGCTCCGGCCGGGGCGCGAAGCCGGCGAGCCTTCCGGTCTCGGGGTCAAGGTCGAACGCGGGGATGAACTGGAGGTATCGGAACCCGGCTTGCCGGAAAAAGCGCGCGATCTCCCGGGCTTTTCCCGCGTTGGCGCGCGTGACCATGCAAAGCACGTTGAACTCCACTCCCTGCCGGCGCAGCATCTGGCCGGCGTCCCAGACCTGGTCAAAGCTTGACCCGCCGGCCCGGTCTCGGCGATAGGAATCGTGGAGCTCCTTCGGGCCGTCCATGCTCAGCCCGACCAGGAAACGGTTGCGGGCGAAGAATTCGCACCAGTCCTGGTCGATGAGCACGCCGTTGCTCTGGAAAGCGTTGCCGATGATTTGTCCGGGCCCTCCGAATTTTTTCTCCAGCTCCACCGCCCGCTCGAAAAATTCCAGGCCGCACAAGCTCGGCTCTCCTCCCTGCCAGATGAAAACCGGGGCCGGGAAATTGAGTGAAAGATAGTTCTTGATCATCCGCTCCGCGGTGTCCTCGCTCATCAGCCGCGGGCCGGGCTCCGGATAGAGTTCTTTGGTCTTCAAATAAAAGCAATAGCCGCACCTGAGGTTGCACTGGAAACCGGCGGGCTTGACCAGGAGTTGGAACGGATTGATCCTTTTCGGCATCTAATTTCGAGTATAAGCGGCAACCGGTGTCCGCTCAAGTTTAAAGTTCAAAGGGGAAATGCTAGAATAGCGGTTATGAAAAAGACGGTAATTGCGGTCCTGGCGCTGGCTTTGGCAACGGGGTGCGTGCCCAAAGACCCCAAGGAAGTGGTCAGGAGGGTGGACGAAAAGATTTACTACCCCGCCAAGAACGGGCTTTTAAGCTTTTCCTGCCGGGTACAGAGTCCCTACGTTGAGGAAATGTTTTCGCGTCTGCGCGAGAGTGTCGAGGGCAGCGCGGAGGTGCTTGACCCTTTGAAAGTTGAGACCCGTTTTTACTGGCGCGCGGGCTACGGCGGCAAGTTCCTGATCAAGGGCATTCCGGACGAGCTTTACCAGCTGCAAAATTCGGTGGGACAGGTGTTCGAGGGCACGGACATCGTGATCATGCCCATCACGGAACAGTCGCAGTTTGACCATTTCCGCGTGACCCTTGAGCGGGAGCGCGGCCGCTTGACCGTGGTCGGCAAGGACTCCGACCCCAAGTCAACTTTCCCGCAGTATGACCTGGTGGTGGAGCCGAGGAGCTGGTTGATCGTGGAGCGGAGGTTTTACGGCGGGACCTTTGTCTCGGTATCCAAGCCTTATTTCCAGTCCTGGAAGGGCTTGCGCTACCCGGTGAAAATCGAGACCGTGCACGACGAAGGGGAAATGAGTTACCGGAGTCTGGTGGAGATGCAATACCAGGAAATCAAGGGACACCTGCTGCTGGACAAAATGACCTACACGTTTGAAAAGCCGGACGGGCAGAAAATGGTCGGGCCGGTGCGCTTGTTTTTCTCCGAATTCGAGCTCAATCCCAACATCCCGCCCGATTTTTTCCAGGGCGGAAAAATCAGTTTCTTCAACCCCGAGCCCGAGCGCCGGCCCGCGCCCTCCCCGGATAAAGACCGCGGCAAGAAGCCCCGCAAATAGCCGGAGGCCGTCCGGGACTATCTGGCGGAGATGATCAGCGAACCGGTTTTCCGCCCCAGTTTTTTCCAGGCCTCGGGGAAGGATCGGATCAACAGCTTTTTAAAAAAATCGGGGACCGCGGCATCCTCTTCCTCCAACTCAAAGGCCAGGGCCAGGGCGATCTCGGCGAAATCGTCCTGGCCGGCCGCTTTCATGAGGAAAGCGTTTTCCATCAGGGCGAATTTTATTCTTGGGGCGTGTTTTTTGACTCCGGTGATGGCCCATTTTTCAAATGCGCCCTCCATTCTTTCCCAAAGCTGGGATTCGCTGAGCTGGAGCGGGCTGTGCCCGGCCTGGTCCAGGTCCTGGCTGCAACTCTTGATTATTTCGGGCATGAACTCCCAGTGCTTGAAAAAAGGGTGCTCGAGCAGGCGGTCCGCTTCAAAGACGAGGTTGGCGTTGCCCCGCACCTTTTCCAGGTCAACCATTTCCAGGACGGGGTGCTCCTCTCCGGGCCGGGGCCCGGGCAGTTTCAGCTTGTCAATGGTCTGGTCAAGCTCGGCGTTCTTTCCGGGGTCCTTGCAATGGGCCCTTGCCAACCCCATGAGCCACAGGAAATGGTCCTTGGCGATTTTGAGCACCGGGACCGCGATTTCCGAGGAAATGCGCGACCGTTCCGCGATCTTTCGCGCGCGGCTCTCGTTGACCTTGAGATTGGTGAACTCGAGGATTCCCTCCAGGGGGTCGGTGTGGATGAGCAGGAAATTGTTGCCCATGCTTCCGCTCAGGAAGTAATAGACCAGTTGCTGTCCGTTCATGATCATGACCGGGGTTGCCAGGGCCCATTCCGCGAGCACCTGCGCTTGGACGGTCACGCGCCGCTCGGATTTTTTTTCCGGGACCGCCACCCCCAGCGACTTGAGCACGTGGAGGGACTTTTTGAGGACTTTTCGCCGGTCGCGTCCGAGCGGCAGTTCGGATATTTTCTGGAGCATGCCGGCGTCTTTTCGGATCACCAGCTCCCCGGTGACCGCGGCGAAGCTCTCCGGGCCCAGCTGCGCGAGCGCCCCGGCATCGATTTTGCCGGCAGCAAGGTCCTGGGCCACCTGCTTCAAGGCCTGGAGTTCGGAGGGTGGGACCGGCTTTCCTTGGGAGGCGGCCTTCTCCAGGTTCTCGATTTGTTCCGCGAGCATCTTATTCCTTTTCCACGATCGTGTATTCGAATATTCCCCGGGCCGGGACCAGTTCCTCCTTGCCCTGATACCTGACCTTCCAGGTCATTTCCGCCTTCTGCCGGATGAAGGCCGGCTGCCGGATCAGCCGGCTCACCGTCGGCTCAAGCCATGAAGGCACCTGGTCCCTCACGTCCAGCACGTCCAACAACTTAATGCCTTTTATTTCGGCTTCAAGCTGGAAGCCCGGGTCGTTGACCGCAACCTTCACCTGCCGCGGGTACTCGCGGTTCCTCCTGGGCTCCCTGGCCCAGTCCGAAGGAGTGACGGCGAAATCAGAGGTGGCGTGGATGATCTTGTCGTCCTTCATCACCAGCAGCCAGCTCACGCGCGCGCCTCCGAACTGTTGGGGGGAATGATAGTCGAGGAAATGTATGGCCCAGTTTTGGTTGAAGCTGCGCAGGGCGTAAAGGTTCTTGACCTGGGTGTTGAACCAGACGGTCTGGGTGTTATGGTCGGCGTAGCCCCAGCCGGTGATTTTATGGTCAACCCCGTCAACCCTGATCTTGCCGGTCACGCGCGCGAGCGGGATGAACACCACCAGGTCGTACCAGTCTCCGTCCGGTTCCACGTAATGGACCGGCCCCTGTCCGGGCCTCCAGGGCGGGACCAGGCATTCGAAGCTGAGGTCGGTTTCCAGGCCTTCAAGCGGGACCACCACGTGGAAGTCGGGATAAAAACCGTACCACTCGGAGCGGCCCATGCGCAGCCGGGGCGCTTTGGCGTCCCACTTGAGGTCCTTGGCGGAAAGGATTTCCTTGCGGTAAACCATCTTGCCGTCGGCGGTGTAATGAGTGTGGTGCGCTCCGATCTGCTTGAGCGTGTATCCCAGCCGCATGACGGTGAACTGTATGTATCCGCCTCCGCCGTCGTCGGTATAATAAACATAGGTCCAGGACTGGGTGAAAAATTTGCCCTGCTCCGGCGCAATTGCCAAGTCCTTGACGCCGATTTTCACGCCCGGGTCGATTTTCACCCCGCCCTTGAACGGAAAAATCTTCTGCACGTCCTGGGCGGAGGCGGTGATAATAAAAAGCCCGGCCGCGCCCAGCGCGGAAAGTCTTTGCCACAAACTCATATCGGCACCCCCCGAAAAATTCGCGTTCTCGAATGAATATCCATTAGATTCTGCTGTCTGTCAATAGTGCTGTCCGGCGAAAATTTTTCCGCTCATTGCCCGATTCGATAGCCCGGCGCTTCAGCGCCGGGGAACCGGGGCCACCCCCCTCCTGCTTCGGCCCGCGCCCGCGTATTTAATGTTGTAGGGGCATAGCGCGCTATGCCCCGGCTCCTGCGATTAAGGGCGCAGCAGCGGCTCGCCCCACAAGGGCGCAGCACGCTGCGCCCCTACAGGGGACCAGTGGCGGGCCGAAGCAAAGGGGTTAGGCGGTCGCCGTTCCCGGCCATAAATGGCCGGGCTATCGAAAAGCAATTTCAATCGCAGTCCAAACCATGAATGGCCGGGCTATCGAAATTGAATTTCAACCGCAGGCTAAGGCATGTGGATCAAAGAGCAAATAGATTTCTCCGTCTGTCAATTATTGGCCAAGGGCCTTGCGGAAACGGCTTTGCTTTGCTCAAGCCAGGGGCGAAAAGGCCTGGCCTTTGAGTTTTCGGAGGAGCAGGGCGAGGGAGCCGAATCCGAGCACGGCCATGGTTGTGTTCAGGCATGAGAGCCGGTGCCGGGGCAGGAATATTCCCAGGCCCATTTTCCAGGCATGATAGTCGCCGACGTAGAGCAGCCTTTTCAGGGTGAATAAACAGAACAGTCCGAGCAAAAGCAGCGCGAAGCCGGTAACGGCCAGGGCGGCCTTTTGCTTTTTTCTCCGGATCAAAAACTGCGCGAGCTGGAACCCGAAGACCAGCGAGAGCAAGTAGCAGCTTACCGCGATCACTCCGAGCACGGCCAGGGTTACGGGCTTGAGCGAAGCGGGGTCAAAGAAATACATCCAGCTCCAGGCGGTATGGAAATAATAGAGCCAGAGCCCGAGCGGAAGGTAGAAGAAGCATTCAAAGACCAGGGCCGCGCCGAAATAGGGATTGAACCACGGCCGGACCCCGGCTTGAAGCTCTTCCTTGAACCAGAGCGCAACCGAGGACCCGATGATAAAGCTCAATATGACGTCAAACGGGACTGTTTTAATCACCCCCTACATAAAATCTCCGCCGTCCATGGAGATGTCCTGGTCCGGGCCCTGGCCGTTCTTGGCCAGCGCTTCGTCCATGCGCCGGTATCCTTCGAGCAAGAGCGAGTCGTTGCTCATGTTGATCAGCCGTTCGGTGATCTGGACCGTGGGGTCGACTATAAAGGTCCCGCTGTTCCAATACAAAATCTTGTAAAAGGCTTCCTCGCCCTTGAGCTGGTCCACGAACGCGTTGACGATCCGGCCGTCCTCCATCAGGATCTCCGCGCTCTGCCCGTTGTTTTTGAGCAAGATTTTTCCGGTCTTGCGGCCCGCGCCCAGGATCTGGATGATGTCCGGGAGGCTCATCTCGGAAAGCGAACCGCTCACGCCCACCGGCTGGCTGGGCGCCACTTTCTTCTCCGCTTTCAGCCGGGCCAGCATTTTTTTGATCTTGGCGCAGAAGACGTCGACCTTGACCGGCTTGCTGAGGTAATCCTCGGCGCCCAGTTCCAGCGCGGCGGTCACGGTGTCCGGCTCGTCGCGCCGGGAGAGGAACACGAACGGGATGTTTTTGGTTTCCTCGCTTTTGGCCAGCTCGGAGATGAATTCCATGCCGGACTTGACCGGGAGGTCGACCTCGGTGATGATCAGCGACGGCTTTTCCGATTTCGCCTTCAAAAGCGCTTCGGCGCCGGTGCGCGCCAGGACCACCCCGAAGCCTTCCTTGATGAAACGCAGTTCGAGCAGGGTGGTGAGGTCGATTTCGGTGTCGGCGATGAGTATCCGGTCATGGGCGGCTTCGACCTGTTTGAGGTAGATGTCGTCGCGGACCACGGCCATGAAGATCCGGATCATTTTGGGGTCGAAGATTTTTCCGGCCTGCCGGTTGAGTTGCTCGAGGGCGTCTCCGGGCTCCGCGGCCTTTTCGCTGATCGCGCGGTTGGACATCGCTTCGTAGGCCTCGACCAGGGCCAGGATTCTGGCCCCGGGCGGGATGGCCTCTGCTTTCAAGCCGTCGGGGATGCCGCGTCCGTCGAAACGCTCGTACTGGTGGCGGAGGATTTTTTCGATATCAAAGGGGAACTTTGCCCCGCCCAGGAGCTTGAGCGGGATTTCAACATGCTCGAGCATTTCCTCGGCGTCGGTGGTGGCGTCAATGTTCATGACCGAGCAGTGCTTCATGCCCTTTTTGCCCAGGTCGTGGACGTAGGCCGCGAGGGTGATGGCGTCCACTTCCTTGGCGGCCAGCTCCAGCTTGTTGGCGATCAGGCGCGCGTACTTGGCGATGTTGTGGGAATGGCCTTGGGGGCCGTGGCCTTCCATCTCCAGGAGTCCGAGGAGCACGTCCAGGGTCTCGAGGAAACTGGAGGTGAGCCGGGAATAGGTCCGGGTCTCGCCCACGGCCGCGGAGCCGTAATCCTTGATTATGCAGAGTTCCACGTGGGGGAACCGTTTTTTGAAGTGCTCTTCGAATTCCGCGCCGGGCTCGTCCAGGTAACGCTCCTTGATCACGAAGGAATCGAACCCCTGCTGCTCCAGCCCGGCATAGGCTTCTTTGAGGTCCGAGCATCCCCGCACCTGGTAGCCTTCGGAGGAAAACAGTTTGGTGACGAATTTCCGGATTTGCTCCTGGCGCTCCACCACCACCATCCTCCGGCGGTATCTCTGCTCAAACGCGCGTTTGATTTCCTCGGGCCTGGCCTTGGGCGCCGCAGGCTGCTTATCCTCCATCGGCTCCAGCCGCAGGCCTTTGGCCGGAGCCGCCGCTTTTTCAGCCTCGCTGATTTCTTCGATGATAAGAGTCGGTTCTTTCCTGGCCGGATGCCTGGCCCCCGGCGCCACTTCCGAATGCTCCCCGGAATTCTTTTCCTCCTTGTCCTCCTCATTGATCATGGACCGGAAATCAACAAAGCCTTCCTTGTCCTCGGCCGCGGGCTTTTCCGGCTTTTCCCGCTTGATTTCCTGGCCGGTGCCGAAGTCCACTTCCATTCCGGCCTGGCCGGGGTACATGTCGTCGCCGTCGATTTCCATTCCCGCGCCGAAGGCGTTGCGGTCGCCCTTGTACCATTTTCTGATTGCGGCCTGGATGGATTCCGAGAGCGCGACCAGTCCCTTGATGTTGGCGATTCCGGACACGAACCTGACCTCGTCAATGGCTTCCACGTTCTGCGGGTCAGAGGTGACGATGATCAGGGTTTTTTCTCCCTTCTTGTACTGGACCGGGAACAGCTCGTATTTTTCGCAGATGTTCTGGGGCACCAGTTTGATTATAGCCTCGGGCACGCTGAGTTCACTCAGTTTTTTGGTGGTGAGGTACTGGGTGCGCTGCTGCCGGGCGAGCACGCGCAAGAGCGTGATCTCATCGACCTTGTTCAAGTCGAGCAGGATTTGGCCCAGGCGCCGGCCCGGGCTTTTGCTCTGCTCGGCAAGCGCCTGGTTGAGTTCGTTCTCCGCGATCACGCCTTCCTGGAGCAGGAGTTGGCCTATTTTCCGGTCTTGCATTTTCCTGAATGGTTAATATATCATCGCTCGCGCAGCTTTGCAAGAAATGAAAACGGCCGGATTCGCGGCCGGAGTTTACTTTCCGGGGTTGATCCGGATGGTGGTGATTGCCCCGAGTCTGCCCGCCATGTTGACCGGCGCGACCATGACCTCCAGGTCCCTGGCGTCCGCGGGCCATGAATATTGGCCGGGCAGGGGCGCCCATTTTTTGCCGCGGTCAAGACTGGCCATGAAGCCCTTGAAATTGAAGGCCGAGCCGTCGGTGACAAAGGAAAAATCGATGGTCTTTTGCTTGCGGTTGATCTTGTATTCTGCCCGGACGCAGTTGCAGTCAAAATAGACGTCCTCCAGACGGGAGGTGATCAGGGCGTAAGGGATGCGTTTGTTCTTGAATGACTCAAGCCGGGTATGGCGGTCGCGGTAGAACAGGAACATGTCAAACCGGTCCTTGATGGTGAGCGGCCTGGGGTGGCGCATCAGGTCGGAACGGAGGCTGACGGCGAAATTGGCGTAAAGATGGTTTTTGCCGTCGCCCAGTTCTTTGCGCGCGTCATCCGCGGAGCGGGCGCTGACGCTGCCGTCGTTATTGAGGAACGAGTTTCTGATTTCGTAGGCATTGGCCGGGATTTGGGTGTCCTTGAATTCGTAATAGAGGTTCTGGTCGGGGTCCAGGACCATCCATTTGTTGAACTGCTCGGACCAGACCTCGACCACGAAATGGCCGTCGCCCTGGTAGCTTGACAACTCGACGTATCGGACCGCGAAAAAACCCATGGCCTTGAGCACGTCGGCCAGCACGTAGCTGTATTGTCCGCAGAACCCTCCGGTCTTGCCCGAGCGAATGTCGGCCAGGATGGCGATGGCGTTGCATAGCGGGTAAGGCTCGGGGTTGGAATGTTGCCACTGGTTGTGGGTCCAGTCGCACAGTTTAAGGAATAGGTCGAGCTGGTCCTTGGACTGGATGTCCTTGAAATTCTCCTGGTCCCTGAGTTGCTCCAGTCCCTTTTCCTGCCAGTGCTCGGGAATGAAGTGGTAATTGCTCTTGACGATTTTGGCGCGGCTGATTTCAACCCTGGGCCGGGCGGCGTAAGTTCGCCATGCGAGAAATGTCAGAAGGCACAGGAACAGGATTCCCAGCAGGACAACAATTCGGGTTTTGTTCGGCTCGGCCACCGAAATAGATTATAGGGGATGACATTGGCTATTCAAGCCCGATGAGGCTGGCTGGTTGAAACCGTGGCCGGGCTAAAGCAGGAAGATGAGGATTTTGGCGATGACCCAGGAGACGAGTGCGCTGACCGGGAAGGTGAAGACGCCGCGCCTGATTAAGAGCGGTCTATAGGAATCTTCCGAACAGCAAATAACATACTGCCGAAATGGCAGCGGCCATGGGTATGGTCAGAATCCACGCCCAGACGATCCTGCCGGCCAGCATCCAGCGCACAGACCGCTTCCGGTTGATCAAGCCCGCTCCGATGATGCCGCCGGTGATGGTATGGGTGGTCGATACCGGGATGCCGAGCGCCGAAACCCCGAGGATGGTGACCCCGCCCCCGGTCTCCGCGCAGAAGCCATTCATGGGGTTCAATTTGGTCAGCCGGGTGCCCATGGTGCGCACGATCCGGAAGCCGCCGGCCAAGGTGCCCGCGGCAATCGCGGCGTGACATATAAAAATAATCCAGATCGGCATGTGCGAATCGATGGAAAGCTTCCCCCCGGCCACCAGCAAGGCGAAGAGAATGCCCATGGTCTTTTGCGCGTCATTGGTCCCGTGCGAAAAAGAAAAAATCGCGGAAGAGACAAGCTGTAACCTCTTGAAAAGGGTGTTCAGGGTATGAGAGGATTTGCTGTTCCGGAACAGGAACATCACGATTATCTGGTTTAAGGCTCCGAAAACCAGGCCGATCAAGGGGGAGAGCACGATAAAAATTCCGATCTTAATCAGTCCTCCGGGTATCAGCTTGGACAGCCCTCCGTAAGCAATGGCGGCTCCGGCGTAGCCTCCGATCAGGGCGTGGGAAGAGGATGAAGGGAGGCCGAGCCACCAGGTAATGAGATTCCAGGTGATGGCGCCGATGAGTCCGCAAAAGATCACCGGAACGGTTATGGCATCGGTGTGGACCACGCCCTTGCCCACCACCATTGCCACCTGCACCCCAAAGGTGAAAGCGGCCACGAAATTGAAAAATGCCGCCCAGGCCACGCCCTGACGCGGGCTGAGCACCCGGGTGGATACGACCGTGGCGATGGAATTGGCTGAGTCGTGGAACCCGTTGACAAAATCAAATGCCAAGGCGACGAAAAAGGCGACCAGGATCAAGGTGCTCATCAAAAATGCTCCAGCATAATGTTTTCAATAATATCTGCGATATCCTCGCAGGCATCGATGGCCTCTTCGGTGGTCTCATAGATTTCCTTGAGTTTGATCACCTCCAGGGGCTTGTCCACATTTTTCCGAAACAAGGCAATGATGCCGGCATGGTGAGTTTGGTCACCCTCGTTCTCCAGGCTGTGAATGTCCTTAAGGATCTGACGCAACTGCTCGCTGTTTTTAAAGCCTGAAATTGAATCTACCGCGACCATAACTTTTTCCTGGGCGCGATTGAGCACACGGACCAATTCTTTAAGCTTGTCCGGCAGAGATTGCACATCGAAGAAAAGCATGGTCTTGGCCGCGCGGTCAATGGCGTCCATCACGTCGTCCATTTTGGAAATCAAGTCCAGGATCTCATCGCGGTCCAGGGGCGTGATGAAAGTGCGGTGGAGCAGTTCAACCGTCATATGGGTTATGGAATCGCACTCGTGCTCCAACTCCTCCACCCGTGAGACCTTGCTCTGGATATTCGGGAATTCATCGCAAATCGCGGACAGGCATTTGGCGGCTTCCATGGTGGTTGCGGCGTGCCGGTTGAACAGGTCGTAGAACCCGTATTGCCCTCTCAGACCTCCAAACAATCTGCGCCACATCAGGAAAACCTCCTTGCAAAATAAATGAGGAATTTACGGTCCCCGGACAGGAATTCTGATTTGCCCCAATCCATAGTCTATCTCCTCCCTCCTCTTCCCAACTTGACGAGCGCTCCGATAATTGATCAGGCGGATGCGGATGCCACGGATTGCCCAGAAGAACCCCTTCCCATCGCATGAACTCCAGGTGCTCTTGCATTCAGTGAATTGCCGGGATTATATATAGCCTAAAATCGCCGCCGGGTCAACTTTTTTCGCGATTCATGAGGTCGGGTCAGGCGGGGTCAGGCCTCGAGGGGTCTGGCCTTATCCTCGCAGTTCGTTCTCCTGCGAAAAGGCCTGACCCCATTCGACCTGACCCCATGAATTCGGGACATTATGCTCACTGGCACTGGTCCATGCATTCGTCATATTCGAATTCGCAACTCCCGGAGCCGAAGAAATCCACTCCGTTGCAGTCGTCCAGTTCGGCCTGGTCGCTGGTGGTGTCGCAGTAGAATTCGCACTTCTGGTAATCCCCCTCGCACCGATCCTTGCAACCGGGCGGCGGAGGCTGGTACTGAGGCGCCGGCTGGTACTGGGGCTGCGGCTGGTTCTGTTGGGGGTTATTGAGCGTCTCTTCCGTTGTGCGCGCGGCGCAGGCTAAAAGCAGGACCGGAAAGATCACCGCGGCCAAAGCTAAAACCAGTCCTTTCTTCATTTACGCCTCCCGGGTTGTGCTAAAAAGAAGCATAGCATGAATTGCAGCGAGTCAAAAGAGATAAGGATTCGCAAGAAGCTCGCTCGCATCCCGCCTCGCTGCGCTCGCCTTAAAAGGAATCGGGACTTCCGCCTTCGTCCCATGCAGGTCCGAGCGAGACGAGACTATGGCGGACGAGAAAGTCCCTCGCACAGAATCTTAGCAGCTTAGAAACTTAGTGACTTAGAAACGAAAAAGCCCGTCATTTCTGACGGGCTTTTCCAATTATAATCCCGCGTTCCGCGGGACGATGACCTGCTTTCTCACGCCTGCGGCGTGACGACCAGGCAGTATCATGAGATGACCCGCCTGCTCGCTTGAAATGAAAAGGGCCTGCATTTCTGCAAGCCCTTTTCGGAATTATAACCCCCGGCGGTGACCTACTTTCCCACCTGGCGACCAGGCAGTATCATGGGCCCTGGAGGGCTTAACGGCCGAGTTCGGGATGGGATCGGGTGTGGCCCCTCCGGTATGTCCACCGGGGAAAGGTGAACTGGTAAAGCTGGTGAAATTGGTGAAGCTGGTAAAGTTGGCATCAACCAGTTTCACCAGTTTTACCAACTTTGCCTTTTTTACCAGCGTATGAACAATTGTGAGTATTTTTCCTTGGCGCGCAGAGAAAAGCGTTAGTGATTGGTTCCCATTATTGAGGACCGGAATGTTTTCGGGTGAAATGAATAAAATATAGTCAAGCCTCACGGGCGATTAGTACCGGTCAGCTCCACGCATTGCTGCGCTTCCACCCCCGGCCTATCAACCACGTAGTCTACGTGGGCCCTACAGCCCCGTGTTACCACGGGGAGGGAAACTTTATCTTGAGGTGGGCTTCCCGCTTAGATGCTTTCAGCGGTTATCCTGTCCGAGCATAGCTACCCAGCTGTGCTTCTGGCGAAACAACTGGATGACCAGAGGCTCGTCCCTCCAGGTCCTCTCGTACTATGGAGAGCTCCTCTCAAGTTTCCTGCGCCCACGGCGGATAGGGACCGAACTGTCTCGCGACGTTCTGAACCCAGCTCACGTACCGCTTTAATGGGCGAACAGCCCAACCCTTGGGACCTTCTCCAGCCCCAGGATGCGATGAGCCGACATCGAGGTGCCAAACCTCCCCGTCGATATGAACTCTTGGGAGAGATCAGCCTGTTATCCCCGGAGTACCTTTTGTCCGTTGAGCGATGGCCCTTCCACACAGAACCACCGGATCACTAAGGCCAGCTTTCGCTTCTGCTCGACGTGTCCGTCTCGCAGTCAAGCCCCCTTATGCCTTTACACTCTACGGCCGGTTTCCAATCGGCCTGAGGGGACCTTTGCGCGCCTCCGTTACATTTTGGGAGGCGACCGCCCCAGTCAAACTACCCACCAGGCAGTGTCCCCGGCCTCGTGCGAGACCTGGGTTAGAGGCCCAAATCAAACAGGGTGGTATTCCATTGTTGGCTCCACCGGAGCTAGCGCCCCGGTTTCAAAGCCTCCCACCTATGCTCTACAATCTAACTCGAGACTCACTGCCAAGTTGTAGTGAAGGTTCACAGGGTCTTTCCGTCCCGCCGCGGGTAAAGGGTATCTGCACCCCTACTCCATTTTCGCTGAGCCCCTGGTTGAGACAGTGCGAAAGTCGTTATGCCTTTCGTGCAGGTCGGAACTTACCCGACAAGGAATTTCGCTACCTTAGGACCGTTATAGTTACGGCCGCCGTTTACTGGGGCTTCGGATCAGAGCTTCATCCCGCCTTTCGGCGGAACTGACCCCTCCCCTTAACCTTCCAGCACCGGGCAGGCCTCAGCCCCTATACATCGCCTTAAAGGCTTTGCAGAGACCTGTGTTTTTGATAAACAGTCGCCCCCGCCATGTTATTGCAACCCTCTCGAGCTTCGCAAGTGGTTTCCCAAAGCTACACTCAAGAAGGCACGCCTTCTTCCAAAGTTACGGCGTTAACTTGCCAAGTTCCTTAACCAGGGTTCTCTCAAGCGCCTTAGCATTCTCTGCCCGTCTACCTGTGTCGGTTTGCGGTACGGGCGCCCGATAAGCTCGCTACGAGGATTTTTTCAGGAGCATGGGGTCAGTCAATCCAAGGCTGCCGAAGCAACCAAGTCCTGTCGCCTCTCGGAGATAACGAGGCTCCGGATTTGCCTGGAACCTCCCCCTACCGGCTTCGCCCGGCACTTCCAATCGCCGGGATGACCTACCCTTCTCCGTCTCCCCTTCGCTCAAACGCTCACCGAGCGGTACTGGAATATTAACCAGTTGTCCATCGTCTACGCCATTTGGCCTCGACTTAGGTCCCGACTAACCCTGGGCGGATTAGCCTTCCCCAGGAAACCTTAGACTTACGGCGAGTGGTTTTCTCATCCACTTTATCGCGTACTCGTGCCAGCATATTCACTTCCCAGCAGTCCACCTGTCCTTGCGGTCAAGCTTCGCTCCGCTGGGAACGCTCCCCTACCGCTCAAGGCCTTTCGGCCTCAAGCCCACAGCTTCGGTAGTATGCTTAAGCCCCGTTGGATTTTCCGTGCAAAAACGCATAGACCAGTGAGCTGTTACGCTATCTTTAAAGGATGGCTGCTTCTAAGCCAACCTCCTGGTTGTCTAAGCGTCTTTACCTCGTTTACCACTTAGCATACATTTAGGGACCTTAGCTGGTGGTCTGGGCTATTCCCCTCTCGACCATGGACCTTATCGCCCATAGTCTGACTCCCGGGCTAAAACTGACGGAATTCAGAGTTTGGTTGGGTTTGGTAAGCTTTTGGGCTCCCTAGCCCATCCAGTGCTTTACCTCCGACAGTCATACCCGAGGTAATACCTCAATATTTTTCGGGGAGAACCAGCTATCACCAGGTTTGATTGGCCTTTCACTCCTACCCACAACTCATCCGACGATATTTCAACATCGACCGGTTCGAACCTCCACCGCCTGTTACAGCGGCTTCATTCTGGTCATGGGTAGGTCACACTGGCTTCGGGTTTACTCCAGGCGACTGGACGCCCTATTCGGACTCGCTTTCGCTACGGCTTCGCTTTGTCAGCTTAACCTTGCCACCTAGAATAAGTCGCTGGCTCATTATGCAAAAGGTACGCAGTCAGGCCTTGTAAAGGGACCGAAGCCCCTGAACTAGATGCCCTCCTGCAGTTTGTAAGCGCATGGTTTCAGGTTCTTTTCACTCCGCTCAACGCGGTTCTTTTCACCTTTCCCTCGCGGTACTTGTGCACTATCGGTCACAGGTTAGTATTTAGCTTTGGAGAGTGGTCTCCCCGGTTTCCCACAGGGTTTCTCGGGCCCCGTGGTACTCGGGAACCTGGTTCAGGAAGTCCGTACTGATTCAGCTTACGGGGCTATCACCCCCTATGGCAGCCTTTTCCAAAGCATTTCAGCTATCAGACGGATTGGTAACTTCCCGAGGGAACTGCCGTTCCCTCCGACCAAGCCCCACAACCCCGGACATTCAACGCCGGCAGGCTATCGCAAACATCCGGTTTGAGCTGTTCCCCGTTCGCTCGCCACTACTAGGAGAATCTCGTTGATTTATGTTCCTGGAGGTACTGAGATGTTTCACTTCCCTCCGTTCGCTTCGCCGACCTATGAATTCAGTCGGCGATGCCTGGAGATGAGTCCAGGCGGGTTTCCCCATTCGGAAATCCCCGGGTGATAACGTCTGTTTAGCGACTCCCCGAGGCTTATCGCAGCTGGCCGCGTCCTTCATCGCCTACCTGTGCCAAGGCATTCCCCATGCGCCCTTAGTAGCTTGACCATAAATCTTTTGATCAAACCACCCGAAAAAATCCGATCCTCATGAATGAGAACCAACTAAAACGCTTTTCTTCTGTCTCCCAAATTACCCATTTGGGACGCGCAGGAAAAACCTCACAATTGTCAAAGAACCTTACGGACTTACGGATGCCGTTCAAACTTTTTGCAAGAGTAAATAGTCTAGCCTATTTTCCGGAAATTGCAATTTTTATTTTTTGCCGATGCCCCCATCGCTTCCCGTTGCTCCCGGCTGGGTTCAGTTGGTGGAGGTAAACGGAATCGAACCGTCGGCCTACTGGTTGCAAACCAGTCGCTCTCCCAACTGAGCTATACCCCCGACCGCTTACAATTCCTTGGCCGCTCTGATGATCAGTTCCGGCTTGAGCTCCCGCCAACAAGCGAGTCCCTGGTCGCACTCGGTTTTCCGCGGCCAGCAGGGAGCGCATTTGACCTCCGCCCTGACAGTCCCGGCAAAGGGCACTCGGTTTTCTCCAATTTCCGTGGATCCAAAGAGCGTAACGGCCTTGACGCCGGCGAATTCGGTTAATTGCATGGGAAAGCTATCGATCCCGATGAATAATCCAGCCTGCTTCAATAAATAATACAACTCCAACAGGCTCAGTTGTCCAGCAAGATTGACCAGACCGAGCTTTTTCCGCTCCTCGCCAAAACGCCTGACTTCCGCCTCGCTCCCGATCAAGACCGGAGTCATGCCCAACTCGGCCTTGACCCTCGCGATCAACTCGTCGGCATATTCCATCAGGAAGCTCTTGCTCGGCTTCGGGCTATAGAGGTGCAGCACGCAAAGATTGTCTTTGGGGCTCACGCCGAATTCGGCTTGCAGCCGGGCCGCGAACCGCTCCGCGCCCGGCACGGTCGCCTTGGGCACGTAAAGATAATCCTTGTGTCCCGCGCCGCCAAGCGTCTTGATGATCTGAGCGTTGATCTCCACTCTCCGCTCGGAATCGCTCTTGGGAACCACAATGTTAAAGAACCAACCCCGGTTTAGCAGGTTGTATCCCACCCGTTCCGGAGTCCGGCTCAAAAGAGCCAGCAAACTTATCAAAAAACATTCCTCCTGGTAACTGGTCACCAGCAGGTCAAATCTTTTTTCGCGAAGCCAGGACGCGATGTCGAGCAGGTTGCCGTAATTATAAAGGTACGCGTCGTCCAGCAACAGGATCTCGTCCGCGTCCGCCAGTTCGGCCACCACCGGGTATCCCGGTTTGGTGACCAGCCAGCAAATCCCGGCCTTGCTTGCCTTGCGCAAAAAATTCGCCACCGGCAGAAAATTCAAGACGTCTCCCAGAAAATTCGTCTTCAGGATCAGTATCCGCTCGGCGCTTGCGCAAACCTCAATCGG
>Ga0315285_10001699_pt1 | contig 23112 bp, 17 predicted proteins | sample YL17G09_36_MG_FD_203698 | JGI IMG/M metagenome (GOLD analysis project Ga0315285, IMG submission 203698) | Sediment microbial communities from Yellowstone Lake, YNP, Wyoming, USA - YL17G09_36 | ecosystem: Environmental > Aquatic > Freshwater > Lake > Sediment | place: USA: Wyoming | collected... | reverse complement strand
TCCGATTCGGATCATGCGGCACAAATGGTCCCATTTGGAAATGGGACCTACAAGAAGGCCGTTGGAATAAGGGCCAGGACTTCTGCAATTAGACACTAGTATAGCAGGGGCCGGCGGGCAGGGGAAGTAAACAATTGCGGATTGCGGATTGCGGATTGACACGGACGGAGGGACGAAAGGGACGGAAGGGACAAAAGGGGGCGTGCTGGCGGGGGTGGGGCGAGGGCGTAAAGGGACGAAAGGGGGCGTGCTGGGTGGAGTGAATCTACAATATCTAGTGGGTTGACTTTTTTTGTTGCATATATATGGTGAATCTGTTAAGCTTTGGTCGATATGTTGTGTTGAGGGAGGGGAAAGGGGCGACATATTGTAGCGAAATGGTTTTGTGGAGATAGAAGCGGCAGAAGGAGCGCTAGATGTCGAAACGGTGTGTACTCGTGTCATTTCCGCGTTTTCCGTACACATTTAACACGCTACTTCCGGACAGTCTTTTAGCGGGGATAGCGGGATCTTTGGTAGATGCGGGCCACCAGCCGTTAATTCTTGATTATGGTACGCTGGAAACGCTTCATCGTTGTTTTCCGGCGCAGCTCCGTCGGGCCTCATTGTGTCTGGCCGACCAAATGTTTGGAGAAACGCCGCCGGGGTCGTTGAAGGCTCTGGCTGCGTTTCTGCGGTTGCGTGGTTTGGGATGTTTGCATCGTCATCGGCGTGCAAACGTCCGTCGCGAGCTGTTGGCCGAGGCGGCTCGTGAGATATCGGGATTTGGCGGGGTAGCTTTGGTGGTGTTGAGCGTGCGGGCTGCGGGCGACGTTGGCAACGCGGTGGATCTGGGGGAGCGTATTCGGTCGTTGCAGCGGGATGTGGTGTTGGCGGCGGCAGGGCCGTTCGTAGAGCGGTATGGGGAGCTTCTTGCGCGGCGGACGAAGGTATTTGACTGTCTTTGCCTGGGGGAACCGGAATGGACGATTCCACGGTTTGCGGATGTGGTTGACCGGCCGGAACTTTGGGCGGAGACGCCGAACCTGGCGGTGGTTCGGGGGGGCGGGGTCCGGCTGACGCGTCGGAAGCGGATTGATTTGAATGGGGTGGCGTTTCCGGCGTATTCGGCGGATGTTTATCCGGCGCTCGATGGGGACGGGAAGTTCAAGTTGCTGGGTGTGTGCTGTACGCGGGTATGTTCGCAACAGTGCCCGGCCTGCCCGCACGGTGAGAGACAGCCGGGCCTGAGCCGGCCGAGGACGCCGCGGAACGTTTGCGAGGCGCTTGCGGAGGCGATGCGGCAGCAGAACGTTTGCGCGTTTGCGCTGGAAGGCCCTGCGTTTTCAGAGGGTTACGCGGTGACGTTGGCGCGGGAGATGCTTTCGCGTGGTCTGGCGGTGTTGTATACGCGGGAGGCGTCGATCCGGGAGACTCGCGTGGCGAACCTGGCGACGTATAAGGCGTCGGGTTGCCAGGCGTTGTCTTACCGTGTGGATACGGGCAGCCAGTGGCTGCTCGAGGACTATTACCGGCGCGGGTTTTCGGTTTCGCAGTGCGAGAAGGTGCTGAAATCGAGCGGGGCGTCGGGCATATTCAGTGTGGGGCGGTTTATTTATCCTTCTCCGGCGGACGACTCGCACACCCGGGCGGAGACGTTGCGGCTGATCGAGCGAGTCCGGCCGGGTTCGGCGCTTTTCGAGCTTCCGGAGCCGGTGCCGGGCTCGGAGTGGATCGAGCGTTGCGATGATTTCGGGTTCAGGCTTGACTTGGCCGGATATGTTCAGCGTGCCGTTGACAGCAGGGGCCCGGGAGAATTACCTTTGAAACCGTGGCGGATGCTGCAGCATGCGCGCCGGCAGGTGCCGCTGCACCGGGCTCAGCGGGAGTTGGAACACCTTTGTGGTGAGGTGCGCGACGCGGGGGTGTCGACGTGGGTGACGCCGGAACTGGCTGTGGTGGCGCGTGTTTCGGGTTATGAGGATCATGAGCAGGATTTTGCGACGCTGATGCATCGGAAGTTCGCGATGGGAGACGTTGGGGGCATAGCCGATGCGGCGGCCCGTTTCAACCGTCAGGCGTCGTTGCCGGCGCAGCGCGTAGCCGGGGGCGCGTACATGCCGGTTTTGGCCGCGGCGGGGAACTGATCGAGATGACGCAACGCATTGTAGTGACAGGACTTGGTGTTCTGGCCTGCAACGGGATTGGCCGGCAGGCGTTCTGGGACGCCATCGAGCAGGGCCGGTCGGGCATACGGCGGATGGACCGGTTCGATGCGAGCGATTTGCCCTGCCAGATCGCGGGTCAGCTCTGGGACTTCAACCCGGAAGACTACATGCGCAAGACGGTGGTCCAGAACTGGCAGCGTTACGTTCACCAGGCGGTAGCGGCATCGAAACTGGCGGTGGACGAGTCGGGCATTTCGGGAGCGGGCTACGCCGGGGAGCGAGTTGCGGTGGGGGTGGGAACGAGCATCGGCAATCCGGACGAGTTGTATTGCTCGCAACTGGACGCATACCGGTCTAGGGGGTATAAAAAGGTGAGCCGGTATGCGAGCAGTGCGTTTTCGGGGCATTCGGCAACAGTCCACGTGACGATCGATTTCGGGTTCAGCGGGCCGGCGATCACGATATCGAGCGGGTGCGCGACAGGCCTGGACGTCCTGGCCTGGGGTGTCACGCAGATCCGACGTGGAAAAGCGGATGCGGCGCTGGTCGGCGCTACGGAAGCGCCGCTGTTCCCGATGGCGTTCGCGACGGCATGCTCGCTGGGGATACTTTCGAAACGGAACGATGAGCCGGAAAAAGCGATGCGGCCATTTGACCGGCATCGGGACGGGATCGTTTTGAGCGAGGCGGCGGTGGCGTTGGTGCTGGAACGGGCGGACCGTGCGGAGTCGCGGGGCGCGCCGATTTTGGCGGAGGTGGCGGGAAACGGGGCGGCGTCGGACGCGGCGAGCCCGCTGGTGCTGGACGTGGAGGGGAAGGCATTGTCCCGCGCCATAAACGAGGCGCTGAAAGATGCGGGCGCCCAGGCGCACGACGTGGATCACGTGCTTGCGCACGGGGTATCGCTGGAGATGTATGACCGGTCGGAAACCAACGCCATCAAACGTGCGCTGGGCGAGCATGCATACCGGGTGCCGGTGACGGCGGTGAAATCGATGACGGGGCAGGCGTACGCGGCGGGCGGTCTGCTGGGTGTAGCGGCGGCCTTGCTGGCGCTGGATCGGGGTGTCGTGGCGCCGACCATCAACCTGGAGACGCCGGACCCGGAGTGCGACCTGGATTACGTGGCACAGCACGCGCGCAAAAACGACGTGCGGACCGCCCTGGTGATCGGGATGAGTTTTGGCGGCACGTACTGCGCGAGCGTGTTGAGGAAGATTGCCTGATCCGCACGCGCGGCTGCGCCAAGAGGTAACGAGTTGTGGATTTGATGCTGGAGACTTCGCTGCTCACGCTGGGGACGGTTTTCAGCTGCGTTTTGGGCGCGGTTGTCCTGTTTCGCAATCCCACGAAGCGGACCCACCGGCTGTTTGCGGTGCTGGCGGTAAATCTGGCGCTGTGGGCGCTGGGCGTCGCCATCATCATCCACTGCAAGACCGATGCGGGCGCCCGGTTCTGGATCAAGGCGACGTTTATCGTGGCCAGCTTCCTTCCGGCGACCGTATACCATTTCTCCTCGCTGTTCCCGCACCAGCGTTTTGAAGGTTTGCGGTTGCTGGTGGCGTTGCTTTACGTTTCGGCGGGTGCGCAGATTGTGGGCACATTCACGCCGTACTACGTGTACAACGTGTCGATTCTGCCCAACGCGCCTCCGCAAGTCGCGTATGGGCCTGTTTTTAGTTTCTTTTCGGTGATGGTAGTGACGTCGATGCTGGCGTCGTTTTCGAACCTTTTCCGCAAGCTTCGCCAGGCTCGCGGTGTGGAACGCCGTCAGGTCGAGCACATGCTGCTGGGCATAGTTTTGTGCATGGCCTCGGCGACGGTGACGAACGTGCTGGCGCCGGTGTTGAACGTACGCAACACGGAAGTTTACGGGCCGATTTTCACGCTGTTGATGATGAGCGTGGTGGCGTACGCGATGATCCGGTATCACCTGCTGGACATCTGGGTGCTGGTATCGCGTACGACCATTTATGCGGCGGTGACGACGTTTGTTTTTGCGACGTTCCTGGGAACGATTTCGCTGGTTCACTGGCTGTTCAGCAGCCGGACCACGCCGAGCATCCTGGTGACGACGCTGCTGGCGGCGCTGGTGATCGCGCTGGTGCTTCAGCCGCTGAAGGAGCGGTTGCAACTGCTGGTGGACCGGACGATCTTGAAGCGGCGGTACGACGTGAATGCGCTTTGCGCGAAGATAACGCAGCACGCGGCGCAGTTCATGCCGCTCCGCCAGTTGCTGGATATGGTGGCGCGGGATATCCGGGTGACGATAGGGGCGGCGCAGGTGCGGGTGTGGGTGGTGAACGAGAACGACCCGTCGAAAATCACGATGGCGTATTCAAGCGCGCCGGGCGACGAGCCGACGGAGACGCACGGCCAGGCGGCGCTGCTCCAGTACATGCGGACGCATCCGGACCCGCTGGTGCTGAAGAAGCTGCTGCACGAACGGCCGACCGATCAGCGGGTGAGAATTGCGCAGCACCTGGCGGAGCTTGACGCTTATTTGTGCCTGCCGCTGCGGGCGAGTTCGCGGGTGGTGGGGATCCTGGCGCTGGCGGAGAAGAATTCGGGGGATATTTATTCGGCGGACGACCTGGTCGTGTTTACGACGATAGCGAGCCCGCTTGGAACGGCCATTGAAAACGCGCGGCTGTACCTCAAGCTCGAGCAGGTAAACCTTCATCTGGAGCGGATTTTGAGCAGCATGCGGGGCGGCGTCGTCGCGGTGGACGACCAGGGACGGATAACCACCATCAACGCGGCGGGGACCCAGATGCTGGGTGATGTCGAGGTGGGCCAGCATCTGGACAGACTTCAGGCGGAGGTGTCGGGTGTGCTGAGGCAGACGCTGCTTGACGGGCGGGGCGTGGGCGAGTTTGAGACGACGATCACGGGGCCGGCGCAGGAAAAGGTGCCGGTGGTGATATCGTCGTCGTGCCTGGAGATGGCGGGCGGCGACAGTTGCGGAGCACTGGCCATGATCAACGATCTGACGCAGTTGAAACGGCTGGAGCAGAACGTTCAGCGGGCGGACCGGTTGTCTTCGATTGGGACGCTTGCGGCCGGGATGGCCCATGAAGTGAAAAATCCGCTGGTTTCCATAAAAACGTTTACGCAACTTCTGCTGGGGCGGTTTGAAGACGCGGATTTCCGCAAGACGTTCGCCGAGGTGGTCCCGCACGAGGTGGAGCGGATCGACATGATCGTGAGCCGGCTGCTCGATTTTGCGAGGCCGCGGCCAGTGTGCTTTGCGCCGCACGATCTCCGCAAGATCATCGAGCAGGTGCTGATGCTGGTTGACAACCATATTCGGAAAGAACGGATCGAGGTCCGGACGGAGTTTCCGTCCCGTGAGATTGCGGTGTACGGTGATGAGCAGCAGTTGCACCAGGTTTTCTTGAATTTGTTCTTAAACGCACTGGATGCCCTTAAGGAGACAAGGGGTGGAGAGTTGACAGTGCGCGCCTATTACGATAGAATTCATCTTCGGCATAGAGGGATAGCGCCATTTCTCGAGACGGACTGCGTGCGGGTAGCGGTGACGGATACGGGGTGCGGCATTCCGGCGGAACATATGGATCAGCTTTTCACGCCGTTTTTTACGACGAAGATAGAGGGGTGCGGGTTGGGATTGTCAGTTGTTCATGGTATAGTAATGGAACACGGCGGGGAAATCGACGTGCAGAGCGCCGCCGGGGCGGGGACGTCGTTTACGGTAACGTTACCGTTGATGACCAGCGGGATTTCATTGAGCAACGCCCCGGGCGAAATGGGGTCTTGACGCGGGATGAACGTTTTACTGGTGATAGCGGAAGAGCGTGCGATTTGCGAGTCGCTTCGGGCGGCCTTGCCCGAAACCGATTTCATCATCCTGGAACCCTCGGTGGATCGAGCGCTTCGCCGGCTGATCTCGGTCAAGGTGGATGCGATCCTGATTGATGACGCGCCGCATTTGGGCCACCAGGCGCTCAGCCGGGTGTTTGAATCGTTCCCGCAGATCCCGTCGATCCTGTTGTCCGGCCGGAGCGATCCGGAAAGCCTGGCGAGCTGGACGCTGGCGGGTGCGCGTGCGTGCGTGGTGAAGCCGTTTTCGTGCGAGGCGCTGCGGAAGGCGGTGGAGGGGGTGATGCAGGCGCGGCCGCCAGCGGGGGCGGCGGATGTGGCGCCGCACGTTCAGTTGTCGCCGCGCGGGATGGCGCAGGAGATGTTGAAGATGTCGGCGGTCGGGCAGCACCAGATGGCGCTCCGTTGGGTAAGCCGGACGTCGGCGCAGATCGAGGATCCGCGGCGGCTGAGCCAGAGCCTGGTGGATTCGGGTACGGACATTTTTGACGCGGTGCGTTGCGCGGTGCTGCTGGAGTCGGGCGGGAGCGTGCGGGTGGTGGCGGGGAACGGCATTGCCCCGGGGATAAAAGAGACGCTTCGACTGACGTATTCGACGGGCCTGATGTATTGGCTGGAGGAGAACGCGTGCCTTTTCGATCGGCTGGCGAATGGGAATGCGGTTTCTGCGGTGAAGGAGATGCAGTTGCTGGGTGCGCGCCTGGGGGTTCCGCTGCTGGTAAACGGGCGTGTGTTCGGCGCGTTTGTGCTGGGGGAGAAGGCGTCGGGCCTGGAGTATTCGCTCGAGGAGCGGGAGTTGCTGGCCGTAATGGGCCGTTGTGCTTCGACGGCAATGGAGAAGGCGCAGGCATACCGGGACACGTCGATGCAGCAGAGCCGGCTCGATAGCGTTCTGGCGAACATCACGGCGGGGGTTGTGGCGGTGTATCCGAACAAGACGGTGGCGATGATGAACCAGCAGGCGGAGCGGATCTTGCAGGTGCGTGCGGTGGACGTGCTGGGCCGCAGCGTTCAAAAACTGGGGAGCGGGTTTGCGGATGTTGTGTTGCGGACGCTCGAGGACGGGAAGGCCCGGTTGCGCCAGGAAGTGCACAACCCGGCCGTAAACGCGACGCTGGGTATGAGCGTGACGCCGATGGGGCCGGACGGTGTGGTGGTGATTTTCTCGAAGCTGCCGGAGCAGGCGGTCTCGAAGTCGGAGGTGGCGTACAGCCCGTTCTGGGAATACTTGTCGGGACGTGTTGCGCAGGAAATCAAAAATCCGATGGTGGCCATAAACACGTTCGCGCAGTTGCTGCCCAAGAAGTATGCTTCCGAAGAGTTCCGGGAAGGCTTTTTCGAGGTGGTGCAGAAGGAGGTGGTTCGGATCAATAATGTGGTGGAGACGCTGTTTTCGTTTGCGCACCAGCCGGAACTGGTGCTTCAGCGGACGGATCTGAACGAGACGGTGGATAACGTGCTGAAGGCGTTTGACGACGAGTTGCGAGCGAGGTCGATCGAGGTGAAGAAAGAATTTGATCCCGGTGCGGCGGAAGCGGACCTGGATCCGGTTTATTTCTCGCAGGCGGTGCACAACATCGTTCAAAACTCGATAGACGCGATGCCGGAAGGCGGTGTTTTGAAAATTGAGACAAAGCGGCGGGATTCGAAAGTGCAGGTTACAGTAGCGGATACGGGCCCGGGCATACGGCGGGAGGATGCGCCGCTGGTATTTATGCCCTTCTACAGCACCAAAGAGCGCGGAATGGGATTGGGCCTTTCGATGGCCATGCGCATAGCCCAGGAACATGACGGCGACCTCAAGCTGGAGGGAAGCGGCGAGAAGGGAACGGCATTTACGCTCAGCATTCCGGCAGAAGCGAGGTCAAGCCATGAAAACGATCCTGGCCATTGACGACGAAAGCAGCGTGCGGCAATCGTACCGCATCATGTTGTCCGAGCAGTACCGGGTTCTCCTTGCGGAGAACGGCAAGTCGGCCCTGGACCTCATCTCGAAACACCACGTCGACCTGATTCTGCTTGATCTCATCATGCCGCAGATGAACGGCATGGATTTCCTGCAAGAACTGGCGCAACGCAAGGAGGACATACCGGTCATTGTGGTGACGGGCACCAACAGCGTGGCCATCGCAGTTGAGGCCATGAAACGCGGTGCGCGCGAGTACGTCATCAAACCGTTCGAGGTGGACGAGGTGCTGCTGCTGGTGGAGCGGATCGTGTCGGAGCAGCAGGCCAAGATCGAGCTGATCGCGCTGCGCGAGGCCGGGTCCAGCGATTTTGATGCGCTGATCGGGGACTCGCCGGCGTTCGTGCAGGTGGTCGAGATGGCGCGGCAGGCGGCGCGGGTGGATTCGACGGTCCTGATCACGGGCGAGAGCGGGACGGGCAAGGATTTGCTTGCGCGCGCGATTCACAGTTCTGGGCGGCGGTCGTCGCGGGCGTTTGTGCCGTTGTCGTGTTGCGCGATTCCGGCGCAGTTGTTCGAGAGCGAGCTTTTCGGCCACGAGAAAGGCGCGTTCACGGGCGCGATCGAGCGGCGGATGGGCAAAATGCAGGTGGCGGACAAGGGTACGCTGTTTCTCGACGAGATCGGGGAGATGCCGCTCGAGACGCAAGCCAAACTGCTGCGGGCGCTGCAGGACGGGAAGTTTTATCCGATTGGGAGCAACAAGGTGATCGAGTCGGACTGCCGGATCGTCTGCGCGACCAACCGCAACATGCCGGAAGCCGTGGCCAAGGGCGCGTTCCGCAACGACCTTTATTACCGGATCAACGTGCTGCCGATCGAGATGCCGCCGTTGCGGAGGCGGCGCGACGATATCCCGAAGCTGGTGGCGCATTTTGTGGGGAAACATGCGCCGCGGGTGAACGCGCGCGTAACGGAATTGGAGCCGGCGGCGCTTGGCGTGCTGATGTCGTACAGTTGGCCGGGCAACGTTCGCGAGATGGAAAACACGATCGAGCGGCTGCTGGTGTGCCACCGGGAGAAGAAAGTTATCACGCGGGATTGCGTGGTGGGGATTGTGCCGGCGGGTGAAGCGGCGACGGAGTTGACGGGGCTTTCCGATTTCGAGGGAATCCCGATCGAGGAAGCGGTGAACCGGCTCGAGTTCTATCTGATCAACAAGGCGATGGAACGGAGCGGCGGCGTGCAGTCGCGCGCGGCGGATCTGCTGGGAACGACGCGGCGCATTCTCAAATACAAGATGGACCAACTCAAGATTGACAGCCCCGCCGAAAGCGACGCCCAGGCAGGATGACAACGTCTCCCCCACTTGGCTAAAGTCTAAGAACCTAATCTTGCAGGAGCCGTCTGATGAGTGTTACGGTAGTCGGGTCTATAGCGCTTGACACGATTGAAACGCCGTGGGGCCGGAATGAAGAGGGCCTGGGCGGTGCGGCCACTTATTTCTCGATTGCGGCGTCGAATTACACGCTTGTGCATCTTGTTGGTGTGGTGGGCCAGGATTTTCCGCGGCAGCATATCGAGTTGCTGGAGTCGAAAAAGGTCGACACGGCGGGGCTCGAGGTGGCGGCGGGCAAGACGTTCCGGTGGACGGGCCGCTACCATGAGGACATCAACCACCGCGACACGCTGGATACCCAGTTGAACGTGTTTCAGGAGTTCCACCCGAAACTTCCGGCGGCGGCGCGTGATGCGGAGTTTTTGTTTTTGGGCAACATTCACCCGGCGCTTCAACTGGAGGTGTTGGATCAGTCCAAGGCGCGTTTTGTGGCGCTGGACACGATGAATTTCTGGATCGACACGACGCCGGACTCGCTGCGGGAAGTGCTGGCGCGCGTGCATGCGCTGATCATCAACGATTCGGAGGTGAAGGGCCTGACGGGGGTGTCAAACCTGGTCGAGGGGGCGGGGCTGGTGCAAAAACTCGGGCCGCGCATCGTGGTGGTCAAAAAGGGCGAGCACGGCTGCCTGCTGTTTTGCGACGGTCACGTGTTTGCGGCGCCGGCGTTCCCGCTGAGCGTCGTGATCGACCCGACCGGAGCGGGAGACACGTTCGCGGGCGGGTTTATGGGCCACATTGCGCGCAAGGGATCGGCGGACGAGGGCACGCTGCGGGAAGCGGTGATTCACGGGAGCATTGTAGCGTCGTTTACGTGCGAAGCGTTTGGGCCGGCGCGGCTGGCCGAGATCGGTTTGCGCGAAATCAACGAGCGGTACTCGGTGTTCCGGGATCTGACTTCGTTCTAAGTTTTGCAGGTCTTATTATGCTTGTTCAGGGGCGCCCCGGGCTGGGGGGCGTCCCGGTTTGTTTTTTTCAGGATCGCTCGAGGATGATGAGGAAATCGTTGTAGCTGTTGCCGTCATTCGGCGTAATCGAGACAACGACCCATCCGTCTTCGAGCAGGGCGTCGAGCTTGTCTTTTCCTGAACCATTGGACTGAATAATCAAGGCTTTCTGCATCTTTCGAATTCTCCCTTTCGCTGTATTGCCGAGTATGCCTAATTTCCGACTGCCGAAATTAGGTGGTGCCCGCCGCACTGAACAGGCAGGAGAAGCCCCTCTATTAAAGGTTTCTCACCTGCGTTGGCCGAACGTATGCCCCTTCCGGCGCCCGCTGGTGCGACTGCGCAGGGATTATTCTATCACGGCTAACCGGGTAGTCTCAAGTTTTTCGAGTCACGGTTCCGCGGCGATTTGGGGCAAGGCTTGGCGCAGGACCGCCGCTATCCTGGACGAAGCCCGCCCGGCAACGGCGATAACCTCCTGATGGGTGAGGATTTGGGGTTTGTAGCAACAATTGGTGATGCAGGCCAGGACCGCCCCGCGCATCCCCAGTTCCTGGCACCTGACGAGCTCGGGCCCCGTGCTCATTCCCACAGCGGCCGATTTGAGGTTCTGGAGCGCGGCAATCTCGGCGCGGGTCTCGTAAGAGGGCCCGTTCACCCACTGGAACGTGCCGGTCCAATCGCAACCGGGAACCAGGAAATCGGTGAATGCCATGGCGGGGGTTGCGTCCCAGCCCGTGTACCGGCAAAGGCGGACGCGGTCGGCGGTCACCAGGTCGCCGCAGGACATCGAGGGGTTGAGCGCGCCCGCGGCATTCACGAACACGACCTTGGCCGCGTTTTGGTCGTGGAGGACGTCGACGGGGCGCGTGACGGCGGCATAGTCGAGACCCTGGTAGAAGTGGAGGCGGCCGCACTGGAGGATGACGGGGACGTCGCCGCACTTACCGTGGATGAACAGGTAGCGGTGGCTGGGGATTTCGGCTTCGGCGAGTCCGGGGATGTCGCGGAACGGGACTGCCGCGTCGATGGAGTCAAGGAGCGACTCGAGGTTGATGCCCGAACCTGTGGCGATGGCTATAGGTTGCATGTTTTCTTGTTTAACCACAAAGAACGCAAAGAGAACAAAGAACTACCTTAAATTGGGACACCCCCCACAGCGCGCGCTAAGAAGCACTGCCGAAAAATGGGACACCCCCCACAACTGCCGGGGGGCGTCCCGACAGCCTGTGGCGATGGCTATGGGATTCATGTTTCTTTCTTAGCCACAAAGAACGCAAAGAGGATTTATTCTTTGCAATCTTTGCGTTCTTTGTGGTTACTCTTTTACATATTCCGGCGGTATTTGCCGCCGACTTCGAACAGGGCCTGCGTGATTTGCCCGAGCGAGCAGCATCGGACCGTCTGCATGAGTTCCTCGAAAATGTTCTGGCCGGCCAACGCCACTTCTTTGAGCCGGGCAAGCGCGGCGGGCGCTTGGTTCTGATGGCGCGCCTGGAACTCGCGCAGCCGGCTGAGTTGCCCCGCCTTTTCGTCTTCGGTGGCGCGGGCAAGCTGGATGGCGTTGATGGTTTCGTGATGGTTGCCATCCGGGTTGATAAACGTGTTGACGCCGATAATGGGCAGCGAGCCGTCGGCTTTCATGGACTCGTAGTACATCGATTCTTCCTGGATCTTCGCGCGCTGGTAGCCCGTTTCCATCGCGCCCAGGACGCCGTCGCGCTCGGCAATCCGCCGGAATTCATGCAGGACGGCTTCTTCGACGAGGTCCGTCATTTCCTCGATGATGAACGAGCCCTGAAGGACGTTTTCGTTCTTGGCAAGGCCATACTCGCGGTTGATGATTTGCTGTATGGCGAGCGCGCGGCGCACCGATTCGTCTGTGGGTGTGGTGACGGCTTCATCATACGAATTGGTGTGCAGCGAGTTGCAGTTGTCGTAGATGGCGGTGAGGGCCTGAAGGGTGGTGCGGATGTCGTTGAACTGCATGTCCTGCGAGTGGAGGGAGCGGCCGCTGGTCTGGATATGGGCCTTGAGTTTTTGCGACCGTTCGTTGGCGCCGTATTTGTCGCGCAGGGCGATGGCCCAGATACGCCGTGCGACCCTGTTGAGCACGGCGTATTCGGGATCCATCCCGTTCGAGAAGAAAAACGAGAGGTTCTGGGCGAAATCGTCGACGGACATGCCGCGGGACAGGTAGTACTCGACGTAGGTGAACCCGTTGGCGAGGGTGAAGGCGAGTTGGGTGATGGGATTGGCGCCCGCTTCGGCGATGTGATAGCCGGAGATCGAGACGGAATAGAAGTTGCGCACCCGGTTCTGGATGAAATATTCCTGGATGTCGCCCATCATTTTGAGCGCGAAATCCACCGCAAAAATGCAGGTGTTCTGCCCCTGGTCCTCTTTAAGGATGTCGGCCTGAACCGTTCCGCGGACGGTTTCGAGCGTCCATTTCCGGAACCGTTCGGTTTCGCCTTCGCTGAGCGGCCGACCGTACTCTTTTGAGATCCGGTCGACGGTTTGTTCGATGGCCGTGTTGAAGAACAGGGCGAGCATGATGGGCGCGGGGCCGTTGATCGTCATCGAGACGCTGGTGTTGCGGGCGCAGAGGTCAAACCCGTCGAACAGGATCTCGATGTCGTCGAGCGTGCAGACGGACACGCCGCTGTTGCCGACTTTTCCGTAGATATCGAGCTGTTCGTCGGGGTCCTGGCCGTAGAGGGTGACGGAGTCGAACGCCGTTGACAGCCGGGTGGCCTCGTGGTTTTCGGAGAGCATCTTGAACCGCTGGTTGGTTCTTGCGGGCCCGCCTTCGCCGGCGAACATCCGGGTGGGATCTTCATCGGTGCGTTTGAACGGAAACACCCCCGCTGTAAACGGGAAAAAGCCGGGCAGGTTTTCCTTGAAGAGCCACTTGAGCAACTGGCCGGGGTTGTCGTATTTGGGCAGAGCGACGCGGGCAACCTTGATGCCCGCGAGGCTCCCCCAATGCACCGGGGTGCGGATTTCGTTGCCGCGGACGGTGTAGACGATTTCAACTTGCGAATACCGCTCGCGCAGCGTCTTGTACTGTTCGAGCAGTTGGGCGCTCTCGAGAAGGCATTCACGCGACAGCGCTTCCCGCTTGGTTTTGAGTGCGGTCTTGGCGGATTCCTGTCCCTCGGCGAGGGTGTTTTCGGCAGCCTCGATCTGCCAGATTTTCTGAAACAGGAGCGCTTGCTGATCCGCTTTTTTGTGGTAGCGATCGACGGTGTCAGCGATTTCGGCCAAGTAACGGACCCGCTCCGGCGGAATAATGACGGTTTTCGAAGAAGGCGACTTGCGATCGACGGCGGGTATGGAAGAGGTCCACCCGCACTTGGTGCGCTCATTCATGATGCGGACCACGGCCTGGTACAGCGCCGTGACGCCGTCGTCGTTGAACCTCGATGCGATCGTGCCGAACACGGGCATGTCCTCGAGCTTCTCGTCGAATCGGCGGTGGTTGCGCTGGTATTGCTTTCGGACGTCGCGGAGGGCGTCGTCGGCGCCGCGGTGGTCGAACTTGTTGATGGTGACGAAGTCGGCGAGATCGAGCATCTCGATTTTTTCCAACTGGGACGCGGAACCAAATTCGGCCGTCATGACGTAGACGGTCGCGTCGACGTGCGGCACAATCGCCGCGTCGCCCTGGCCGATACCGGCGGTCTCGACGATGATCCAGTCGAACCCGGCCGCGCGCAGCACCGTGAGGGCTTCGGCAAGCGCGTCAGACACTTCGCCGCGGCTGCCTCTGGTGGCCAGCGACCGCATGTAAACGCGGTCGCGGTGGACGGCGTTCATTCGGATCCGGTCGCCGAGCAGGGCGCCGCCGGATTTGCGCCGGGACGGGTCGATGGACACGACGGCGACGGTCTTGTCGGCGAAGTCGTTGAGGTATCGTGTGACGAGTTCGTCGACCAGCGAGCTTTTTCCGGCGCCGCCGGTGCCGGTGACGCCGAAGATGGGGATGTTTCGGCAGATGCGCTTCATCAGGGCGTCCATGAGCGCCTCGAGGCGGCCGTTCGCGAGTGCCTTGGCTTCTTCGATTGCGGTGATGTAGGAGGCGATGACGCGGCTGTTGGCGGGGTTCAACTGCGGGGCGAGTTCAGGCACGCGGTCGTTGTCGAGTGAAAAATCGGCGGTTTGAAGCAACAAGTTGATCATTCCCTGAAGGCCCAGCCGCCGACCGTCCTCGGGCGAGAAGATTTTGGCCACGCCCATCGCCTCGATCTGCTCGATTTCCCTGGGCACGATGACGCCGCCGCCCCCCCCGAATACTTTGATGTGCGGGGCGCCGCGTTGTTTCAGCAGGTCGATCATGTATTGGAAGAATTCCATGTGACCGCCCTGGTAGGAACTGGCGGCGATCGCCTGGACGTCTTCCTGGACGGCCGCATTGACGATCTCTTCGGCGGACCGGTTGTGGCCGAGATGGATGACTTCGGCGCCGGAATCCTGGAGGATGCGCCGCATGATGTTGATGGCCGCGTCATGGCCGTCAAACAACGACGTGGCCGTGACGATGCGGACATGGTTTTTCGGTTTGTAGGGTTCGACTGTTGTCATTGCTCAGCTCCAATCAGGCATTTTCCCGGCGCCGCCGGCCACACCGGCCCCAAAAGGGTCATTTTCGCACAGGTATGGGGGGATTTTCTACATGAGGCTGCGGTTCAATCGTGCCGGGTGCGATTTTTTCTTTAAAAAACGGGGCATCCCGCCGGGCCGCGAAAAACGGGGACTGGCTCGCTTTTTTCGGCAGTTTGAAAAAAGCGTGCCTGTCCCCGCTTTTCGCTTAAGTTTATTTTGAAATCGCTGGGAGCGCGTGAGGACCTTACATGCCCGGCATGGGGAAGGGCATCATTTTTTGGACGTCGCTCATATCCATGACTTGGACGCCGGCGGGCGGGGTGTATTTGAATTTATCGGGAGAGGAGGGGCTGTTTACGACAATTCCGGAGGTGGACGCTTTGAGCAGCATGGCGCCGGCTTCGTCTTTGACTTCGACGAGCGCGGGCATGCCGGTTTCTTTGACGACGACCATCTTGATGTCGCCCAGTTTGGGCATGCCGGGGGGCATCTCGGTGGTCGGGGACGGCTTGACGGTGAACACATAGGCGGGCATTCCGTCTACGGTTTCGTCTTTTTCGAGCGTGATCTCGCCCACTTCTTTGATCTTGTTCAGGATTTCCGTGGGATTCATTTTCTCGTTACTGCTTGGGGTCATTGGCATCTTCATGACCATGCGCTGTCCCATCATGTTCATTTCCTGGAACGCGGTGGCGCCGTCAGACACGGTCTTGAACGATTGGGTCATGCTGCCCTGAGTGCCTTCCATGACGATAGCGGCGTTAATGAGGTACATGGGCGTGGAGTCTTTCATCAGGAAATCGAAATCGCCCGAGCCAGTGAGCTTCATGGTCATGGGCTTGGTTATGTTGCCTTCAGCGGTGAACATGCCCGAGCAGGCCGTCATGGACGATGTGGCGGCGGCGATTTTTCCGAGCGCGGATTCGACGGTTTCGCGCTCCGGCAGCAGCTTCCCGAGCACGCCCGTATAGAGCAACGCCCCGATGATGGCAACGAGCGCCACGGCACCGCCGATGCCGGCGTACAATGGCATCCGGCTGGGGGCCTGCACGGGTACGGGCCGCTTCGGGGCGGGGCGGTCGAAGTCGTCCAGGAGATTGGCATCCAGCCCGATGCCGAGATCGTCGTCGCTCGTGGCGGGTTGCAGCCGATCCCGGATCGCCTGTGCGCGGGGGTCTTGAAGGGCGTCGAGCGAGTCGCAACCGGCGGCGGCCTCGTCTTTTCTACCGAGTGCGGCCAGGCACAGCGCCTTGGGATACAGGACGTTTTTTGTATTGGGGAAGTTCAGGTCGAGGTTTTCGAGGAGTTGGAGGGCCTCTTCATATCTGCGGTTGGCATACAGGGCTTCGGCCTGCTTGAACTTTCGGGTCGCCTCTTGAGCGTCCATTGCGTTCTTACCCTCACCACGCCCATTCTAGCAGCACATTCAAACGCAAACAAAACTGAATACGCCTGCCGCAACTGTTTATTCACCAATCGGGGAGAACGGATTCCTCCCCGTGCACACTCGGACGCGAAAAGCCGGTACTGCCACCTCTTTCAAACTGCGGAAAGAGGTGGCAGTCCCCGTTCCCGTTTTTCGCTTATACGCGTCGGCAAGGCTGCCGTTCATTTCATGTTGGACACGCCGGTGTGGTCGAGTTCAGTTTGCACGGTCTTGTCGGCCGGTATGGGTTTCGTGAGCGTTACGCCGTCCGCGACCACCCATACGTATTGGTCGTTTAGATTGTCCGCCACCAGCGTGTAAGGCACTTCGTAGGACATCTTTTCCAGTTGGTCTTTTTCGAACTCCATGTAGTGAGCCTGAAATTTCCCGTCACCCGAACTGGTATTGCCGCACCAGTTTTCACGCGTTAGTGCAATTTCCGGGTGCCCCGCCGCAACCAACCGAAAATTGAAGCCGGCGTTGGCAACGAAATCAGTTAACTGGGTATGGTCCAGCCCCGGAATCCACTCCTGCACCACGAACAGGAACGTCCCTTCCCTTACCTTGTTGGCCAGAAATTCGGGAAGCCTCTTGTCTTGCCCGGTGTATACAGCCGTTATATGCATTTGGCGTAGCTCGGCGTATTCCACAAACGGATAGTCATGGGGGTCTATCGCAACAAAATCATTTCCGGAGTTGGCGGTGAAAAATCGCTCGATATCGCGCAACATTTCAGGCTTGATAGCATGGCCCACACCATTGTATGTGACACACTGAGCCCTGGGCAGGGTGTCCCGGTAGATGGATTGGACGATTGCCCAACGGTCGGGCATCATCCTCTCGGCGATGGCTGCCTTTATTATGTTGGCCTCACCCTCACTCCAAGCATCACGCGATGGAAGTGTGTCGTTACGGTCCAAGTAACCCATGTAAATGTACTGCGCCACAGCCTGATGCGCTTTCGCGTCGTAGGTGCGTCCGGTGAAACGTTCGATGTCGGCCACTCCAATCGGAAACGGAACGACCTGTCCGTTGCGACTGACAAGGGGAAGCGTTGGCAACGCATTAACCCCGCCTGCGGCCAGAGCTTTAACGCGCTCGGGATGCAGGAAAGCAAATCGAATGCAGAATTTCGCGGAAGCGGAAAACCCATCCATCAACACCTGATCTTTGATTTTGAACCCGTTCGCCCGCAACCGGCCGGTGGCATGGTCGATCATCGCCGCCAGTTGCAGATCGAGCCGCTTGAGCGGTCCGTCATTGATCTCCACCGTGTCTCTATCCAGCGAATGGGTATACGTCTGCCAACCTGTTTGTGGGCGCGGAAATACCGGTACCAGAAGCGGCACATGCAGTTCGGTTGCCAGCAGTCTCGGGTAATCATTGGCCAGACTCAACGCTTTCTGACGGTGCACTTCAAAATCATCCGACGTCGTGCCCGTATTGTTGGGCTCAACCAGGAGGCAGGCCTCTTCGTTCTTGTCAATGGCGTCGGGCACAAAAAGGTAATAAGGAAAATCAAACCCGGAGGCGGGGCTCGCCGCGATTTCAACGGTATCGCCGCATTTTAAGTCAAAAACCGCTGGTGGCTCAGCCTTACTGCCGTTCGCCACCACCACGGCAAGGCAAGTCAACCCAATCAGCAACAAGCGGAGTTTGAAACCGCTGAGACGTGGCGGCATGCGCTAATCCTCGCTGCTTGGTTCGGAGCCGCACAACAGTGACGGGCTCAGTCTGCTGGCTCCATGAATTCGGGACGCACCCTCTCAAGTGATTATACACGTAAGTAGGCGGGTGTCAAGCGCTGATTTGAGGGAGCGGAAGAGCCACAACGGGGGCACCCCCTTCAGGAGAAAGGTACCAACGTGCCTGTGCCATAGCGGTCGACGTCGTTAACCACGAACCCGTCGCAGTTCGACCTTTGGGTGCAATGGACGCACATCTCGACTTTCTTCTTCAGGCGGTACGTGGGCACGTCTTTGACTTGAGACCGAACGGAGAGCGGCGGTTGCTGCAATCCCAAGTCGGGCGGTCCCCCCTTGGAGCAGTAGGGATAGGGCGTTCCGAAGACGCACATCGGGATCTCGTGGAACCGAGCAAATCTACCGCGTGTTGCGCCATACGTCACAAGCGGCAACACGTACGGCTGGAGACTCCGCAGCGGTATGTAGAACGATTCGATCGCGTCATCCACAATAAACGGAACGGAGAACGCTATGTTCTGCCAATCCGTGTATTCGAGCGCCACATTGAACAGGTCGATAAGATGGCAGCAGTTCTGACGTACAACAAGGGAATTCACGAACACGTGGACTCCAAGATCACCGCAGTTCCGGAGTGCTGCCGTGGCGCGTGAAAAAGATCCCTTTGTCTGAGTCACGCCCTCGTGAATCTCTGCGATAGGCCCATAAAGAGGTATTTTGACCGCATCCAGGCTGGCCTCGGCAAGTTCCGCCGCCAAGGTAGGATTGGCCAGCGGACTACCGTGGGTAGAAAGTTGAATGTAAGTCGTTCCCACGTGCTTCATCCAGTGTACTAGGCTTCGACGATGGCCGCTATGCCCAAGCCGCCGCCGCCGCAAATCATCTGGAGGCCGTACTTGCCGCCGGTGCGTTTGAGGTGGTGGACCATTTCGCCGAAATAGAACGCGCCGGTTGCGCCGATCGGGTGTCCGAGCGCGATGGCGCCGCCGGTCGGGTTGACGCGGGGATCGTCGTAGGCGTAGCCGAACGCTTTTGCGAACGCGAGGCACGGCGTCGCGAACGCCTCGTTGGGTTCGATAATGTCCATGTCGTCGATGGTTTTGCCGGCGCGTTTGAGTGCTTTTTTGACGGCGGGGATCGGCGCAAGCAGCATGGGCATGGGCTCGCCGCCAGCCACGGCAAGCGAGCGGATAATGGCCAGCGGCTCGAGATCGAGTTGTTCGGCCTTTTTGGCGCTCATCAGTAGGACGGCGGCTGCGGCGTCGACGATTTGCGAGGCGTTGCCGGGCGTAACGCGGCCGTTTTCCTTGAAGGGCGTTCTAAGTTTGGCGAGACCCTGCCAGTAGGTGTCGGGGTCGTCGACCGCCTGGGTCCGGAGGACTTCGTCGACTTCGGCGCGTCGTGTTTCGCCTTCCCAGGTGGTCTGGAACGGGATGATGTTGGCGAACCAGCCGTTGCGCTGGGCCATCACGGCTTTCTGCATGCTCCACATGCCGAACCGGTCGAGGTCTTCGCGGGTGTGTCCTTCGTCTTCGGAGATTTTTTCGGCACACAGCCCCTGCATGACGTCCATGCCGATTTCGCCCATGCGATTTGTGAACCGTACGGGCATCCCGGCTTTTTTGGCGACTTCGATGTCGGACCAGATGGGGTAATGGGACATGAGTTCGACGCCGCCGCACACCATGGCGTCGCCGTTGCCGACCTGGATGCTTTGTGCGCCGAACATGATGGCTTTGAGCCCGGCGTTGCAGAACTGGTTGACGGTACATCCGCAGGCTTCCTGGGGTATACCGGCGAGGAGTGCGGCGATCCGTGCGATATCGGAGCCCTGTTCGCCGATCTGGCTCAGGCAGCCGATGATGACGTCTTCAATGATGTGCTCATCGAACCTGGGGCTTTTGGCCTTGACGCGATCGAGCAGCCCCCGCATGACGGCGGCGAGCAGTTCCTGCGCGGACGCCTGGCACAGTTGGCCGTTCTTTTTCATCCCGTCCACGCCGGACTTGCCGATCGCGCTGCGGACGGCATCGACTACGACAACTTCCTGAAGCTGCGCCATGTCAATGCTCCTTGTTTTGCCCTGTTAAGGGATGTGAAACGGAATCAGGATCAACCGGCGCGTGCGGCAAATTCGATGCCGGCATTGAGCGCCGCAAGATTCTTTTCGATCATGTCTTTTTTACGGCCGGCCAGCCCCCGGAAAATCTTTCTGATAGTTTCGAGTTTGACAACGGGTTCGGTGTTCAAAAAAGCGCCAAATGCGACGATGTTGGCGGATTGCTCGTTGCCGGTGATTTCGCGGGAAAGCTCGGTGGCCGGAATCCAGATGGTGCGGACATCGCCGTTGCGCGTACAGGTTTCCGGCTTTAGGATGGAACTGTTGCCGACGATGAGGCCGCCTTTTTTTACGACGGCTTGAAACCGCACGAGCGACTGCTGGTTCATCAGAATGGCGCCGTCGGGTTCGTCGAGGAGTGGCGAGCCGATTTCCTCGTCGGAGATGACGACAACACAGTTTGCGGTGCCGCCGCGCATGGCCACGCCGTAGGTGGGGAAAAATGTGGCGTTGCGGCCTTCGGCGATTCCGGCCTGTGCCAGCAGGTCGCCCATGTACATCACGCCCTGCCCGCCGAACCCCGACATCATGACCTCACACAGCATGGGCGGTTCCTTGCGCGGCTGGTGCGGATGGCGCGGATGGCGCGGGCGGCGGCCCGGCGGCCAAGTCCTTGAACACGCCCAGCGGGAATGTCTTCACCATCTCCTCCGCGACCCATTTTTGCGCTTTCGCGGGAGGAATTTTCAAGTTGGTCGGGCACGCGGAGAGCAACTCGACAAACCCGAACCCGTTGTGTTGGATCTGCACTTCGAATGCGTGAAAGATGGCTTTCCGGGCCCTGCGGACCTGCTTGACATCGTACATGGCCGCGCGTTCGCAGTAGGTGACGCCCTCGAGGTTCGCCATCAACTCCGCCATTTTCAGAGGGAACCCATCGTTGGCGACGGTGCGGCCGGCGGGCGTGGTGGTGGTGCGCTGGCAGAGCAGGGTGGTGGGGGCCATCTGGCCGCCGGTCATGCCGTAGACGGCGTTGTTGACGTAGATGACGCTGATGCCTTCGCCGCGGTTGGCGGCGTGCATGGTTTCGCAAAGGCCGATGCTGGCGAGATCGCCGTCGCCCTGGTAGGTGAACACGAACAGGTCGGGCCGTGCCCGTTTGATGCCGGTGCCGACGGCGAGCGCGCGGCCGTGTGCGGCCTCGATGGTGTCGCAGTTGAAGTACTTGTACATCATGACGCTGCACCCGGCGGGCGCCACGCCCACCGCCCGCTCGCGGACGCCGAAATGGTCGAGGGCTTCGGCGACGAGCCGGTGGGCGGTGCCGTGCGTGCAGCCCGCGCAGTAGTGGGTCGCCACGTCGAGCAGGCCCTCGGGACGGCTGAACACTTTCTTTGGCACGACTTACAGTTCCTTGAGTTTTTGGATGACGTCGACCGGCGTCGGCAACCCGCCGGCGGGACGCCCGTAAAAGGTGACTTTGGTCCCGGGCACGACGGCGGCGCGCACGTCGTCGACCATCTGGCCGAGGTTCAACTCGAAATCGAGGAACTTGTTGACGCGCTGGGACAGATCGCGCAACTGCGGGAACGGAAACGGCCAGAGGGTTACCGGCCGGAACAGGCCGACTTTCATTCCCATTTTTCTGGCTTCGCGGACCGCGCTGAGCGCAATCCGTGCGGCGGTGCCAAACGCCACAATAACGGTTTCGGCGTCGTCGATTTGGGTGGTTTTGCAGCGGACCTCGTCGCGCTCGATCTGGCGGTGTTTTTCCTGGAGGACGTAGTTGAGCTCTTCCTGGTCGTCGCCCTCGAGGTACATGCTTCGGATGTTCTGCGGGGGCCTCCCCTGTGCGCCGGTGACGACGTAGGGTTTGTCGACGGTGACGATGGGCCTGTCGGGGACGAGGTAGGCGCCTTCGGCCATTTGGCCGATGACGGCGTCGGCGAGGATCAGGACGGGGTTGCGATATTTGTCGGCGAGTTCAAACGCGAGCACGGCAAAATCGAACATTTCCTGGACGGTGGCCGGGGCCAGTACGATGGTCCTGTAGTCTCCGTGGCCGCCGCCGCGTGTGGCCTGGTAATAGTCGCCCTGGGTGGTTTTGATGCCGCCGAGGCCGGGCCCGCACCGCATCACGTTGACAATTACGGCCGGAAGCTGGTCGCCCGCCAGGAAGCTTATTCCTTCCTGCATGAGGCTTATTCCGGGGCTGGACGAGCTTGTCATGGCGCGGACACCCGTCGCCGACGCGCCCAAAACCATGTTGATGCTGGCCAGCTCGCTTTCCGCCTGTAGAAAAATGCCCCCCACTTGTGGCAAGCGGCCCGAGAGGTATTCGGGGACCTCGTTCTGCGGCGTTATCGGGTAGCCGAAATAGCAGCGAAGCCCGGCCTGAACCGCACCCTCGGCCAGCGCAACGTTTCCTTTTACGAGTTTTTTAGGCCCGCGATCAGCCACAACTCTTGATTCCTTCCGGTTGAGCTTTGGACGCCGGCGCTTCGACGTCCTTGAATACCTCGATAGCGATATCCGGGCAGACGGTGGCGCACAGGGCGCATGCAGTGCAGGTGGTTTCGGCGGTGGTGCGTGCGGGATAGTACCCGCTGGCGTTAAGTTCCGTGCCTTCCTCGATAAGGTGCTTGGGGCAAGCATCGACGCAAAGGTAACAGCCTTTGCACCGTTCAAAGTTGATTTCAATTCTGTTCACGGCAAATCCTGTAGCCAGTGTGGGAATTCCGGTTAAGGAGCGGCATGATAACAAACTCTTGACTAAAGGTCAATTTAAGGACCGCCCCCGGGCCTGCGTCGTGAAAGTGGGCGGGAGTTGTTTTCCTCTTTTTTTTCGGGTATTATTGTAAATGACATTTACAATTTGAGGGCCTCGTTCACAGAAAGGAGAAGCCCACCATGGATTCCATCGCTGGACTCGAAGCTCACCGCCAAACCCTGCTCAACGAGATGCTCCAGATTCGTTGGGTCGTTCGGGGAACGTTTGAGGAACAGATGTTGCCCGTGCGTCACCGCGACCGAAAGGAGCCGGTATGGCGGGGGCCGTACTTTGTGTTGGCACG
>Ga0315285_10001698_pt1 | contig 23113 bp, 22 predicted proteins | sample YL17G09_36_MG_FD_203698 | JGI IMG/M metagenome (GOLD analysis project Ga0315285, IMG submission 203698) | Sediment microbial communities from Yellowstone Lake, YNP, Wyoming, USA - YL17G09_36 | ecosystem: Environmental > Aquatic > Freshwater > Lake > Sediment | place: USA: Wyoming | collected... | reverse complement strand
TTCAAACTTCCTTTACAAATCCTGCATGATTCTTGCACCGTGTAATCCATACCTTATTCCTCCATTGGTATTACTATATCTAAACCAAATTCTGTTGAGTGAAATCTTTGTAATGCATTTTCTAATAAAGTATCAAATAAATAATGTCCTGATTCTGAGAAAAATCCAGATGGTATAAGTGCATTTACATATATGCCACTAGCAGTGGCTGGTAAATATACAATTGTATCATCAGGTTTTCTAGCAATAACAGTTATAGATGAATATAATGATAAATTTGCTGGAGATTCTATTTCAGTTAATTCATCAATCTCATTAACTTGAACTTCTAAGAGATGCCCATAATCTGTTCTGAATATATGTACATGGCTCATATTTTTACAATCCTTTTTATTTTTGAATTTATATTAACCACTTCATCTACAGTTGTATCTACCCTTGTAATAAATGCTGCATGTGTGGCAATTGTTGTATTGAATTTTATTTCTTTATTTATAATAGTTCTAAATTGTATCTTGGTATTTATTACTGTCTTACATTCTATCTTATGAATTACATGTGGAACTGTGCCTGCTAGATAAGCATGTGTAGAACTTTTTGCTCCTACTACACCATACATGTAAGCATTAGCATAAGTTACATTAGCTGAAAATCCTGCTAGATAAGCATGTACGTATGTACTTATAACTGCATATCCAGCTACAAATGCTGGTATTTGACTACTTACAATTATACCACCATTTAGGTAAGCATGAATATTTGAATTTATTAAAGTTTTTCCAGATAAATAAGCACTTTTTGTAGAATTAATGCTTGATTTACCAGATAAATACGCAGATTTTGAAGAAATACTACTGATTTTTCCTGCTAAGTAGGCATGTTTACTGCTACTAGTAGTTGATTGACCGAGTAGATAGGCTGATTTTGATGTAATTGGTAAAGATTTACCTGCTAAGTAAGCAGATTTAGAACTATTTGCAGTATCTTTACCTTTTAAGTATGCTGATTTATTAGAAGATACTAATGATTTACCAGATAAGTAAGCATGTTTAGTTGACCGTATAATACCGCTGATAAAGGCTGGCTTACTTGTTACACCAAACGCTCGCCCACGTAAATAAGCAGGAGCAGTGGTTCTATTTGCAGAATAACCAACTGTGTAAGCATGTACAACTGATTGTGTAACTGCATTTGTAACCATGTATGCTGGTTTAGAAGTAGATACATTTATGCCACCTCTTAGATAGGCAGCCTTTGATGTAACTGAGGTATTCTTACCACTAATATAAGCATGAGTGCTAGATATTCCAGAAGATTGTCCTCTTAAGTACCCATGTACAGATGTAATACTTGGTGCAGAACCTCTCAAGTATGCTGATTTTGAAGTAACAACTTTTATTCCACCATTAATAAAGGCAGACTTTGAAGTAACAGAAGTAGATTGACCCTTTACATAAGCAGACTTTGAAGTTACTGTAGTATTTTGTCCACGTAAGTAAGCACTCTTGGCTGTTATTGAAACAGATTGTCCACGTAAGTAAGCTGACTTAGAAGATACCGCTGTGCTTTGTCCTTTGATATAAGCAAAGGCAGATGTTACTGTATTTATCTTCCCAACTAAGTAAGCATGTTTACTTGAACTAATTCCACCAACAAGATATGCATGTTTACTTGAAATCGTAGAAAGTTGTCCACGTAAATAAGCAGGAACAGTAGTAACATTAGCTGCATAACCACTTATGTATACATGTACAGATGAATTTGTCTTTGCATTAGTAGACATATAAGCATGTCTGGAATCAGATGTACTTAATTGTCCTCTAATGTAAGCAGACTTAGAACTTGCTAATGTATTCTTACCTGAAATATATGCAGGTTTTTGTGTTAGCCAATCACTCTTACCCTTTGTATATGCTGGCTTAGAAGTAATTCCACTAGCAGAACCTTTCAAGTATACTGGTTTACTAGAAAATACCTTTATTCCACCCTTCAAGTATGCTGGCTTAGATGTAGATATTCCACCACATATATAAGCTGGCTTACTAGATGTAGTAAGAGTTTGACCTCTCAAGTATGCAAACTTAGAAGTAGTAGAAGTAACCCCACCTCTTATGTAAGCAAATTTAGAAGTAGATGTTAGTGATTGGCCTTTTAAGAAAGCAGCCTTGTTCGTAGTGACAACTATACCACCACACAAGTAGGCTGATTTATTACTAATACCTGTAGATTGTCCTTTTAAGTATGCAGATTTATTTGTAGTAGAAGTTATACCACCAACTAAATAAGCATGAATAGAAGTTGTAACTGCTGATGGGCCTTGTAAGAAGGCATGAACACTTGTAGATGCTACATGTCCAGGTTTTCCTGGAACTATAAATGTAATATAAGTAACTGCTGGGTCTACATCTCCAGCACCTGCTATATACGCTGGAATTTGAGATGATACCTCTGTTCCTAATGTTTCCCCTTCAATATAAGCAGAAATACTAGTACTAGTTTGGATACTTCCATGTAAATAAGCATATATATTTGATATACTTGTAGATTGTCCAATTAAATATGCTGATTTATTTGTACTAGTAATAAATTGCCCACGTAAGTAAGCAGATTTATTATTTACTGCTATAGCTATTCCCCTAATATATGCAGAGTGGCTAGTAATACCATAATTTTGCCCAGATAAATATGCGGATTTACTAGTTATTGCAGTATTTTTACCAGCTATATAGGCTGGTTTATTTGAAACTGCTATATCCTTGCCTTTTACATATGCAGATTTATTTGAAACTGTTGTTGATAAACCTTTCAAGTAAGCATATTTAGAACTTACTCCATAACCTACTCCACCTAAAAGATATGCGGTCTTAGAACTTACAGAAGTAGAACTACCTTTTAAGTAAACGGATTTATTAGCTATTGAATTTGCACTACCTTTTAGGTAAGCGGATTTATTAGCAATAGTATTTGTGCTACCCTTTAGGTAGACAGATTTAGATGTTACTGATAAAACACCTCCTATTAGATATGCGGGTTTATTAGTTATTGCATCTGCTTTACCTTTTGTATAAGCAGCCTTACTAGAAGATGCTGGATAAGAAGGACTAGCACCATTTAAATAAGCTGATTTACTAGATAAGGTAGAACTACTTCCTTTTAGATAAGCAGACTTAGAAGAAGAAGTAGAACTACTTCCTTTTATATATGCAGCTTTGCTTGAATCTGAATGAACTTTTTCTTTGAAAGAAAGAATACTATAAGCACCTGCAGTACCAGCAGATTCATTTTGTGATACATTATTAGTAGCACCAGTTCCCATATTATAAGCTGCTGCAATAGATTGGTCTGAACCAGATGTGTTTCTATATTGAGCAGTAAGACTAGTATTGCTCCATCCTGAACCAGATAGAGTTCCCCATGTATTGGCTATGGCTACTGCCCAATAAGCAATAGCTACAGATTGAACTGCAGAAGTTCTAGTCAAACCCGTAATAGTTACGGTATAAGGAGAACCAGGAGCAGCAAACGCTCCTGCGGATAGAGCGTTATCTGCTACAAATCCTCTATCATAAGCATCTGTATTTGAAGAACGGAATACCAGCATAACTACAGAGTTACATAATGTTGCTCCCATGCTAACTGATGGATTAGCAGACCAAGTGCCATTAAAATTACACCAGAAGATACGAGTTCTTTGTGTATTTTGATTATTAGCTGTAAGGCTAGTCCATGATTGTCCCCCAGTTTCAGATATAGAAGGAGTTCCTGAAGATGCTCTTCTATCCCCAAACATTACAACTAAATCACCAGCCTGCATTGAGCCAGGAGGTGTTACAACAGTTGGGTCTGTAATATTAGTACTATTATCAGCAGGAGTAACAGCAACATTGAAGAGGGTAATAGTCATTAAGTCACCGCCTCAATAGTTACACGTACACGTAGGTCAGTATAATCTGAGATATTATCTATTTCACTTTGGGTAAGTTGATAAGAATATTCCATAATAGAATCTGTTAATGTCTCAATATCAGTTGCGATTATAGTAACACCTTGTCTTATTTCACATTTTAAAGTTACAGATTGAATACCATCTTTTTTATATGCTCTCCACTTTATATAATAATTTCCTAAGCCTGGAGTAGATGGAATAGTTAATCTCTCTTCAAAGTAAGCACCCACTAATGAATTTTCATACCAAGCGTAATCAGAATCACTTGGGTCAGCCAGTGATGGATATAATTCAGAACCATTCAGTTCATTCTTCCAACTACCAGTAGTAATATCAGAAACAGGAACTAAGAATTGACCAGTTCCTTCTAGATATGCTGCTTTGCTGGAAGTAATTATAGCTTGTGCATTAAGATAAGCATATTTGTTGGTTGTTACTTTTATTCCACCAACTAGATATGCATATTTATTAGTTTGTGTAAGCTGTTTACCTTGTAAATATGCTGCCTTATTGGTAGAAATTGACAACCACCCCTGCATATAAGCAGATTTATTACTAATTGCTGGTGCAGAGCCTTTAATATAACCAGATTTACTAGTTATTGCAGATGCACTACCACGTAGATAAGCATTTTTAGATGCTAAACCTGTAGAAGACCCTCTCAAATATGCGAACTTTGAAGTGACCCCTGTAGATTGTCCTTTTATATACGCATGAATTACTGTAGTATTACTAGACCATCCATATATATAAGCAAATTTAGATGTGCTATTAGTTGCTTGACCTTTTATATATACATACTTACTTGAAGAAATTTTTATTCCACCAGCCAAGTAAGCTGATTTATTACTACTTGAAATAGACTGACCTTTCAAGTAAGCATGTGCAAGTGTTATACCCTGTCCTGATTGACCAGCAAGATAAGCAGATTTAGAAGTCACCCCAAAAGATAATCCTTTAATGTAGGCAGACTTGGAAGTTACTACCTTTATACCACCAGATAGATATACATGTTTACTTGATACACTAGTATCTTTACCATTTAGATATGCATACTTTTGTGTATTGACTTGAGATTGACCTTTAAGGTAAGCACTCTTAGATGTTACTACAGATATAGAACCTCTAATATAAGCAGGTTTATTATTTATTGTTGTACTTTGGCCTCTAATATAAGCATGAGCAAGTGTAGTTGGATTTACTCCACCTCTTAGATATGCTTGTTTATTAGAAGCAACTCCACCTATAAGATAAGCATGTTTGCTTGTAACAGTAAATGCTTGACCTCTTGTATATGCCTGAATTGCAGTAGAGTTTGGTAGAAGACCTAATAGATAAGCATGTTTATAAGAATTAACCTTTGCATCAGTAGACATGTAGGCATGTCTAGAATCAGATGTACTTAATTGTCCTCTAATGTATGCAGATTTAGATGTTACTGATGTATTCTTACCAGAAGTATAGGCAGGTTTTTGTGTTAGCCAATCACTTTTACCTTTTGTATATGCTGCTTTAGATGCAATAGAAGTTAATTGACCTCTAGTGTATGCATATTTAGAAGTTACACCACTTGTTGAACCTTTAATATAGGCAGGTTTAGAAGTAGAAACTTTGATACCACCAGCCAAGTAAGCTGGTTTAGAACTTGAAACTCCACCTCTAATATATGCTGGTTTAGAAGTTGTAACTACTAAACTACCTCTCAAATAAGCAGACTTATTTGAAACAGTGTTAGTACTACCCTTTAAGTATGCAAATTTTGAAGTAACTTGTGTAGATTGACCCTTTAAGTAAGCTGTACGACTTGTAATAGCAGTTGAACTGCCTCTTATGTAAGCTGACTTAGAAGTTATACCACTAGCAGAGCCTTTCAAATATGCTGGCTTACTAGAAGATACTTTTATTCCACCTTTTAAGTATGCTGGCTTAGAAGTAGAAATTCCACCACGTAGGTAGGCTGGCTTATTAGATACAACAAGAGCTTGCCCCTTCAAATAGATATATTTAGAAGTAGTTGCTGTAACTCCACCTCTCAAGTACACAGTTTTAGATGTAGATGTTAATGATTGTCCCTTTAAGAAAGCAGCCTTACTCGTAGTAACGTTTATTCCACCACGTAGATAGGCTGATTTATTTGTTACTATAGTATTTTTACCGCTGATATAGGCATGAGCAACTGTACTTACTACTGGAACATACCCATTTAGATAGGCTGCTTTAGAAGTTACTGTAGTTAGAAGACCTTTAATATAGGCAGATTTAGAACTAACTACACTAGATTGCCCTTTCAAATAGGCAGATTTAGAAGTTATCCCCTGCCCTGCTTGACCGTTCAAATAAGCGGCTTTAGAACTAACTCCAGTAGAAAAACCCTTTATATAAGAAGCTTTACTAGTAACAACTTTGATGCCCCCACGTAGATAGGCTGACTTATTACTAATTGCTAGTGCAGAACCTTTAGTATAAGCAGACTTGTTAGTTATTATGGCGGATTGACCTTTAGTGTATGCTGGCTTACTACTTACTGTTGGTGCTGAACCTTTTAAGTATACAGCTTTGTTAGTAGTAGCAGTTATACCACCCTTAATAAAAGCTGGTTTACTTGTAGTAGAAGTAACTCCACCTTTTAAATAAGAATATTTACTACTAGTAGAAGTAATGCCACCTTTAGTGTAAGCAGGTTTACTACTTACTCCTGAGGATTGTCCCTTTGTATATGCTGGTTTATTAGTTACAGCGAGTGCAGAACCTTTTATATATGCAGACCTAGAGACTGTTCCTACAGCACTACCTTTTAGGTAGACAGGCTTAGATGTAACAACTTTTATTCCGCCGAGTAGATAGACTGATTTAGAAGTTATACCAGTAGATTGTCCTTTTAAGAAAGCAGCCTTATTTGTGGGGGCTGTTACACCACCACGCATATAGGCTGGCTTATTACTTGAACTTATATTCTTACCTTTTATATAACCATATTTAGAAGTGGTAACTTTTATACCACCCTTCAAATAGGCGTATTTAGAACTTACTGATGTTGCAGAACCTTTCAAATAAGAAGATTTAGAACTTACACCAGTACTTTGTCCTTTTAGGTATACTGCTTTATTAGCTACACCTGTGTTCTTACCCTTTAAATATGCAGCTTTATTTGTAACTACCTTTACTCCACCACGTAAATAAGCACTTTTAGATGTTACAACATTAATAGAACCTTTAAGGTAACTACTTTTTGATGTAACAATACCTGTACCACCTTTTATATATGCTGGTTTACTAGTAACTACCTTTATTCCACCCTTTAGGAAAGCCGACTTAGAGCCTGCGGTCTTTGCGTTAGTATTCATATATGCAGGCTTGCTGGAACTAGATGATGTACCAGAAGCAGGTGGAAGATAAAGAGCTACATAAGTTACAGTTGGGTCAGCACTTGCAATAGCAGTTAGGTATGCGGATTTGCTACTAGAGACTGGTGTACCACCTTTTAGATAAGAAGATTTACTAGTAACAACCTTTATTTCACCCCTAAGATAAGCACTTTTACTGGTACTAGCGGGAAGAGCTAAAGAAACACCAGTAGCAAATTCTATCCAAGGACAGTAATCATCAGTACCAGTATCGTTGTTAACAAGGTCTGAACCAGAATTGTCACCAATACGTAGACTACCATTGTGATAATCAGAACCACTTTGAGCAGGGTCTCCAGATAAACCGATTTCAATTACAAGTCTGTCGTTTAATGCGACTGTTCTAGCTGTAGTAGCAACAGTCATAGTGCGATTAGTAAGAGTGGTTATTGGTACTTCAAGAGTGTCTAATGTAATTGTTGTAGAGAAAAGGTCTTGAAATGCTGAGCCACTCCAAGAACGGATACTAATACTTATATATAGATTATTTGATGCATTAGTTTCTAAGGCACGAATAACAAAGGTGACGTTTTGTGCTGCAATTGTCTGTGCAATTAGGGGCTGAGATACATACTGACACAATAATACATTCTGAAGGGTTTTGTCAGCATCTCCCGTTCTGGATACTGTAGTCATGCTACTAGATTGCTTAACTGTGTAAGCAGGGTATCTAGCAGCCTGAGCCGTTACTTCCCAAGCTGTATTATAGGCTGGTGAAGCAGGGGCAGTACCCGTAGAAGGAAGATAAAATCTAGTAGCCATTATGTCACTGACATTATCGTTACGCGAATACGTAAATCATTGTAATTACTAATATTAGATATTTCCCCAGATGTTAATGCTTTATGAAATTCGACTACACTGGTTGTCATCGTTTGTGTATCAGAAGCAATTACAGTAGATGCACCTTGTCTAAGCTCACATTTCAGAGTTACAGTTTGAATTCCTGCTTTCTTATAAGCTCTCCATAATATTGTATGTGCTGTTGCAGAGGGTGTACTTGGTGGATTATCTAAACTAACCTCAAAATAATCATTAACTACAGCATGGTTATACCAAGCATAAGTAGAATCACTGTTATCCTCTAAAGATGGATATAATACAGAACCACTAGATTCATTTTTCCAAGACCCTACTGTAATATCACTATCGGGAAGAAGTATTTGAGCAGTACCTTCAATATAAACTGATTTATATGAAATCCCTGAAAATACAGTAGTTCCAAATGCTTGTATATCAATACAAATATAATTTGTTAACCAATTTTCAAATCCACCTGCAACTGTGCTAGAAAATATAGTCTGTGGTTGATTACCAATCCATATAATAGCCATTATCCCACCGTTAAATCTTTAAAATATGCATTGTTTGTGGTTGGATTAGATGTATCAGTATTATTACTTACCAATTCTACCATTACATACCAAGGACTTAAAGCAGGGGTAAAACTATCTGTAAGTGTATTCCAAGTTCCAGAACTACCTGTATCTGTTGTTGTTCTATCAGATTGCCCAGGTTGTTTTATAATCATTTGAGGGTAAGTTCCTGTATAGTTAGAATCTCTTTTACATTTGACACTAATTCCTGATGTAATAAGTGATTTAGGAATAAGAATTTGTTTACGCCCTGCGTCCTCAAAAGTTATAACAATAGCATCTGTTGTAGATATAGAAGAAGCTTGAATCATCCCCCAACTTTTTTTAGATTCTGTAGTTGGTCTAGCTAATCCATAAAAATCATTAGTAGCTGTACTTGTTCCAGTAATAGCTCTTACTGGAGAATCTATAGATAGTTCAAAAAAACGATATGGGAATTTAAATGTATTTACTAAAATAGGACTTTCAAATATAGGAGAATATATATTAGAATTTGCACCTGTATTTGTATTTGTTCTAGGCACACTTTCACCACAAATACAATTATAATTTTCATCAATATCATTTACACCAGTTGCATAAAAACAACTATAACCACCAGCGAAAATACAATTATATACAGATACTTGGTATCCACCTCCTGTAGCAGTGGATATATATATACCACCATCTGCTGACCAAAACATTCCATTTCCAATAAAAGTACAATTCTTAATCATTACTCCTGTTGAGCTACTAAGTACAACTTCATTTCTACATCCTCCAAGTAAACAATTTTCAATTAATATATTGGAAGCAACTGTATTATATATAGTAATTCCAGAATTTGAAGTACTACCATATAAAATACAATTTCTAATTATTATATTTGAAGAACCTCCTATATAAATTAGACTATTACTACCTCCTATACGGATATCACAATATTCAATAATCCAATTTGTTGGAGCATTTTGTAGTCCAATTTCTTGATATACAGCAAAGTCTAGAGTAAATCCTCTAAAAGTACGATAATTATTTGTTTGTCCATAAATACAATAATTTCTAGTTGATGTAGTATCATTATTACTACCAGTAATTCTTATTATTCCCCCAATACCATCTGTATTTTCTCCTGTAACATCTCCTATGTAAGTAATTCTTGCTACATCACTTGTTCCTGATACATCAACAGTTAATTGTTCTCTATAAACTCCAGGGCCTACATAAACAATATCACCAGCTACAACTGGAGTGTCTTCTACACCATCTAAAGTTAGTTTACGATTATCCCAAGAAAGACCATTATTACCATTATTACCTCCAGGGCCTACATAACGTACTGTCATTTAAGAACCTCCTGAACTTAAACTATCAAAATATACTGCATAACTACCTGAAGTAGCGGTGTTATTACTTACCAATTCTACAATAATATAAGGAGGATATGTGGCAGGGGTAAAACTATCTGTAAGTGTATTCCAAGTTCCAGAACTACCTGTATCTGTTGTTGTTCTATCAGATTGCCCAGGTTGTTTTATAATCATTTGAGGGTAAGTTCCTGTATAGTTAGAATCTCTATACACTTTAATACTTGTAACAGTAGTTATTGCAGAAGTACCTGTGATAATAAGTTGTTTTCTTCCTGCATCTTTAAATTTAAGACTATAATTTCCAGAATATTTTGTAGTTCCATCTTTTACTACATTATCATATTGAATTGCACCCCAAGATTTTTTACCTGAAGTAGTAGGACGAGTCATTCCATAGAAATCAGTAGTTGCTTCATTTGTACCAACTATAGCTTTCAATGGAGAATATTCTGATAATTCAACAAAGTTAGTGATACCATAACTAATACCAGGGTATAAAATAGAAGATTGAAATATGGGGGTATAATCATTATCATTTGCACCCGAAAATGCTCTTGTAGCAGTAATATCACTAGAATTATTATAATTTTCTGAAAGTTGATACGCATAATCAATATGTATATCTGTTCTACAAAGGGTAATAATTGAATTTGTTACTGTTAATTGTACATTTGAAGCTGTACCATTAACTATATAAAATCCATATGTACAAGAAACTATAGTACAATTTTTAGTATAATTACCTTCTTGCCAAACAACTCCTACTCCAACATTTCCACCAATTATTATACAATTTTCTACTAAATTATTACAAGCTGTCATTCTACTAGCACTACCAAACCAAGCAGCCCCAATGCCTTGAAAATAACAACGTCTGACAATACAATTTCTACTACTTATATAAAATCCATATGCATTAGCAAATCCCGTTTCATGGAATGAACAATCTTCAACAATTACATAATCACTAGTACTTGATGTTAATGTAAATGGATGATAAGAAGCAGTAATGGGAGCTGCTCCCATACTAAATCCTCTAAAAGTACGATAACTTCTACTATTACCTCCATCAGTAATACAATTATCTCTAGTATTTGTTATATCATCATCACTTGTAGTTATACGAACTGTACCTCCAATATGGTCTGTATTTTCTCCTGTAACATCCCCTATATAAGTAACTCTAGTGCTATCATTTGTTCCTGATACATCTAGAGTTAACATTTCTCTATATACACCTGCACCAACATAAACAATATCGCCTGCCACTACAGGAGTGTCTTCAACACCATTTAAAGTTAATTTTCTTGTATCCCAAGAAAGACCATTATTACCATTATTTCCACCTATACCTACATATCTTATTGTCATATTTCTTGTATCTCCTAAAGTTTTACCCCCACTACAGATAGCACATTAACTATCCGACATGGAGGTATAAATAAACCAGAGCACTATTTCTAGCGAGGTTAAGTATTTAATTGTAACTAAAAATTATTTAGCTGTCACGTAATGTAGTAGCAAATTTTGCTTCTGAAAGTGAACGTACTTCTGCATGGATATTATTATTATCATCTATCCATTGAATAAATACTTTATCCCCTACTACTGAACCACAACCTTGTTGTATAAATTCTTTTCCACTAATCATCATAGAATGTTTTTCATATCCTTGAAAGTATCCATCACATTGTTTAGCGGATAATGCATGTAGAGTTATTCCATTACGTTGTACACGTAAGCTAGTAATTTTTAAATTATTTTTATTTAATCTATCTATTAATTTTTGCCACGAAGTTTTTTCATCTGCAACTGGTGACTGTTCCCAAGCGTTTTCTCCGTTTGAGAGAGTTGCAGTCCATCCCTGAAATATTGTATTGTCCATTTTACATCCTTTGTGCTATAGTATCTGCTAGTGGATAAAATCCTGAGTCAAGAAGTAATTGTTTCCAAATATTACTATAATCATGGTGCATAGGAAAATTTTCTTGTTGGTCAAAAGTTGCATGGTAGAATAATTTTCCACCAGATATCATTACTTCTGCTAATTTAGTGAGTATTCTTTGCAAGTCCTCAGGCAATAGATGTTCAAATACATCTAACGCAAAGGCATACTCAATATTTTTTGTATCCGATGTTAGCCATTCATCACTCATAATAGTGATTGGATTAACATAAGTTTCTATACTATTTTTTGCTATATTATATCTATATTTTATAAATTCTTGTAACACTGGATTTACTTCAATTGCAGTTACATTGTTATGTTGTATTGCTAATTGTATTGCAAGTGTTCCAACACCAGCACCTAAATCAAGAACATTAGAATTTCTTATGCCCATATATTCTTTACGCATTTCAATATGATTGATAGTAGAATTCCATTTTAGTAGTTCTACCATATAAGGCAAAGCAGATTGTGGGTCACGATAGGCTTGACGTTCTTTTTCAGCAGTATCTATATTCAAGGTTTTCCAATATTCACCAAATTCATTTCCCAAACCATTTATAAAAAGTTTTTCTACTTTTTTATATGGTATCTTTAGAAAATCTGATGTCCATGTTACAGCATCTTTATCAGAATAACTACTGTATTGCATACCACGATATTCATACTTCATTCTGAATTGTGTTTGCCCCATAGCGGATAATTTATAGTGTCCACTAATGGTACTCAAATCACAATAAACTGGAATTTTATATTGAAATTTAGCTTTATCACAAAATGATAAATCTTCAGAAACCATCCCATCTTCATATTCAAACCAAGGCCCAGGTATAGTTTCAAGTACACTTCGATGAAGTAATATTCCACCTGTTCCAACGGCATCAACATATATTAATCCTTCTTCTTCCATACCATTGATTCCTACTGCTCCATCATACCTTGGTACTCCAGATTTTACTAAGAAATCATAAACTTCATCCCTGAGTGGTGCCCAAAGTTTATTTGGTCTACCCCACTTATCTTTACCATTCACAGCTCTGCGAAAAACTAAAGGGTCATGTGAGTCCCCACGATGAAAATATAGACAACCTACTATTGGTTTCTTGTGTTTGGCAAGGCGTTGTCCAATTGTAGGAACATGTTCCATATCTGAATCCACCATGAGCAGCCACTCAGGTTTATTTTTAAGACTCAAAAATCCATCGCAGATTCTATCTCTATTTCTGTCCACTCTATGCCCAGAAGCCTGATAAAATCCACACGCTAAACCATCTCTTTGCAAACTTTCTAGAATACTATCCCGATTGTCTGTAAACTCATTAAAATAAAATCTTTCTCTAGGTATCCCTAGATAGATTTTTCCATTCCCTTGTCCTATCTCCATGTTATAATCCTTTCAAGATTATGAATAAGTTAGAGCGACCCCAAAATCAAAGCTGGTTTTAGCACCCACTGATTCAGGTCTAGCTGTAACACCAATATAGAATGTATGGGATGTTGCAGTAGTTTGGTCAGATAATGCTAGTCTTTCACCAGTATTATCTCCACCAGTGTTGTTAGTGTCATCATTTATGATTGTCCAAGTAGACATGCCTGTTACACGTTCAACAGCATAAGCAACAACACCAACGGCTTCATTAGTAGTAACAGCACCATCAAAGCTATAGAATCTAGCTGCTGATGTAGCTACAGATGAAGCATCTGTAAATACTACACGCATAGTCATTTGAGTATCTGCTACATTGGTAGTATTAAGTGTAACTGTGCCACCACCTATATCAGTCTGTGTTAATGCAATAAATTTCATGTTTCTAGAGTGGTTAGTACCACATTGGTCTGTTCCAGGGTCTCCATTTCCAATGTGGGTTCCTGTATTATATTCACCTACCGTAATAGGTACAGTTAAATCTGTTGCACTCCCCGCAAAAACAAATGTATTGGTTGAAACATCTTTCCAACCAGGGGTATCTCTATAAGTTTCCCAAGTAAAAGTAGCCATTTATATTCTCCTAAATTGAATAAGTTATATAGAAATCATATGGAATAAAACATATATTCCAATATAAAGTAAGTTTTTCTAAGCTATAAGTCTCTATAAACATAATTATACACTATATAACCACATCAGGTAGGTTTTTATTACCTGTTTCATATAGCTCTGATAATAATATTTCATGTTTAGTATTACACCTTTCACAGTAAAGAATTATCTTATTCCTCTCTCCATGTGGGTACAATAACCAAAGGGTACTTAGTAATGTTCTACAGTCAGGACAAAAAATATATAACATTTTTTGTTCATAAAACTGAGATGCCTTTTTAGATAACTCTTCCCATCTTTGGACTATGCTTATATCTTTACTTTTGTTTCTAATTTTTTTTGTTAGTTGTAAATCTGTAGAAATGGTGGATATGTCGGAACGTAATTGTGATAATATCTTATTAAACTTCTCTAGAGCTAAGATGTTTGTGTCTGTAAGGTTGTTTCTTCGTTTATAAACCTCTTTTTCGATGTCATCTAATTGCAACATAGCTAAAATTAGTGACTCTAGTTGTGTCATATCATTAGCCTTCATATCACTGAAGTCATAATCTTTCTCCAGTTCTGCTAATTTTTCTTGGGTTCTAGCTTTTAGTTCTGCAAGGATTTCTTCATCATCCTCAGTATTTTCTCCATATTCTTCATTCCAAAACTCGTCAAATTCTTCATCTGACATTTTTTGATTTTGTTTTAAATTTCTGGCTCTCTTTTTGCTAGGTATATAAAATCTTCTATTTCCCATTATAAGTCACAACTACTCCAACCACATGTATAACATGTTTTACATCTACCATTTCTAACTATTTCAGTTCCACATTCGGGACACGACTCGGCAGTAATTTCTGCTGGTACCTGTATATCAGTAGTTAACTGTACAGGTTTTTCTGGAATTTCATAATAATTTTCATGTAAATCCATACTTTTCTCCTATAATTGTATCATATACTATAAATTATTGTTTATTCTGGTGGTGCACTTCTAAAGTATTTAAATAAAGTTCTGGATAATCTTTCAGATAATAAACTTCTATCCCCCGTAGCTATAAAGTTTACTAATCTATTCAAGTCTTCTCGTAGAATAGGAACGAAAACAACATCATGGTTGTTTTCGCAATCTCTGGCTTTTTTCTCAGCAGCATACAACTTTCCACAGTAATAACATCGTAGTTTATTCTTCATTTTTATGCATCTTCTCCCACCAATAACCATCAGGCATACGTTTTCTAACTACATAGCCCATCCATCCTGACTGATGCCATTCCCATTTTCCAGTTCCTACTAGAAAATTAGCTGCTTCAAAGTTTAAATATCCTACCATACCATCTATATTTATCCATTTGTTACTAGATGCAATCGCGTCTTCTTCACTCATCTTCTACTCCTAGCCCCAGTCCACTTGACATCTCCCCCTTGACAAGAACATTGAAATAGTGTATAATATCTTCTACAGTAGAAAGCTCAAGCTGTAGATATAATTTAGTTTGTTCATCATGAATAATTTTAAGCATATCAACAAGGTGTTGTCTTTTGTTCAACAGATATTTTTCAAATTTTCCCATATGTTTCTCCTTAATAACTATACTAATTATATCATATTTCTGTGAGGATGTCAAGAGGATTTAAGGATGAAATACAGGAAATTCAGAAACTCTCATCTTCTTCTAATCAAATACTCACCAAATACCATTGACAGTTTCTTAGTTTAATGATATAATAGAGAAGCCAGCCGACTGAAAGGAGAACTTAACAGGACTTAACAACTATGAGAACAACAGATTTCAAGGAACTGATAACCTATACACAAAGTAAAGATACAACTGAAGTGGGGTTAGATACTGAAACTAGTGGTCTAAATGTATTCTCAGATAGATTACTACTGTTACAATTAGCTATGAGAGATAAAGTATTTACCATAAATGTAGGAACAGATGATGAACGGATGGTAAAGTATATTCTCAATTTAATCAAGGATAGAAATCTATTAGTCATTGGTCATAACCTGAAGTTTGATATGAAGTTCATCTATCATAACTATGGGGTTATTTTCACTAATGTATTTGATACTATGTTAGCTGAAATTCTATCCTATATTGGAGTGGGTTCCATCTATGTTTCTTTACAGACATTAGCTAAGAAATATCTAAGCATAGCATTAGATAAAGATATTCGTGAAACCTTTATTAACAAGATGGATTATGAATTTACGGATGAGCAGATTGAATATGCGGAAAAAGATGCTAAGATATTACTTCAATTGCATTCTAAAATGCAAGAATTATTGCATAAAAGAGGGCAAGATATTCCTTGGGAATTAGAGATGCAACTAGAACCTGTAATTACTCTAATGGAATATACTGGAATATCTTTAGATATACATAAATGGAATGATGCAACTAACCTAGCCAAGTTGAATGTAGATAATGCTAAAGCTGATATGATGATGCTACTTGAGAAGAATTTTGATAAGTATGCTGGAAAATATAATTGTGCTTATGATGTACTTGTTAATATACATTACCCTGTAAAAACTGCATTTCTAAAGGCTGAGAAGGAAAGATTAAAGTCTATTATTACTAAGGATGAAATCAAGTCTGAAGTTATCCCTTTGATTAATTTTGGTAGTTATAAGCAAGCTGGATATGTATTGAATAGATTAGGTGTACCTGTAAAGACCACCAATGCTAAGGAAATGATTGCTTATAAAGATAGTCATGATATTATAAAATATCTATTAGACTTTAGAGAATCTGTTAAGAGAGTAACATCCTTTGGAGATGAATTTCTTAAGCATGTTCGGCCTGAAACTGGTGCTATACATACACAATTCAACCAATTGGGTACAGCTACAGGTAGATTTAGTTCTGAAAATCCCAACCTACAAAATATTGTAGCAGATGAATCTTATCGTTCTCCCTTTGTGGCTAGACCTGGATATCTATTAGCTACTGCTGACTATTCTAACATTGAATTGAGGATTATGGGGGAAGCTAGTAGAGAACCCAAGTTTGTAGATGCTTTCAAGAATGGGCAGGATTTACATAAGGTTACTGCTACCATTATCTATCAAGTATCTTATGATGAAGTCACTAAGACACAAAGAGCAGTTGGTAAACATTTAAATTTTGCTGTGTTGTATGGAACATCTGCTCAGGGTATGGTATTCAATTTCAGGATGCCTTTAGAAGAAGCTAAGATATACTTAACCAGATTTTTTGAACAGTATAATGTTCTCAAGTCGTTTATTAATAGATTTGGTGCTATCTGTTTGAAGAAGGGCTACAGTATTACACTAGGTAAAAGAAAAAGATTTCTATCTTTTATGATTGACCCTAAAAGTCAAGACCAGTATAAGGAATTGAATAGAGCTAGAAGGCAAGCTGTAAATCATCTACCACAAGGTACATCTGCTGATATGATTAAGAAAGCATTAGTGTATTTGTACTATGAAAATCCATTTGGGTATGAAAATCTAAGACCATTGATAACTGTACATGATGAGATTGTGGTAGAGTTTAAGGAAGAAATAAAAGATAAAGCATTAGAGTTTATTAATTATTGCCTAAAGAAATCTGGAGAGGATTATCTAAAGATAGTACCAGAAGCACACGAAGTAACAATTGATACACACTGGAGTAAATAAATGACAACCAAAAAGAGTAAAGATTTATTACAAGAATTACAAGATAAGTATGGGGATGATATACTAATTCGAGAGTACCCACAAGGACACCCTGTTATACCTACTGGGTCATTAGCTATTGATGTTTCTACAGGAGTAGGTGGTATACCTGTAGGAAGATATACTGAGGTATATGGGCCTGAGGCTGGAGGAAAGACTACACTTTGTTTGACAATCTGTAAAAATGCATTGGCATTGGGTTTACCTGTGCTATATGTAGATGTAGAGAATAGTGTTGATTTCCCTTATGCTAAATCGGTTATAGGAGATTTATATGACCCCAAGAATATATTGATTGTTCAACCTGTTACTGCTGAAGATGCATTTGATATTGCAGAGACAGGTATAGATAACAATTATAGATGTATCATCTTTGATTCGGTAGCTTCAATTGCACCTGAGGAAGAGATGGATAAAGACTATGGTAAACAATCTATTGGGCTTAGTCCAAGATTAACCAACCAATTCTTAAAGAAAACCAAAGCTAAGATACGTGAGAAAGAAGTTGTGTTTGTTATTACTAATCAAATTAGGGCTAATATTGGAGCATATGTAGGGGGGTATACTACTCCTGCTGGTTACGCTTTGAAACATTATACTTCATTGAGGATATACTTATCAAAAGGACAGTCTATTGAAGAGGGTGAAAAAGTTGTAGGAAATTTTATTAATTTTGTTATAAAGAAAAACAAATTGGGTATACCTTATAGACAGGCTGAAACTAATATTATATATGGCAAAGGAATAGACTATTATATGGATGTATTGAAATTCAGCACACTTTTAGGAGTCACCAAGAGCAGAGGCCCTTACTTTGCTTTTGAAGAGACTACTTTGGGTCAAGGTAGAACTAAGTCAATCGAATTCTTAGCACAAAATCCAGAAGTACTTGACAAAATAACAGAAGTATGTTATAATGTAGTTGGAGTTCAATACCCACCTGTGAGAGTGGAAAGGAAGGAAGTTGATGAACGGGATAATCAAGACGGATAGACGTTATACACTAGGAGAATATAAATATGCAACCTTAGAAGATATAATTGGGGATGTACCAGGTACTCTTATGCTTAATCCTGAGTTTACATCTTCCGTAAGATATTTACAGTTAGTAGGATTTGAAATAGCTTACCGTAAATATATAAAGCTGGCATCCACTGTTCCCCCTAATATGGACTTGGATAAAGCATTGGAACAACTTGAAAAAATAAGAGAAGAAGAGTTGAAAAAACTAAAAATTATAATGAACGGGGTAGCAATTGCTGAGGCTTCCTCACAACCACTCCCACTAAAGAAAGCGAGAAAACAAAATGACTGACGAATTATTTGCTGATATACCTGTATATGATGACACCAAAGGTGATTTTAAGAAAGTAAAATTTACAAAAATTATCTCTGGTTATCCTGTTAAAATTAGAGTATTAAACAAAGGTGCTTATAGAGTAGCTAAACATTACTTACCTAAGCAAAGAATTAGTATTGTATGTCTTGAAGAAAATTGTCCAATCTGTGCCAATAATAGAAAATTAGCATTAGCAAATCCAGGTGTAACATATAGTGATATCCCTGGAATCATAAACAAACAAAATAGGTTCTTAGTAAATGTATTGAATAGAACAAAAGTTAAAACTACTCCAACTGAGCATGTTGTCTATGCAGGGTCAGATGGTAAATTCCCCAATCAACATCCTGAAACTGGTGAAGATTTAACTGGTATCAAAGCAACTCCTCAAAATACAATTGAAGTATTGGAAAGAGGCTCTACTCTATTCAGCCAACTGAACGGTATCTATGATACTGTTAGGGATGAAGAAGGCAATAGAATTGGTCTAACAAACTTTGATATTATTCTTACTGCATCAGGTAAGGGAAGACAAATGACACTTAGTGCAGTAGCTCAACCTCAATTCAATGATGTAATTGAATTGAATAGTGAAGACCTGTATGATTTAGAAAAAGTCCCCATGAAGTTATCTGAGGATGAGTTAATCAAAGTCTTGAATGGTGTAGCTCTACAAGATATTTTTGAGGCAAGAAAATCAACCACCAAAGAAGATAGTGAGTTAGAAGATATTGCCAGTAGTGTATCAAGAGATGTAGAAGATACCGTTGAAGATTTGTTTGAAGGTATGGATATATAATTAAAAACTTGGAGTGGGAGCGTGATAGGCGTAACCCGAGGTCTAAGACCAGAGGAAGTAAGAAACTGGAGAATCTCCATACCCCACTCCACTAAATAAAAGGATAAAGAAAATGGAAGAAGAACACGCATATTTAACTTGTATATATTCAAACGGAATGGGTGATATTTCAGAAGTTACTTATAGATGTAAGAAAGGATTACTTACTGCCGATGAAGTTTTACAAGCTATGTTAGAGGCTATGGCAGGATTTAGTTTTATGCAAAAGAGTATTTATGATGCTGTATTAACTCAAGCCGCAGATATAGAACTGTATTTGAAATCTAAAAATGATTAATAACGAAGAAGTTGATGAGGCTCTATTATCTTTACTACTAAAGAATGGAATATTAATCTATTCTATTACAGATAAGATTATACCTCCCATGCTGATAGGGGAAAGTAATCAGATTATTTTGAGAACAATGCTTAAGTTAGCTAAGAGAGGAATAGAGCCTTCCAAACTTCTAGTGAAAAATGAATTAATAAAAGAAGGTAACTATCTAGCTATTGGTGGGGAAGAATACATTAATGAATTAATGATGAAAGAGTCTGATGAGAACCACCTATTTGAGTATGTGAATTCAATTTCAGATAGTTATAAATCTAGAGAATTAATAAAGTTAGGAAGTAAAATTGGAAAACTTGTTGAGAAGAATGACCCATCTGTAGTAATCTCAAGGACATCTAAATTCTTAGATAACCTATCTATTATAGGTTCTCATGAAGAAGTAGTGTACATCGGGGATATAGTTGATACCACTATAAACCAAATCAGAGAGAGAACAAAGAACCCAGGTGTTCAAGGGATTACTACAGGTTTTCCTACTATTGATAGAACTACTACAGGATACTGTGCTGGAGAGTTGTGGTATATTGGTGCTAGACCTTCAATGGGTAAGACCACCTTTTTACATAGAAGTCTATTAGAGATTGCTAGGGGTGGAACACCTGTTCTATTAGTAAATAGAGAAATGTATTTGAATAATGTAACTGAGAGACTTTTAGCTGTAATGAGTAGAGTACCATTTTTTAATATCAGAAGTGGTTTCTTAGCTGATGGAGAAATGCCTAGACTCGAAGTATGTAGTAAATATTTACAGGAGTTACCTATATACATAGATAACAACTGGACAGGGGATGAAAATTATTTACTATCTACTATAAGAAAATATAATCAGCTAAAGAAAATAAGGATTGTGGGTATAGATTACATTCAACTTCTTGTTCCACGTTCTGATGAAAGTTTACAAGAATTGGGTAGATTATCAAGAAGCTTAAAGTTATTGTCTGGTGAGTTGGGGATAACTACTATTGTTCTATCTCAACTCAATAGAAAATTAGAAGAAAGACCAGATAAAAGGCCTCAGATGTATGACTTGAGGCAGGCTGGTTATCTAGAAGAAGATGGAGATTATATGGTAGGGTTATATAGAGATGAATTCTATCGTGCTAATTCTCCTGACGCGGGTAAGGTAGAATTTATAGTTAGAAAGGCGAGAAATAGTACTCCAGAAACATATACGTTGAACTTTGATGGTGCTACGGTTACAATCTATGATGATGAGAACCCGCCTTTAGAATGGAAAGATAAAGAAAATGCCATATAAAAATGCAGAAGATAGAAGAAGACATGAAAGAGGACTTAGTGCAGAACGTAAAGCTGCACTTGCAGAATATAAAAGAGAATATAGAAAAACTCATAAAGAAAAAATTAGTAAACAAAGAAGAGATTATAGAAAAAATAATCCTGGCTATGAAAAAGATAGATTATTAAGATATTTTTATGGTATTAGTAAAGAACAATATAATGAGTTGTTTATAATACAAAAAGGATGTTGTTCTATTTGTGGTAGACATCAAAGTGAATTTAAAAAATCATTATTTGTTGACCATGACCATGAAACGGGTAAAGTAAGAGGATTACTTTGTTATAGTTGTAATACAATATTAGGAATGGCACATGATAATATTGATTTACTAAAAAATACCATTGATTATTTAGAGAGATATAACAATTATGTCAGAAAATAAAAATAAGGATAAGGGTAGTAGATGGGAGAGAGATGCGGTTCTGTTGCTCAATCAACAGTTTCCGTCTACTTGGAGAAGGAATCCTGGTTCGGGAGCGTTGGGAACCATTTTGGATATGCCAATTCTCAAAGGAGATTTAGTAGGAGACTACGAATTTCTGCCTACAACTTTTGTAGCAGAGGCTAAGGTAGGATATGGTGGTACACAAATGCAGGTACGTAAAGAATGGTTTGATAAGATAAAGATGGAAGCTGACCAAAACTTTGCTCTGCCTGTAGTGTTACTAAAATTTGAAAAATCAAAAACAGGAGTTAGACATGTCATAGCTATGGACTTTGAGACATGGGATAAACTAATGGAATTTGTAGAAAATATGCATGAGGAGTTATTAGGATTATATGAAAAACAACAAGGAGGAATTGAATAAATTTAAAGTGGTATTTCTTTCCAAAGCAGATGAGTTATTGGAAAAGTATCCTGAGAAGTCTTTTACCAGTTGGGAGATAATTTCTAAAGTGTTATCAGAATCATCTGGATATGATGTGCATTATCTAACACTGAAGGCTGACTTAGATGTAATCAAATTGATTGCAGAAGGACTCTCTGCGTCAAGTATATCTAATAGATTATCAGTATCATCTTTATATGTGTATTCAGTGGCTAAGACTTGGGGAATGTCTATATTAGATTCTACCCTTGATTTTAATCCATTACTAATATATAAAGATGGGATGTCACCAGAAGAATTAGGAGCGTATATCAATGAGATATTACCAACACCTATTACAACAACAGGTGAGAAAGCTATTGTAAATAATATAGAAAAGTACTATAGCTTTATAGAATTTTTAGAGGAGTATGATAATGAAAAAGATTGAGTTACCCGATTTTGATGATATGATTAAATTAGCATCTGAGATTGGAAATAAGAAAACTAAGATTATGTTAAGTGAAGCTAATTTAGATTTAGTACAAGCAGAGATTACAGATATAGTTACCAAGGATAAGAAGTATTGGGTAGGAGATAAACCACCCAGTAATGCACATATTATAAGTACTTATCATATATTGGGCATAAGTGATTCTACTAAAGGAACACTCGCTGTACTTAAGACTGAGATAGCTGTTCTTACTGGTGATTTGAGAGCTGATGAGTT